>Ga0207665_10000523_pt1 | contig 25887 bp, 28 predicted proteins | sample LARL112metaG_FD_184351 | JGI IMG/M metagenome (GOLD analysis project Ga0207665, IMG submission 184351) | Corn, switchgrass and miscanthus rhizosphere microbial communities from Kellogg Biological Station, Michigan, USA - LAR L11-2 metaG... | ecosystem: Host-associated > Plants > Roots >... | reverse complement strand
CGGCGCCGTAGTCACCGAGCAGCTGCCCGCAAAACGGCCCGGCGATAACCTGGCCCAGCTCTACGACCCGAATCCCGGCGAGCGGTCCCATGCCGTTCCTCCAGAACAAGGCGCCTGTTGGCCCTGATCGTCGTGATGCGTGAAGCGGTTGCGCTAGCTACTCTCTGGCCTCTCGCACAGTGTCGAACGGCTCTGACAGGTCGGCTAGCCGCGATGCGCAATTTGGTATCCGCCCAGTGCACGGTTTGCCGCGCTGACGCCCTCATTTGTGATCTTGAACGTTCAATAGGCGCGGCGGCGCAGCGTCTCGGACGGCAGCTCGCCGAAACGGTCCTGGTACTGCCTCGCGAAGCGGCTGGGATGGAATAGTCCCCATCGCATGGCGACGTCACTGATCTGCATCGTCCGAGCCGAACCGTGCACCAACTCGGCACGCGCATGATCGAGTCTCAGTCTGCGCAGATGGACCATCGGCGATACGCCGAGCTCGCGCTGGAACGCGGCGTGCAGGCCGCGGACACTCATACATCCGACGCGCGCCAAGTCGTGCGGTCTTAGTGGCTTCTCGAGATTTCGTTCCATGTGGTCAAGGACGTCGGCGATCGGGTTGCCGGTGGACCGCTGCGAGCTGTGGGTCAATGCATCGGCGTAGGGGCTACGGGCCGCGAGCAAGACCTGCGTCATAACGAAGGTTTCGAGCTGCGCGCGGGCCAGCGGGACATCCCGCAGGCCGCCCGGGCGTGCCAGTTCTCCCGCCAGGAATTTCGCGGCGGCGAGCAAGCTGCGGCCACGCGGCGTTGTCAAATCCAAGGCGAGCTCGAACGGCACGACATCGACGACGGGCTGCCCGATCAGCTCCGCGAGATGGGACTCCAACCTGGACCGGGGGATCTTCAGAACCAGCTGCTCAGCGTCGGGCGTCCAGCGCACGAAGCTGGCCTGCTCGGGAAGGAGCATGAGCCCGCTCGCCGTGTCCGTCATCGTCGTTGAGCCGTCGGCTCGTTCGGCAAAAGTGCGGCCCCTTGTCGTCAGGTTGACGTGATAGCAGGTCTCGGTGGGCGGCGTCCGGAACGAGGTTGGCGGCCCGTGCACGAGTAGTGCAAGCGTGTGTCGCCTGGCGGCCACTCGGTTTCCGGTCCCGGCCCGCGGGTGTCTCTCGGCCAGCTGTTGCGGTTGGCTCGTCGATTGCGAGACACCCCATCGGGAGAAACCATTGATGGCGGACGATCCAGCGACTGGGCTGCGGTTCACGGATGGCCCGCCGGTTCCGGCCGCGACGCGGTTCGCGGTCATCTCACCCACCGCCGACGTTGGCCACCCGCAGCGCGGTGTACCTCGCCGCGAGGATGTGGCTACTCATGGCGGTTTGGGCCAGCGGTTCATCGCGATTCTGGATCGCGGTGATGATGTCGCGATGTTGGACGACACTGCGTCGCTGGTCGTCGTCGGTGTAGTGCCGCCGCGCCCGATGCACAAGCGGCGCGTTGGACACCGTCGCTACCAGAGTGGCAAGTCGGCCGCTGCCGGATGCATCGAGGACCGCGGCGTGGAATGCGTTGTTGCACTCAGCCGACTCGATCGCGCTGTCCTCACCGGACTCCACCGCTTGCTCGTACTTGTCCTCCACGCGGCGCAGCTCAGCTAGCTGCTCGGTGGTGGCGTGGCGGGCGGCGAGAGTGGCGCCAAAGCCCTCGAGCAACGCCCGTAGCCGGTACACCTCATCGATGTCCTCCGACGTCCAGGCGATGACCCGGGCGCCGCGGTTGTGCTCGAGTTCGACAATGCCTTCGGCGGCCAGTGCCCGTAGGGCTTCCCGCACCGGCGTCCGGCTCAACCCGAGCGAGCTGGCCACCGTGTACTCACGCAACCACTCGCCCGGTGAGATCACGCCGGACGTAATGCCGTCCTTGATTGAGTCATAGGCCACCTCGGTGTGCGCTTTGGGCGCCACCTTCGTGGACCCGCCGTTCGGCTGTTCGGTCACCGCGCTGTCTCGTCTCTACTAACAGGTTGGGTGGAGGACTGAACAATATCGTATGCAATCTCTCTTCGCTAGCCCGTTAGTTGTCCGAATATGATTGCCTTATTCCGCATCACATGGCAGGATCGCATGCAATCTATCGATTCCCCACCCTCTCGAGGACACCGCTCATGACCACTCCGGGTACCGCCCTGTCCGACAGCGCCGCCACGGCGGACGCAGCTCTGGCTCGTCTGGACGACGTACTGGCTCGCATCAGCGACGGAGACCTGCACCTCGCGACGCCCGGAGGCGGTTGGACCGTCGCCCAGGTGATCGCGCACATCACCGTCAGCACGCTGGTGTGGCTCGGCGATATGGAGAGGCTCCGACAAGACCCCGAGCTGACGTTCTTCTTCCGTGAGGAGATCGGCCACGACGCGTTGGGCTACCCGCCGCCCACCGTTGCGATCGCCCGAGGCCGCATCGCAAGTACCCGCCGCACGATCGCGACGTGCTTGCCGGCAACCGACCCGGCCGTCCTCAGCCGGACGGTCGAGATTCCGGATCTCGGCACCAAGACGGCGGCGGACTGGATTCCCATCATCGTCGGCCATCTCACCGGGCACGTCGACCAGGCTCTTGACGTGCTGCGCAGCCGGGACGCCCTTCCGCAGGAGGCCTGACATGCGCGCCGTAGTGCTTACCGGGGTCGGTCGGGTCGAGCTGGAGGATCGTCCGGAGCCCGTCGCCCGGCCGGGCTGGGTTGTCGTGCGCGTCGAGTCGGCATCGCTGTGCGGCACGGACGCCCACCAGTACGAGGGACGGGTCGACACGCCGTTCCCGAGGGTCCCGGGCCACGACTTCGCTGGACGAGTGGCGAGCGTCGGCGAGGGCGTGGACGCGTCGCTCGTGGGATCCGCGGTGGCGGTCAAGCCGTCCCTACCGTGCGGCGTCTGTGCTGCGTGCTCGGCCGGGCGCCTCGCCGACTGCGCAACGAAGAAGCTCATGGGCCTGTGGTCGGACGGCTGCATGACCGAACTGGTCGAGGTGCCCGAGATCAACCTCGTTCCGCAGCCCGACGGTGTCGAGGCCTGGCAGGCATCCCTGCTCGAGCCGTTGGCAGTCGGCTTGAATACTGTCGACCGGCTGCACATTCAGCTCGGAGAGACCGTGCTCGTTCTCGGTCAGGGGCCGATCGGGCTGGCGTTGACGCGCTTGTGTGCGCTGTCCGGAGCCGGACGGCTAATTGTCACGGACGCCCGCGACGCACCGTTTTCAGTGGCGCGGCAGTACGGGGCAACGGACTGCATCAACGTCACGACGACCGACGTCAAGGCGGCCGTCGCCGAGCTCACTGGTGGCGGTGCGGATGTCGTGATCGAGACGTCCGGCTTCCCCGCGTCCTCGGCGATCGTCCTGGACGTCGTGCGGAAGGAGGGCAAGGTCGCGCACATCGGTTGGGCCAACGACCTGCCGCCGCTCCCCGTGATCCCGATCATGGCCAAGACGCTGACAATCTTCGGCGTCGGCGGCAACGGGGGGCGCGGACAGTACGAGCGCAGCCTGGAACTCGTCCGCTCCGGGCGCGTGGACCTGACCCCGCTGGTGACCCACTCCTTCCACATGGAGCAGGCGGCCGAGGCGTTCGAGACCGCGTCGTCCAAGAGCGGCGGCGCGATCAAGGTGCTGCTCAGGCCGTAAGCGCGGGCGTCACCCGGACGCGCGCTTATACGGATCCGGCGGGAACCAACCGCGGTCGACAATCTGCTGCGACCACGTGTTGAGCGTGCTGGTCAGCGACTCGAGGTCCTCCCCCATCGCGTCGATGACCGGCTGCATGAGCCGGTCGGTCGTCGCCTCGATCTCGTCGCGCAATTGCTTACCGGCCGGGGTTGGGGAGCCGTTCGCAGCGAGCCCCTTGCTGGTGAGCGCGGCCGTTCCGGCTTGCATGGCCTCGACGGACCAGCCGCGCGAGGCAGTGTAGGCAAGGGGCTCCCATCCGACGATGAGCTCGGTGAGCAGATTGGCCTCGAGTCCGGTCAAGCCGGCGGCCACGTAGGCGTCGACGTGCCCGTCGCCGCGGTGCTCGCGGAGGATGGTGCAGGCATGCCACAGTTGGCCAAGGGCGCTGGTCGGCCAGTTCATGGACATGAGACCGGCGTGCATGGGACGACCCGAGCTGTCCGCCGCGGCGACGCCTCGCCGCAACACCGCCACGGCATCCGCCAGGCCATCCGGGTCGTCGAGGACCTGGCGCAGCGCCTCGACCGCGCCCGCCTCCTTCGTGGCGCGCATGGCGGCCGGTGAACACTTCGACCGGCCGGCGTCATAGAGGCCCTCGACGACACTCGGCTCGAATACGCCGAACGCCGATGCGACCACCGTCCCGGCCGGTTCGCCGAGGACGCATGCGCGTCCCCACACGTAGCCCTCGAGGAAGTCCAGCCCCAGGTCCGCGTATCGGTCGAATGCCGGCTCAGCCCAGAAGCAGATCGTCGCGATCGGCTCGATCGCGTCGCGGAGCGCGCGAGCCGATGTCCGCCATATGGTTGTTCCCGGCTCGGGCGCACCGACGGATCGAGATTGGAAGAACGCGACGCGTGCCTCGGCGTAGTCCATGCCGCGGATCGTCCACCAACGGCCAACGGACACACAAGAAGATCCCATGAACCTGGTTGGAGCAATTGAGCAGCCTGGCCCGAAGCTGCGAATGTCCACGGGTCCGAGGAAATGGATGTGAAGGCACGAGCCGATTAAAGTGGCAGCCGTTCTGGCCTGGATAGCGGGCTTCGGTTTTGGGCCGCCCTGCATCTACGCGATCTGGTACGCCGCCGATCACTACGGGGCGCGCGGAAGTACGCGAGGTCGTCAAGCCGGTAGGTGCGCCGCGACTTCGTAATGCGAGACGAATTCTCCGCGTTCGATCAGGTACCGGTCGTCCTCCGGATAGTAGACAGCGACCTCCGGTTGGTCCCCCGCGAACGCCTTGACCGCGTCCATCGAATCCCACAGCGTGAACATCACGAACTCGGTCTGATCGTCGACGTCGCGACGGAGCATCCAGACGCCGCGATTTCCTTCGGTACTCGCGTACCCAGCGATTCCGGTGTGGTGCATGTACTGCACGTAGGTGTCGCCATCTGACTGTGCGACCGTGCCATGCCAGATACGAGCGATCATCACTTTCCTTCCGACAGCGGCGGCTCACCGTAATGCGAAGAGCAGGCTTTCTGCGGCGGCCAGATCGATGCGTTGCGGAACACTGGTGAAGTCGTACTCCGCCTGCACGTGATACATCGCGCGCAGCGTCGTCGACTCGATAACCGTGTCTATGCGGTCGTGCCGCACCTGTTCGCTGTCCCTCGCTGCGGCCAAGCCCTCCTCGAGCTCAGCTGGTGTCACTCCGACGAAGCCGATCGAGATCACTTCCCGTGAATCCTCCAGGCTGACCGCATTGAAGACGCGTGTCGGCACGCCGAACCCGACGTCTGCTTCCCACTCACGCAGAAAGTCTGCGAAGCTGCAGCCTTCCCTCAGCCGGCGAACAAAAACGCTGACGATCATCGCTGCCTCCACACGGCGACGCCCAGGGCGAATTGTCTGCCTGGACGAGGCAATCCACCTATGCGCGCGACGGCGTGGTACTAGTGTCGAGAACCTCGTGGAGTTTGCGCGCGAAAGCTTCGGGTTGGCCCGCATATCCGAACTCGCCCCCGAGGAAGCCGCCGTGATGGCTCGGGAACACGGTCGCCTGCTGCCCGAGGAGCTGGGCGGTGGCCACTGCTGTACGTCCGGTGAATACGCCTTCGGACTCCGCCCCCACCGCGATCACGATCCGCGTCGGCGCTGCCACGAGTGCGTCGACGTCAGGACGATAGCCGCTGACCGCCCAGGACCGGTCGGACAGCAGCGGGTCGTCCCGGGAACCATCGTCCTCGGCCGGCATCCCGAACTGGGCGGGATCTGGCGCGGGCTGGGCGAAGTAGTCGGTGGTGAACTCGCCTTGCCACATCGTCATGGCGATGAATGCCGCCATGCCAGCGCCTGATCCCTTGGCCTCATACGCATCCCGAACGCCGGCGCGTGCACGCTCGGCCGCCTCGGCGTCCGGCAGCACGGGGATGAGCGGCGGCTCGTGGGCCACCAGCGTAGTCACGTCGTTGGGGTATGCCGACACGAGGGCGAGCGCGGTCACGGCGCCGCCACTGCTCCCGAACATCTCGACCGGGCCGACCCCGAGAGCCTCGATTATGGCGTGCACGTCGTCCGCCTGGACCATGGGCGCATTGTCGACCCGGCCATCTTTGCGGGTGCTGCGGCCGAGGCCGCGCGGGTCATAGGTCACCACGGTGCGGTCAGGAAAGTGCGATGCCAACGTAGTGAAGCCGCTGGCGGCCATCGGCTGGCCGATCATGAACAGCAGCGGGCGTCCGTCGGCGGTAGGCAGCGGTCCGTTGACGTCATAAGCAATATCGGCGTCGGCCCTGTCCAGCGTGTGTGTTGTCGTCATGACGGGTTGACGTCTCCCAGGTCGAGAACTCATCGGACCGTACGCCCGGCGACGCGTCTGCGGGCCAACGCGAGGGCGGAACCCTGAGGGCCGGTTCTTGATTGATTCCAGAAAATGGGTAAGACTGCGCAGGTGCCGACAACCTCGGATTTCGAGCGGTTGTTACGCAGCGCGGCTTTGCGTGTGACGCGTCCTCGGGTGGCGGTGCTGGCCGCCGTGCATGATCATCCCCACGCCGAGACCGATTTCATCATCGGGGTCGTACGTGACGATCTCGGAGAGGTGTCGCACCAGGCTGTCTACGACGTGTTGCGTGCACTGACTGCTGCCGGCCTGGTGCGGCGCATCCAGCCGATGGGCTCCGTCGCGCGTTACGAGGCCAGAGTCGGCGACAACCACCACCACGTGGTCTGCCGGTCGTGCGGGGCTATCGCCGACGTCGACTGCGCGGTGGGCTACACCCCCTGCCTCACGGCGGTCGACGACTCGGGCTACGAGATCGGCGAAGCCGAGGTCATCTATTGGGGTCGATGTCCCGAGTGCGTCGCGGCAACGTCCGTCGCGTCCGGCGGCTAATCGCCTCCATGCCGGGCTAGCTACCGGCACCGCAACCCAGCATCCATCCACAGCGACCAGCAGGACGAGACAGCGAGACAGGAGAAGGACGACGTGTCTGACCGTGGTAGCGAAAGCGAAAACCCTGTTATCCCCTCCCCGACTCCCGTAGCGGGCCGACCCAGGACGAACCAGGACTGGTGGCCGAATCAGCTGAACCTGCAGGTTCTCCGCCAACATTTGGGCCGGTCTAGTCCGATGGGCCCTGATTTCAACTACGCAGAAGAGTTCAAGACCGTCGACCTCGACGCGCTCAAACGAGACATGTTCGAGCTGATGACGTCGTCGCAGGATTGGTGGCCGGCCGACTACGGCCACTACGGGCCGCTGTTCATCCGGATGAGTTGGCATGCGGCCGGCACGTACCGCATCGAGGATGGCCGCGGCGGTGGCGGTGAGGGCGCTCAGCGCTTTGCTCCGCTCAACAGTTGGCCGGACAACGCGAGCCTCGACAAGGCTCGCCGGTTGCTCTGGCCGATCAAGCAGAAATATGGCCGGAAGGTCTCCTGGGCCGATCTGCTGATCTTCGCCGGCAACTGTGCCTATGAGTCGATGGGGTTCAAGACGCTCGGATTCGGCTTCGGACGAGAAGACATCTGGGAACCCGACGAGATCTTCTGGGGCCCTGAGGACACCTGGCTCGGCGACGAGCGATACAGCGGCGAGCGAGAGCTCGCCAAGCCGTTTGCCGCGGTGCAGATGGGCTTGATCTACGTGAACCCGGAGGGCCCGAACGGCAATCCGGACCCGCTGGCCGCCGCCAACGACATTCGAGAGACCTTCCGGCGCATGGCCATGGACGACGAGGAGACACTCGCGCTCATCGTCGGCGGCCACACGGTCGGCAAGACCCATGGTGCCGCCTCCGGCGAATACGTCGGGCGGGAACCCGAAGGGGCGCCGATCGAGCAGCAAGGCCTCGGCTGGGAGAACACCTATGGCACCGGCAAGGGCGCCGACACCATCACCAGCGGGCTGGAGGTCGTGTGGACGCCGACGCCGACGAAGTGGGACAACAGCTTCCTCGAGACGCTGTTCGGCTACGAGTGGGAGCTGACCAAGAGCCCCGCGGGCGCGTGGCAATACCAAGCGAAGGACGGCGCCGGGGCCGGCACAGTGCCCCCACCGAACGAGGGTGGGCCGAGGCGTCCACCGACGATGCTGGTCACCGATGTTGCGCTGCGGATGGATCCGATCTACGGACCGATCGCCCGGCGCTTCTACGAGAATCCCGACCAGCTTGATGAGGCATTCGCCAAGGCATGGTTCAAGTTGTTGCACCGCGACATGGGACCCATCTCGCGCTACCTCGGCCCGTGGATTCCGGAGCCTCAGCTGTGGCAAGACCCGGTTCCCGCGGTCGATCACGACCTGATCGGGGACGAGGACATCGCCGCGCTCAAGGGCAAGATCCTCGAGTCGGGATTGTCCATCTCCCAGCTGGTCGCTACGGCGTGGGCATCGGCGGCCAGCTTCCGCGGCACCGACAAGCGCGGCGGCGCCAACGGGGCGCGCATTCGCCTCGAGCCGCAGCGGAGCTGGGAGGCCAACAACCCGGCTGAACTGGCGTCCGTACTGCAGACTTTCGAGCAGGTCCAGCAGGACTTCAACAACTCCCAGTCCGGCGGAAAGAAGGTCTCGCTCGCCGACCTGATCGTCTTGGGCGGGTGCGCGGCCGTGGAGCAAGCGGCGAAGGACGCTGGGCACAACGTCAGGGTCCCGTTCGTGCCGGGACGCACTGACGCGTCCCAGGAACAGACCGACGTCGAGTCGTTCGCCGTGCTCGAACCGGCCGCCGACGGGTTCCGTAACTACCTTCGCGCCGGCGAGAAGTTGCCGCCGGAGCAACGGCTGCTGGATCGGGCCAACCTGTTGACGCTGACCCCGTCCGAGATGACTGTGCTCATCGGCGGCCTGCGGGCGCTCAACGCGAACGTCGGGCAATCACCACGTGGCGTCTTCACAGACCGGCCCGGGACGTTGACGAACGACTTCTTCGTGAACCTGGTCGACATGGGCACGGAGTGGAAGGCCTCCGCCTCGGCCGAGAACGAGTACGAAGGTCGGGACCGCGCCACGGGTGAGGTCAAGTGGACAGCTACGGCCGTCGACCTGGTCTTCGGTTCGAACTCCCAGCTGCGGGCCATCTCGGAGATCTACGCCTGCGACGATGCACCCGAGAAGTTCGTACGTGACTTCGTCGCCGCCTGGGACAAGGTCATGACCCTCGATCGATTCGACCTCGCCTGATCCCAATGTCCAGGTCGGCCGCTCATTGGCCGACCTGGACATCGACAGTCGGACGAGCAGGCGTACTTACGGCGCGGAACTCAGCCGCATAGCGCCGCGCTCGCTTCGGGTTTCATCGCGAGCAGCTCGACCGCGATGTTGTCAGGAGCCCGCACGTTGAGGTGCCAGCCGAATGGCGACTCGACGATTGGGGACCGGACCACGTTCGATGCGTCGAGCGTGGTCTCCCAGGAATGGAGCGCTTCGACTCCAACTACGTCAAGAGCGAGGTGATTTAGACCGACGCGTCGACGTGCGGCAGCATGAACCAGGTCTCGAGTCCCGTGATGCGAGGCGATTCGTTATGGGCGACCGAAAATGGTTCGGCCTGCGCGGCGAACCGCTGCCGCTTGGCGAATCGAGCCAGGCGTCGAGTGCGGCGCGATCGGAGAAGCTGTACAGCACTGTGTAGTCGACCGTCCCGTCCTTGTGCAGCACGGTCGCGGCGAGATGGCCGGGATACCGAGTTGCCGCGGCGGCGGCCTCGCGAGCGAGCTGTTCGTACGCGGCTTCGTGCCCGGGTCGAACGCGCCGGGTGAACACCGCAGTCGCGGGGTCAGGATCGTCCGTGTCGACGGTCGGGTCCGGAAGGTCGGACGACGACGGTCATGCGGTGACATGCGCAACCGCGGTCTCGGCGATACGTCGGTCCTGCGCACCCGTCATCGCACCGGCGACGCCAATCGCGCCTGCGACCCTGCTGTCGACGACAACGGGCAACCCACCGGCGATCAATGCCAGTCCCGGCCGGGTCGCGAACTCGGCCACCGCGGCAGCGTCAGACTCGATCGCCGCGTAGAAGTCGTCCGGCGGCATACCGATCGCGGCCGCCGCGTACGCCTTGTTTATCGCGGTTTGCACGCTGACCAGCGGCGCCGAGTCCATGCGCTGCATAGCCTTCAACACGCCTGACCCGTCGACGACGACGATCGTCACTGGCACGCCCAGCGATCTCGCCTCGACGCTTGCCCGGTCGATCATCCGGCGGGCGACAGCGTCGGAGGTGGTTGGCTGCATCGGGGTTCGATTGGCCATGGTTCAGCGCTCCAGAACGGGATCGGTGCGAATGGGCCAAGCATCCTGGCGTCCCGGCGGCGAAGTCCAAGACCAATTACCTTGCGGACAATAGGCTGTGCCTATGGACAGGCTGGATCTCCGCCTGGTCGAGTACTTCGTGGCTGTGGCCGAGGAACTCCATTTCGGCCGCGCCGCCGAACGGCTGCACATCGCCCAGCCGTCGCTGAGTCAACAAATACGACGCCTGGAGAACGTCATGGGAGTCGCGCTGCTGGAGCGCAACAGTCGCGGCGTCCGGCTCACCGACGCAGGCGAGACACTGCTTCGCGAGGGCCGCAAGATCCTCAGCCAAGCGCAGTACACAATCCAAACCACTCGAGCCGCGGGCGCAACGAGACTAGCCATCGGCTTCTACGGATCGGCCGCCAATACGCTGCTGCCCGCTGTACTGGCCGTCTTCACCAAGCGACACCCATCCGTCGCGGTAACCGCCCGCGAGCTGTTGTTCGGCAGCATCGATGACATTCTCAACGGCAAGATCGACTTGGCGTTCACCCGACTGCTGCCCGGACAGACAGAGCTCGAAGTCGAGATCCTCAGCTACGAGAACCGCCTGGCCGCGCTTCCGCACACGCATCCCCTCGCCGCTCGCGAGTCGCTGATCTTCGCTGATCTCCAGGACGAGAGCTTCATCATCAACCCGGCCATACCCAACGATCCGATCCCGGCCCGGTGGCTCGCCGAGCAACGCCGGCATGGACTGCCCGGCCGCATCGCCGGCAGAGCCACTAGCGTCCAGGAGATCCTCACCCTGGTGGCCGCCGGCCGGGGAATCGCGATCGTGCCGGCTGCGGTAGCCACGCAACAACCCCGGCCACACATCGTCTATGTGCCTGTGACCGATGCCGACCCCGCCGTGGTATCGCTCGCGCGCCGCCCCGGATCGACCAACCCGGCCCTCGAACTGTTCGTTCACTCGGCCCGAGAAGTGGCCGCGGGTCGAAGACCGGAATGAGCGGCCCAGCCGGGCCGGGCGGATTGCTGACTAGCAGGGCCCGCAGGTTCCGGCCTGGTAGTCATAGCAGCCGCATTCAAAGTGGTGAGGTGAGGTCTCGGTGCAGTGCACCTCGACCTGACCGTCCGACGACGTCGTCGGTTCGTCATGCGTGGCCGACTGGTCGGACGCGACGGTCACTGGGCGCAACATGACCTTGGTGCGCTCGGAAATCTCCATGCCCAGATTTCTCGCGACGATCAATGACATCTCCCGGAGGCGGCCTTGAACCTCCTCATACAACCGGGCCATCCGCTGCTTGTCGCCGTCGGGCAGCTGGACGAAGCCGCCGGGTCCTCCGTACGGTCCGTGCGGTGCAGTGGTCAAGGCTTGTCTCCCATCATCGCGCTAGTGTCCCGCGAGGGATGTCGTTTGCCAGACGCGGTGATCCAGGCTTCCCGCGCGGGACACCAGAGGGTCGGGCAGTGCGTGGCTCGCGATGACACGTCCGTGCTGGGACGATATCAACCGCACTCACCCCAGCAACGGTTCAGGAAGGACATCTCTTGGATCTCGGTTTGCGAGGCAAGCGAGTAGTGGTAACTGGCGCGGGCCGCGGCATCGGACTTGCCGTGGTGCGCGGCTTCGTCGCTGAAGGTGCGTACGTCACCGCCGGCTCATTGAGAGTCAGCCCGGAGCTCGAGGAATTGGCGCGTGGCGGCTCGGTAACCCCCGTCGAGGTCGATCTCGCCGATCCTTCGGGTCCGGGCCGTCTCGTCGACGCAGCGGGAGATCGCATCCACGTACTGGTCAACAACGTTGGCATCGCCCCGCCGCGACCAACGGGTTTCCTCACCGTGACCGACGAGATGTGGGGAACCACCTGGAATCTGAACGTGATGGCCGCGGTCCGCACGACCCGCGCTGCGCTGCCGGTCATGCTCGAAACCGGTGCGGGTGCCGTCGTCAACACCGGCTCGGTGAACTCGCGGCTGCCCGACCCGCTCGTTATCGACTACTCAGCAGCTAAGGCCGCACTCGCGAACTTCGCCAAGTCACTGTCGAAGGAATTCGGTCCGCGCGGAATCCGCGTCAATACGGTCGCACCTGGACCCGTCGCGACCGACTTATGGCTGGGGCCGGACGGCGTCGCCGCCACAGTCAGCGCTGCCGGCAACATCGCGCCCGACGACGTCGCGGCCGGCGCAGCCCGGCAGATGGTGACTGGGCGATTCTCCCGGCCGGAGGAAGTGGCCGACATCGTGTTGCTGCTAGCCAGCGATCGAACGGCCAACGTCACCGGCGCGGAATTCACTATCGACGGTGGGTTGCTGACCACACTGTGACCCACCGGCCGGTCAGAGCCTTCCCGGTCACAGCGATCCGATCCGATCCCCGAGGTCGAGTTCGAGCGGGCCTCGGGTCTGCAGCCCCTGCGCGAACAAAGTTGCCGCGCGGGCCTGGACCGTGTCCGAGCGGACAAGTTGCTGGAACCGCCGGGCGTCGGCGCGGAGCGCGTCCGCGCCGGGCAAGGTCAGTTCGTTGAGCACCCGTTTGGTGGACCTCACCGCTTCGGCCGGGAAGGACGCGATGCGTCGTGCGAGTCGCGCCACGAACGCGTCGAGTTCGCCATCGGGCAGCGCCCGGTTGATCCAGCCGTACCGTTCAGCTTCGTCCGCGTCCAAGTCGTCCGCACCGAGAATCACCTCCATCGCTCGACCCCGCCCGAGCAGGCGGGCCAGGTGTTGCACCCCGCCGGCTCCCGGGGACGCACCGAAACCGATCTCCGGCTGACCTATTACGGCGTTCTCCCGCGCGGCGAAGCGCATATCGCAGGCCAGCGCCAGTTCGCTGCCCGCACCGCGGGCCCGGCCGCGGATCTTCGCGATCGTTACGACCGGCAGCTCGCTGAGCTTGTGCCAGAGCATGCCCAGCGACGCGTCGTCCGGCCCGCCGGCCCTAGCCGCTTCGGCGGTGTACTCCGCGACCTTGGTCAGATCGACGTGCGGCACGAAATACTCCGGGTCGGCGCTCTCCAGCACCATGACCCGAACGCCCTCACCGGCAGCCAGTTCGCTCAGCAGGGCCACGAAGTCCCGTACCAGCTCCGGTCCGATGAGGTTCATCGGTGGCGCGTCGATCACGACAGTAATAACGCCCTCGTCGGTCCGGGCCACGCGCAGCGTGCGGTACGTATCGGTCATGGCCGACTCCTCCGCTCGACGGCTCTCGGTTCACGATCGCTGGTTCTGACCGCTACGTTGTTATATCGCTGATTACCGAGGCTCGCGCCGAGGAACTGCGTGACCCAGGATCGTGGCCGGGACTGCTCCCTGCCGGTGCCAGCCCCCGCAGCCGTCTCGATCAGCGGACGGAACCCGCACAGGAGGCAGTCATGACCCCCCCAAGCGCCCGGTCAACCCTCCGCGAATCGCAGTTGCTCGGCCAGACTGTTCTGCTGATCGGCGGGAGTGCCGGCATCGGTCTCGAAACCGCTCGACGCGCCCGCAGCGAGGGCGCCAACCTCGTCCTGGTCGGGCGCGATCCTGACCGTCTCGAACGTGCCGCCGCGGACGTTGACGCAGGTAGCACCGCCGCCTTCGACGCCACCGATTCGGCCCGCCTCGACTCGTTCTTCACTGAGCTGCCGGAGCCGGTCCACCACGTGCTGGTCACGGCCGGTACCAATTACTACGCGCGACTGGCCGACCTGGACTTCACGCGAGCACGTGGTCTGATCGAAGATCATCTCTTGCTACCGCTGCGCGTCGCCCGAGCCTCGGTCGGCAAGGTGGAACCGGCGGGAACCCTGCTGTTCATGGGCGCGTCCGACCCGCGTCCCGGCCTCGGCTCGGTGCTTCCAGGCGCCATCAGCGCGGCCCTGCCTGTGCTCATCGCCAACCTCGCGCTCGAGCTCGCACCGGTCCGGGTCAACCTCATCGCCGCCGGCTTCGTCGACACCTCCTTGTCCGCCCGGCTGCTCGGCGACGACCTCGACCAGCGCCGCGATGAGCTGCGCGCGACGCTCCCGATCAGGCGCGTCGTCGGACCGGAGGATGTCGCCGCGCTGGCCGTCCACATCATGACGAACACCGCCGTGACCGGCGCGACGTATGACATAGACGGCGGTCAGCGCCTCATCTAAACCTCTCCGTGGCCCAACCGGAAGAATCCTCAGTTGTGTAGGGGGTCGTGATGCCGTGGTTTCCAGAATTCGCCAGTGCTGCGGAGATGGTGCGCCGCCAGACTCGGATCGAAGGTCGGACCGATCCGGTCCGGCAGTACCTCACCGCGCTGAACCGAGGCGATTCCGGCGCTCTGGAAGACGTGTGGCCGGGCCACGTGGTGGTCTACGACCCGCACGCCGGCGAGGTTCGAGGCCACCGGCAGCTACAGCAGTTCGTTCGGCGGAGTCAGGCCGCCCTGGCCGAGCGCCACGCACGGGTCGAGACGATGGCCTCCTGGGTTGTCGGGGACCGGGCCGTCGTCGAATTGCTGGCGCACCTGGCCGATGACGCCGGGCAGCAGATTGCCTGGCCGGTGGCGGTCGTGGCCGAGTCGTCCGACGATCGGTCGATCGTGTTCCGCTCTTACTTCAGCCGGCGGTCGATGGACGGACAGCGCCACGTCCGGTCCCCCATCCTCGAGCGTCGTCCCGGGCACCCCGGTGATGTCATCGGCCGGTACGAAGCCGCGCTGGCGGCGGGGGACGCCGAGGCGCTGCTACGCACCTTTGCGCCGGATGGGTACTACCGCGAGCCGGCGGGTACGCACTACACCCACCGCGGCCGGGCTGAGCTCCGTTCGTTCTTCCGCCTGTGCTTCAGCGCCGGCGGCGGCATCGTCCTGGAGAACTGCGCCGTGACGGACGACAGTATGCATTGCGCGGTGGAATACAACTGCCTCCGATGGGGCAGTCACGACTTGCCACCTCAGGCCGGGATCGCCATCTACGAGCGAGGCCCGGACGGACTGCTGGCTGCGGCCCGCGTTTATGACGACGTCGATCCACCCATCGGGCACGACTGAGGCGAAAAGACCTCGACCGCTCGGGTTTCACCGAGCGGTCGAGATCCGTGATGTGCGATGGAGCTGCTAGTGGCCCGCTCCATCCGTCGCATCGAACTGGCTCGGTGGCGCCCAGTAGCCGGCGGGCTGTGGGGCGGGGGCGGCGAAGGGCTGCTGCTGTGGGAAGGCCGTCTGACCGGCAAACCCGACCGGCTGGGATGGCATTGGCGACCAACCCACGCCCTGTGAGACGAGGTCGTTGGATGGCATATCCGTGGGTGTTGCGGCCTGGTCACGGACCCGGGAGCGACGTCGCCGGATCATGATCACAGTCGCGGCTGCGGCCACGATGACGAGTGCGCCGGCCACGCCAAGGATCAGATACGCCGTCGGGAAGCCATCCGGCGTCCGGTCTCGTCCTGCGCTGATGGCGGCCTGACTGTCGCTGATGAAATGACCCGCGTATGGGTGGCCTGGGTAGAGATTCTGCGCCTGCTGGAATCCCGTCAATGCGGCCTTGTAGTGCTGGCGATCGAAGTCGTCAACGGCAGCGTTGTAGCGCTGGCTGGTCAGACTCATCGCCGGCTTGACGTTGTGCTCGTTGAGGATGCTTTGGATGACGCTTGCGGCGATGAAGAAGTTCTGGCCTTGCGCTTGCGTGCCACTGTTGGCGTCGACGGCGGCCGCGGACACGAGCCCGACGACTACGCCATCGGAGCTCAGCGCCGGCCCGCCGGAATTGCCCGGAGTGATCGGAGCTTGCGACTGAAGAATGGCCGTGCCCTGGTCCGTTGTCTTGATCGCAGTGACCTGCCCCGACGTGGTTGTCGGCTGCAGCTGCGAGTCCTGCGACGTTGCCGCGAAGAACGTCGACGCGGCCGGGTAACCGTCGACGTAAATGGTGTCGCCCTGGTGAATGTCGGCGTCTGTGCCAATCGGAACTGTCGGGTAGTTGGTGGTGTTGCCACCCAGTTTCACGATCGCGACGTCCCGACCCGGGTAGGCGGCGCCCTGACCGATCACGGTGACCGGAACACCCTTGGCCGTCTTGTCGAAGCCGGCCACGGCCACACCGAGCTGAGCAAATCGGGTGACCTGCTGGTCCGTTAGTGACATGCGCTTGGCCTGCCAGCCCAGGATCGCTTCGGTGAATTCCTTCGCCTGATCACTGGTCAGCTGATCGAATAGGGCCCGGTTGGATGCGGCCACCTTGCGCGCCTCTTGCTGCAGCCCGAACTCGGCGAACTGCTCCCGAACCTCGGCCGGATCCGGAGACGTCACGTGAGCCGCCGTTACGACGTAACCATCCGGCGTCACGATGAAGCCAGTGCCATATGAGGACAGCTTGGACGTGAACTGATCCACTGCGCCGGCCGACAGGTACCGGTCTGGGTTCTTCTCGATCAGCCTGAGCAGCTCGGAGGTGATACTTGTCGTATCCGTTCCGATCTGCCCGGTGGCCGCCTCCCGGACCGCAATGCCCGTAAGTTCCTGAATGGCGGACTGAGAAAGCTGCGGCTGTGGCACCTGAATTGTTGCCGTGAGGTCGGTCCCGACCAGGACCACCGCGGGATCGGTCTTCGCTGACAACGCGCCAGTCGACCCGGGTTGCGGCGCAGCGTTGGCCGCATCAGCGGAGATCCCAACAATTGCTGCAGATGCCGCCGCGACGACTGCCACCCCTAGCAAGCCAGTGTGTTTTCGCATTTCCCTTGCGTTCCCTTCGCGCTCGACGCCGCCGCCTCAGGCGGACACGGCAGAAGGGAGCCAGCCGATGGCACGCTAGATACGCCCACGGGTACTACGTGAGGGGCATCACAGGCAGAGGTCTACGGAATTAGATGCGGCTGGACGCCGCGTCTTCGCCGGCGAGACGCAGCGCGAGCCAGACCGGGAGCACGGCGGCGATGATCAGCACGGCTGCGACGACGTTCACAACCGGGGCCTGATTGGGCCGGAAAAGATTCCCGAAGATCCAGATCGGAAGCGTTTGCACATCAGGACTAGACGTGAACGTCGTGACGACTATCTCGTCGAAGCTCAACCCGAAGGCCAGGAGGGCGCCGGCGAACAATGCGCTGCGTAGGTTCGGCAGGGTCACCATCCGGAACGTTTGCCAGCCGGTGGCACCGAGGTCGGCGGATGCCTCCTCGAGTGAGCCACTCATGCGTCGGAGCCGCGCCTGCACGTTGTTGAAGACGAGCACGATGCAGAAGGTGGCATGCCCGATGATCACCGTGGTGAGCCCGAAACCGATGCCGAGCGGATCGAGCACAGTGCGAAACGCGGCGTTGAGCGCGATTCCGGTGACGATTCCCGGCAACGCGATCGGCAGGATCACCAGCAAGCTGATGGTCGATCGACCGAAGAAGTGATACCGCTGGACCGCGAAGGCCGCCATTGTGCCTAGGACCAGAGCGATTGCCGTTGCCCCGATAGCAGCCCGGACCGACGTGCCCAGCGCACTCCGCGCGCCCTCGCTATGCCACGCGGCCCGCCACCACTCCAGCGTCAGACCGGTCGGGGGGAACCCGAATGTGCGCGACTTGTTGAAGGCGTTGAGCAGCACGAGCAGCAGCGGCACATAAAGAAAGGCCAGGCCGATCCAGGCCAGGACCCGGAGTGTCCATCGCAGCCGTGAGGGGAGTTCCACTAGACGTTCTCCAGCGCACCGGTGCGTCGCATCAGTAACAAATAAAGGACGATCGCGATGAGCGGTATCGTCGCCAGCGCCGCCGCCAGCGGCTGATTGTTGGCCGTGACCAGTTGCCCGTAGATCACATTGGCAAGCATCTGGGTCTTGCCGCCAACGATACCTACGGCGATGTAGTCACCGAGCGTCAACGAGAAAGTGAAGATCGACCCGGCCGCGATCGCGGGAAACACCATCGGCAGGATGACGGATCGGATGGTCCGGTAGGGGGAAGCGCCGAGGTCGGCGCTGGCCTCCAACAGCGACCTGGGCACTCGCTCAAATCCGGCATAGATGGGAATCACCATGTACGGCAGCCAAAGGTAAGTCAGCGTGATGACTGTCGCGGCGAGTCCATAGCCCGGCGTGTAGCCGCCGGCCACCCAGCTCAGCGGGCCGTGGGGTGCCAGCAGGCTGCGCCATGCGTATGCCTTCACGAGATAGCTTGCCCATAAGGGGGTAAGCACGGCGACGACCAGGAGCTGCCGGATGCCCGGGCGGGCCACTTTGCTCATGTAGAACGCCATCGGGAATGCGATCAGCGCGTCCAGCACCGTCACCAGCAGTGCAACCGAGATCGTCCGCACGGCCACAGTCCGGTAGAGCGGCTGCGTGTAGACCTCGCGCAGGTTGTCGAGTGAGTAGCTGTGCACGACGGCGCCGGTGAAGGAATCCGTCGTCCAAAAGGCGGACGCGAAGAGCACGCCGAGTGAACCGAGGTAGGCGACCACCAGCCAGAGCATCGGCGCACCCAACAGAAGAGCCAGCCGAGTCTTGCGCTTCGGTGCCAGGAACGCCGAGATCTTGCCGCGCGGGTCGGACGCTGCACGTCCGACCGGCGCGTCGAGGGCTACCCCTTGATCTGCTGCCACTTGGTAACCCACTGGGCGTAGTCCGTGCAGTCGCTGCCGCCGCCGTTGACGCATTGCTTCTGCGGTGTCGTCCAGTAGTGGAGTTGATTCGAGTAGGCCTGGTCCAGAGCGTGGTAGGTCTGGCAGAACGTCTTGTCGGAGGTGTGCTGGCAGGCGAGCGTCTGGGCTGGCGCCTCGCCGAAGTACTCGGCGACTTGTGCGTTTACGGACGGCGACACGATGTAGTCCATCCACTTGTACATGCAGTTCGGGTGCTTGGCCTTGGACGAGATCATCCAGGTGTCCGACCACCCGGTTGAGCCCTCCTTGGGAAGCACCGTCTTCACCTTGGTCTTGGCCCCGCCGTTGATCGTGTTGGCGATCACTTGCCAGGTCGTCCCGATCACCGACGTCCCGGACTCGAAGGCTTGTACCTCCTTGGTGTAATCCGCCCAGTACTCACCGATGTTCGCCTTCTGCTTTTCCAGCAGGGCAACCGCTGCGTCCAGCTGCGCCGAGGTCAGGGAATAAGGATCCTTGATGCCAAGATTCGGCTGCGTAGCCATGAGGTAGAGCGCGGCATCCGCGATATAGATCGGCGAGTCATACGCCGTGACTTTCCCCTTGTATTGGTCGCTCTTGTCGAACACCGCGGCCCAGGAGTCCTGGGTGCCAGTCACTGAGCTCGGATTCCACATCAGCAGGTTGGCGCCCCAGCCGTGCGGAATCCCGTACATCTGTCCGTCGACAGAGTTCCACTTGCCGTTCTTGAGGAACGCGGAGATCGTCTTGTAGTTAGGCACCAAGTCGGTGTTCACCGGCGCGACGTCGCCCGCATATATCAGCCGCAAGGTGGCGTCGCCCGACGCGGATACACCGTCGTACTGGCCGGTGCGCATGAGCTGAACCATCTCGTCGGACGTGTTGCCGATCTTGACGTTGACCTTGCACCCGGTTTGCTGCTCGAAGGGATGAACCCAGTCGACCTTCGGATCGTTCTGCCCGCTCTCCGCATATCCCGCCCAGGCGATGATGTTCAGTGCCCCCTCGCCGGCGCCGACTGATGAGGCCATGGGGACGGAGGGGGGCTTCTGCCCCGATGCAGCCTGCCCGCCGCTGCTGCTTTTGCTCGAACTGCTGCAGGCAACGACGACGGCCGCCACTGCGGTGGCGGCGAGCGCTGTTCCGACGCGGCCAAGCGTGACTCTCATCTGTGTGCTCCTTGGGGGTTGATGCCCGGTGTATGCAGGGCGGGGAGGCTTAGTACTCATGCGTTGATCGCCCGGGCAGCGGCTCGATCCCAGGCAAGTACCACTCTGTCGCCGCGCTGCCATCCCGAACTGGTCTGTGCGCTGTTCAGCTGCACCGCGGTCATGGACGGGCCGACGTCGGTATCGACCACAATGCGGGTTTGCGCGCCCGCATAGACGATTTCTCGTATTCGTCCGGCAACTGTGACATTGCCGGGTTCACTCAGCGCGTCGGTGTCCGGGTGCACCCGAACCTTCTCCGGACGAATGACGAATGCACCGGACTCGTGGTAGATCGCTTCCGCAGCAGCACCGCTCGCTATGTTCGAGGTACCCACGAAGCCGGCGACAAACGCCGTCGCCGGGGAGTCGTAAACCTCGACGGCCGGCCCTACCTGCTCGACCCGTCCCGCGTTGAACACGGCAAGTCGATCGCATAGCGTCAGCGCCTCGTCCTGGTCGTGCGTGACGAAGACAAACGTGATGCCGACATCACGCTGAATCGCCTTGAGTTCCAGCTGCATCTGTTCGCGCAGCTTGAGGTCGAGAGCACCGAGCGGTTCGTCCAGTAGCAACACGCGCGGACGATTCACGAGCGCCCGGGCCAAGGCGACGCGCTGCCGCTGGCCACCGGATAGCTCCGACGGCTTTCGTGTCTCGTAGCCCGCGAGGCGCACCATGTCCAGTGCGGCGCCAACCCGTCGGGTTCGCTCGCCCCGAGGGATTCGCCTGACCCGCAAGGGGTAGCTGACGTTCTCCGCCACCGTCATATGCGGGAACAGGGCGTAGTCCTGGAACACTGTGTTCACATTTCGACGGAATGGCGGCACCTTCGTCGTGTCGACTCCTGCGAGCTCGATCGTGCCGGCCGTGGGCGCCTCGAAGCCGGCGATGAGCCGCAGCACGGTCGTCTTGCCGGAGCCCGACGGGCCCAGGAGTGCGAAGAACTCGCCTCGCGCAATGTCGAGATCGAGGTTGTCCACGGCGACGACTGAACCGAACGTCTTGCGGACAGCCCGCAGCGTGATATCGGGCGGAGACGCTAGCGACGCGGCGGCCTCCAACACATTCTGCTCTTGGCTACCGAAGGTCATAGATCTCCGTCTCTGCAACAGGCATGTCACTCTCCGAGGAGCCTGCTGCGGGGCTCGCCGTGCGCAGAATATAGACCCATACTCGGCCCGCTCCTGGGCGTCGAATCTGCGACGTCCCCGTCATGGGTGATATGCACCGTTCCGCGTAGCCGGAAGCCAGCAGGTCCGCCCCGGTCGCCCAGCTGGCGATGCCGACGCTGAGCAAGGAGCGAATCTCAACCGTCCGCGACCGACGGGTCGCGCCAAACGACGGCTGTGCCCTCGAGGACCACGACGCCGTCCTGATTGGTGATCACCGTCGAGAGATTGGTGACCGGCTTGTCATCTCGTACCGCGGTGACCTCTACCTCGGCTGTGATCTCGTCACCCGGCCGGACCGGCGCCCGGAAGCTCCAGTCGACGTGAAGGAACACACTGCCGGGCCCGGGCAGGTCCTCGGCTACCACCGCGTTGAGCAGGCCGCTGGTAACCCCGCCCTGCACAACGATGCCCCCGAAGCGAGACCGGCCGGCCAGCAGCGAGTCGTAGTGCAACGGGTTGCGGTCGCCGGTGAGCTCAGTGAACAGCTCAATGTCGCGGGTCGTTATCTTCCGAGTCCGGCGCGCTGTGTCGCCTACCTGCATGTCGAACCCCCTCGGTCGCCAGCCCGATGGTATGCAGCCTCCGTGGTCCTGACGACGGAAAATGCATACGAATGGATCGGAAGGAGTGACCGAATGCAAAAGGAGGCAGTCGACGGGTGGCTGGAGGCGTACGTCTCGGCCTGGAAGAGCTATGACCCCGGCGAGATCGAGGCACTCTTCGCGGCAAACGTCACGTACCGATACCACCCGTACGACGATCCGATTGAGGGTCGCGACGCGGTGGTGGCAAGCTGGCTGGGCGACGATGGCTCGCCGGACGCGTCCGGCCGTGACCAGTCAGGCACCTACGATGCGAGCTATCGCGCAGTCGCCGTCGATGCTGCCGTGGCGGTCGCGACCGGCAGCACCCGTTACCGCGAGGAACCCGGCGGCCCGATCACGCGGACGTTCGATAACTGTTTCGTGATCCGATTCGACGACGACGGGCGCTGCGTGGACTTCGTCGAGTGGTTCATCGAGCGGCCCACGTCGAGCCGTTGATGGGAAGCTTCCGTCGTCCAGGCAACGGAAATGCCTACGCATCGGCGCAAGGAGGTGACGCGATGGGAGAAGCGCAGCTGCTCTTGGTGCCAATGTCCGGTGGCGGCGGGCTCTCGGCGGAACAGGCATCGCTGACCGAGGCCGGCTTTGCGGCGCTGGGCCTGGCCGTTCCCGGCGACTTCGGTCGGCCCGGAGCCGGCGTCCAGCTTCTGCTCAGCGCCGATAACTCCTTTGCCCTGGTGACCATCGCGGCCGTTCTCTCGGGCGGTGCAGCGTCCATCGCCCTGGCCAATCCAGACCGTCTTCGGTCTGGTACGTCTGTTCCGTTCCCGGTTCAGGCAACCACGAATATCTTCGCAGGGGGCCACCTGGAAGAGAAAACGGCGCAGTCAGGAAGCGTTGCGGTGATCGCGCCGCACGGCGGAGGCATAGAGCGCCAGACCGACTCCCAGGTCGAGATTCTCGCCGGCGACACCCGCCTCCAAGTCGACACCTGGGTCTGCCGAGGTAAGGGCGCGCAGCAGTTCCGTCGTCTTCACATCACCAGCGATGACCTCAGCGAGCAGTCGTTTCCCGGATTTCGCGCACTCCTGGATCGGCCGCATCGGCTCGCGGTGTCCTTCCATGGCTTTGACGCAGCCACGTCACCTAGAAACGACAGAGCCTTGGACGTGATCGTCGGTGGGCAGCTCGACCTCGGCCGACGGTACGACGTGGCAGAACTGATCAGGCGTAAGTTGCCGCTCGACCCCGCCTTCGAGGTCTTCGTCGCGACCGAGTGCGGCGACCCCCATGCCGGACTCTCGCCAAAGAATGCCGTCAACCGCCTGAGCCAATACGGGGGACTTCAGATCGAACAATCACACCGGCTGCGCGAGCATTCAGAGGCGCCCACCCGGGTCGCCGAGGCTGTTATCGAGGCGTTGATCAGCTGAGGCCGCAAGTTCCCTGGATCGGAGGAGGTGTCATCGTGGGAGCCGTGCCGGACTATGGGCGTCCTGTGCAATTCGGTCTCTTTCCAACCCCTGAAGCCGAGGCGCTGGAGGAGATCCTCACCCTTGCCCGCATAGCTGACGACGCCGGCCTCGAGCTCATCGGCATCCAGGATCATCCGTACCAGCGCCGGTTTCTCGACACGTGGATGCTCATGGCCACCGTGCTTGCCAAGACGCAACGGGTTCGCGTGTTCCCGGACGTCGCGAACTTGCCGTTGCGCCCGCCCGCAGTGATGGCGAAGGCGGCGGCGAGCCTTGATGTGCTGTCTGGAGGACGGTTTGAGCTCGGGCTCGGCGCTGGTGGCTTCTGGACGGCAATCGCGGCGATGGGTGGGCCCACACGCACGCCGGGCGACGCGGTGGATGCCTTGGCGGAGGCGATCGAGGTCATCCGGTTGATGTGGTCGGACGAGCGGTCGGTCCGGTTCGAAGGTCGGCATTACCGCTTGGCCGGTGTGAAGCCAGGTCCGCGCCCGGTCCACGACATGGGGATCTGGCTCGGCGTCGGCCGCAAACGCACCCTCGGCCTCGTCGGCCGAGCGGCCGACGGATGGGTGCCGTCGAGTGGGTGGGCGACGCCGGACAAGCTCGCCGACATGCATGCCCGGATCGACGAGGCCGCAGTCACCGCGGGACGGGACCCCGCGCAGATTCGTCGCGTCTACAACGTGTGGGGATTGATCGACGGGCCCGGTGGATTCCTCAATGGGTCAGCCCGGCAATGGGTGGATGAGCTCACTGAGCTCGCCGTCTACCGCGGGATGGATACCTTTGTGTTCGGTCCCTCCGCCGATCCGGTGCCGCAATCACAACGCTTCGCGAATGAGATCGCTCCCGTGGTGCGCCAGCAGGTTGCTCAACAGCGACACGACTAACGGCCGGGTCGCCTAGCTGGTCAGTCGGTCTACCTCGGCCAGCAGATGTGAGACCTGACCGGTCACGCTGAAGCGGTTCCGGGCGTATTGCGCGGCAACGGGGCCCCGCGTGCGCTTCCAGTCCGCACGTATGGCTTGATCGACCGCCTCGGCCAGAGACGTTGCGAGCGCTGCCCGGTCGTCGGTCTCCGGGACCAACGTGCCGACGTCGGAGGTGACGAAGTCACGTGGACCGCCCGAGTCGGCGCCGATCACTGGCGTGCCGCAGGCCATGCATTCGATAAAGACCAAGCCGAACGGTTCGCGATAGGACGGGAAGCAGCCGACATCGGCGCACCCGAAGAGTAGGGCGAGCTCGTCCTGTGGCCGCGGGCCGAGGAAGTAGGTTCGGCGCAACCCGAGTTCCGTGGACAGTTCGTGCATCGCCCGCTGCGCCTCCGGTGGACCAGAGCCAATAACAAGGGTGAGGATGCGCGTCTCGTTGTGCTCATAGATCACCGCCGCTCGCAGCAGCGCGTCCAGCCGCTTCCAGTCGGCGAACTTGCCGCAGAACGCGACAACGGCGTCGAAGCCCCCAGCCGGTGCGACTGGTTCGGGCGCTTGGTCGCTGCCGTCGAGCGGTTGCGTCGAGAATCCGGCTAACACAGCCGCGCGGTTGGTGCCGTCCGGTAGCGGACCGAACACATCCTGGTTGTAGCCGTTGGGTGACAGCACCACCCGTTCGCGAGGAAATTCAGGGAACACGTCGAGCAACGCGGTCACCTGCTCGATGGAAATAGCCGCGGCGACGTCGACGCCGTGCTCCGGGTCGGCGTAGTCGAAAATCTTCTCCCGCTGCATGAACGGTAAGAACCGGAGCGGAAACTCCTCCGGCTGATCGCCCCGCCGTTCGTTGTTGAACATCTTCAGTTCGGTGCCGTGCGCGAAGCACAGCAGCGGCATCCGGACTCGCCCTGCGGCCACCCGGCGTCGAATTACGTCGCGCAGCACTACGGTGTTCATGAACGCGTGGTGCGCGATCGCCAATGTGAATTCGTCGCCGGTGCGCGCCTCGATCTCGTCGATCCAGTCGGCGACCGCGGTGGTCAGCCGCTCGCGGTAGGCCGCCACCTCGGCCTCGCTCATCGCGTGCCAGCGGTAGCTGCTGACGGGCGACACCGACTCGCATATCGGGATGTCGTGCTCGAGCGGGAAGACCCGAACGTCCTCATCCCGGTAACGCTGCCGCCGGGACGGATACATGGAATAGCACCGAACGCCCGGCAACGCGTTATACGCGTGGTGATGAGCCTCGTGCAGGATGCCCGAGCCGGGAGCGAACTCGCCATCACGCTGCCAGTTGTTGGTGCCAAGCTGGAAGATCAACCGGTCGGACATCGCCTCAGCCTACGGGTGACGAGTCCCTCACCGCGCGCGACGGCGCATGCGCTCATCGGTGATCGGCTGCCGAATATCCGGCCACGCGTAATCTGACTGATCGGCACACCACGCTTTGATACGCGTACCTTGGGCCGCATGGCGGGGACCTCCAGCTGGCGGGTTCGCTCGCAACCCTGCACTGGCTGCGGCGGAAAAGTCGTGGTGGTGGAGGACCGCTTCAGCGGGCTGGG
>Ga0207665_10000522_pt1 | contig 25926 bp, 23 predicted proteins | sample LARL112metaG_FD_184351 | JGI IMG/M metagenome (GOLD analysis project Ga0207665, IMG submission 184351) | Corn, switchgrass and miscanthus rhizosphere microbial communities from Kellogg Biological Station, Michigan, USA - LAR L11-2 metaG... | ecosystem: Host-associated > Plants > Roots >... | reverse complement strand
GCCCGGACAGCACGCTGCCGACCAGGATCGACCAGCGCAGCTCTCCGGGCAGCGGGACCACGAGCAGCACGCCGGCCACCAGCAGGCCCAGCACCAGCCCGTCGAGCACGCGCTCCACCACCACGGTGGCGAAGGTGGTCCAGAAGCGCGGGCCGTGGCGTGACGCCACGTAGATCCGCACGATCTCTCCCGCGCGAAGGGGCAGGAGGTTGTTGCCCATGTACCCCACCAGCAGGGCCCGGAGGAGATGGCCGGCGCGGGCCCCCGGCGCGAACAGGTAGCGCCAGCGGCGCGCGCGCGCCCACAGGGAGAGGAAGTTGAGCGCGATGCTCAGGGCGAGGAAGCCCCAGAGGGTGTCGCGCAGCCGCGCGCCGACCACCCGGAGGTCCACGTCCCAGAAGAAGTAGACCAGGAGCCCCGCGCTCACCACGAGACCGAGGAGGATCTTCCCCAGCCGCGCGGACGATGGCACGGAGGGGCGGCTCAGCACCCGGGCCGGCCGGCCGGCCCGCTCACGCCTCCACCCGGATCATGGTGGTCCGCGCCGCCACCACCGACAGCTTGTCGATGGCCGCGAGGGCGGCGCGCATGTCTCGCTCGCGCGCCTCGTGGGTCATCATCACCACCGGCACCGCCTCGTGGCGCGCGCGCTGCTTCTGGAGCACCGAGACCAGCGAGATGTCGTGCTGGCCCAGGATGCCCGCCACCTGGGCGAGGACGCCGGGACGGTCCAGCGCCATCACGCGCAGGTAGTACGCGGAGCGGATGTCGTCGACCGGCCGCAGGGGAATCGGGGTCCGCCCGATGGTGGGCAGGTCGGTGTCGAGCGCGGGGATGCCGTGGGCGACCCGGCGGGCGATGTCGATGGTGTCCGACCAGACCGCGGAGGCGGTGGGGAGCTGGCCGGCGCCGCGGCCGTAGAACATCAGGTTGCCCACGTTGTCGCCGGTGATGAAGACCGCGTTGAACACCCCGGAGACCGCGGCGAGCGGGGAGCCGGCCGGGATCATGGTGGGGTTCACCCGGACCTCGAGCGCGCCGTCGGAGGCCTTGGCGATCGCGAGCAGCTTGATGCGGTAGCCGAGCTCGGTCGCGTTGATCACGTCCTGCTGGGTGACCGCGGTGATGCCCTCGGTGTAGATGTCCTTCAGGTCGACCGCGGTGCGGAAGGCGAGGGTGGCCAGGATCTGCAGCTTGTGCGCCGAGTCGAGCCCCTCGATGTCGAGGGTCGGATCCGCCTCCGCGTAGCCGTGGGCCTGCGCCTCCTTGAGCACCTCCGCGAAGTCGCGCCCCTCGTCGGTCATCTTGGAGAGGATGTAGTTGCAGGTGCCGTTGACGATGCCGAACGCGGAGAGGATGCGGTTGGCGGGGAGGCCGTCCTTCACCGCGCGGATCAGCGGGATGCCGCCCGCCACCGCGGCCTCGAACCCGAGCAGCACCCGGTTGCGGCGCGCCTCCTCGAACAGCTCGGGTCCGTGGTGGGCCAGCAGCGCCTTGTTGGCGGTGACCACGTGCTTGCCCGCCTGCAGCGCGCGCAGGATGAAGGTGCGCGCCGGCTCGAGCCCGCCGATCAGCTCGATGACGATCTGGACGGCCGGATCGTCGATGGCCTGGCCCGCGTCGGAGGTGAGCGGCAGGCGCGCCAGGTCGACCCCGTCGCGCGGTCGGGTGAGGTCCGCGTCGGCCACGCGCCCGAAGGCGAGGCGGCACCCGGCGCGCTCGGCCATCTCCGCGCCGTGGCTCTGGAGGATCTTGGCCACGCCGCAGCCGACCGTGCCCAGACCTAGGAGGGCGATCTTGATCTCGTTCATGGGTCCATTGGAGGCCGCCCGGACGACCGACGCGGGCGAGCCCGTGAGCCGCCGCCGGCCCGCTACCGGCCGGTCAGGGTCTTGAGGCCGCGCAGGGCCTGTCGGATACGCTGCGCGTTCTCGACGAGGGCGAACCGGACGTGGCCGTCGCCGTACTCGCCGAAGCCGATGCCCGGGGACACCGCCACCTTGCACTCCTGGATCAGCAGCTTGGAGAACTCGAGCGAGCCCATGCTACGGAAGGCCTCCGGGATCGGGGCCCACACGAACATGGTGCCCTTGGGCTTGGGCACGCACCAGCCGATCTTGTTCAAGCCGTCGACCAGCACGTCGCGGCGCTTGCGGTGCAGCTCCACGATGTCGCTCACGCACTCCTGCTGGCCCTCGAGCGCGATGATCGCCGCGATCTGGATGGGCTGGAACGCTCCGTAGTCGAGGTAGGACTTGATGCGGGCGAGCGCGTTGACCATCCGGGAGTTGCCGCACACGAAGCCGACCCGCCAGCCCGGCATGTTGTAGGACTTCGACAGCGAGAAGATCTCGACCCCGACCTCCTTGGCCCCCGGCACCTCGAGGAACGAGGGCGCCTTGTAGCCGTCGTAGGTGAAGTCGGCGTAGGCGAAGTCGTGCACCACCATCAGGTGATGCTCCCGCGCGAAGTCCACGACCTTGACGAAGAAGTCGCGGTCCACGCAGAGGGTGGTCGGGTTGTGGGGGAACGAGAGGATCAGCAGCTTGGCCTTGGGCCAAGCGAGCCGGGCCGTCTCCTGCAGCCGGGCGAAGAAGTCCTCCCCCTCGACCAGGGGCACCGAGCGCAGGTCGCCGTCCGCGATCACCACCGAGTAGGAGTGGATCGGGTAGGTCGGGTTGGGCACCAGGGCCCCGTCGCCGGGCTGGAGCACCGCGAGGGCCAGGTGCGCCATGCCCTCCTTGGCCCCGATGGTGGCGATGGCCTCGGTCTCCGGGTCGAGCTCGACCCCGTAGCGGGTGCGGTACCAGGTGGTGACCGCCTTCCGGAGCCGGGTGATGCCCTTGGAGGCCGAGTAGCGGTGGTTGCGGGGATTGCGGGCGGCCTCGACCAGCTTGTTGACGATGTGCTTGGGCGTTTCCTGGTCGGGATTGCCCATGCCGAGGTCGATGATGTCCTCGCCCTTGGCGCGCGCCTTCGACTTCAGGTCGTTGACGATCGCGAAGACGTACGGCGGGAGTCGCTTGATCCGGTAGAACTCGTCCATGGTTTCTTCTCCAGGGAGTTCGATCATACTGTGCCGCTCGCGCGAGTGTCAACGAAGTCTCCTGATGCCGCGCGGGGATAGCGCGCACCGGCCCTGGGCCGGGCGGGGGTTGACACCCTTTGAAAGCGCGTGTTAGAAGAACCTTACCGGGCGAACCCGTAACCAGTACCCACCCTTCCAGTACGCTCCGAGCGGTCAGTCGGTCCCAGGGCCCGGCAGAACGGTCAAGCGCGTCGAGGGGGTAAGTCTTAATGTTCGGACGAAGGGCCAAGGGACCGCGGCGCAACGATCTGACCGCCTTCATCGACGAGGGATCGGAGATGGAAGGCCGGTACACCTTCAGCGGCACCGTCATGCTCAACGGCAAGTTCAAGGGCGAGATCAGCTCCGGCGACACCCTGATCATCGGGGAGCGCGCGGTCCTCCAGGCCGACGTGCGCGCCGGGCGGATCACGGTGAGCGGCGAGGTCACCGGCAACCTGCGGGCCACCGAGCGGATCGAGCTGCGCCGCACCGCCCGGGTCTACGGCGACGTCGAGGCCCCCATCGTGGTGGTGGAGGAGGGCGTGCTCTTCGAAGGGCACTGCCGCATGGCCAAGCCGGCGCCGGTGGCGGAGATCGCGTCCGCCCGCGACCTCGCGGTGGTGCCGCGCAAGCGGTGACGATGGGCAAGCCCAAGCAGTTCAACCTGCTGATGGTGCGCGACGACGGCAGCCGTGTGCTTCGTCTGTCGGTGCCCGGCTGGGTGGTCGGCGCGGTGGTGGGCGGGCTCGTGGTGACCCTGCTCGGGCTCGCGTTCATCTATCCCGACTACGTGACCCTGCGCCACCAGCGCGGCACCTTCGCGGCCCTGAGCGCGCGGCTGCACACCCAGCAGGTTCTTCTCGATGCGGCCCAGGGCCGCCTGCGCGAGATCCGCGGGGAGATCGACAGCTGGCGCGACCTGCACGCCAAGATCTGGGAGCCGTTCGGCCCGGAGGCCGGCCCGGCTCGCCGCGGCGCCGGCATCGGGGGCGGAGCCAACTCCGCGACGGCGGCCACCGAGCCCGATCGCGGCCCGGTGCGCGAGGACATGGACCGGCTGCTCGGGGTGGTGAAGGAAGAGGGCGAGTCCATCCGGACCCTCGAGCGCTTCCTCGGGCGCGCCAGCCGCGTGCTCGCCTCGCTGCCGTCGCGCTGGCCGGTGCGCGGCCCGGTGAACTCCGACTTCGGCCAGCGGCGCTCGCCGTGGGCGCCCAACTCCGAGTTCCACAGCGGCATCGACATCGGGGCCGCCATCGGCACCCCGGTGAAGGCGCCCGCGCCGGGCACCGTGGTCTTCGCGGGCCAGCATCCGGAGTACGGTGTCACCCTCATCATCGACCACGGCAACGACACCAAGTCGCTCTACGGCCACCTGTCGCGGCTCAACGTCGCGCTCGATCAGGTGGTCCAGCGGGGCGACACGGTGGCGCTCACCGGGAACACCGGGCGCTCCTCCGGCCCGCACCTGCACTACGAGATCCAGGTGAAGGGACAGCCGGTGAACCCGCACAGCTACATCTGGGAAGAGTCGAGCCCGGTCGTCGCGAAGTCCACCGCCCGACGCTGAGGGCGGGCCCGCCGCGGGCTCAGGCCCCGCGGTGCTTCCGGAGGAACTCCAGGCAGACCGCGTTGAACCGCTCTGCCTGCTCGATGAAGTGCAGGTGCCCCGCGTCGCCGATCTCGACCAGCTCCGCCCGCGGGATCCGTGCGTGCAGCTCGCGCGAGGACGCGGGCGGGACCAGGATGTCCTCGGTGCCGGTGGTGATCAGGGTCGGCACCCGGATCTCGCCCAGGCGCGCCAGCGTGTCGTGGCTCCGGATGGCGTCCGCCTGTCGCGACAGCCCCTCGTAGGTGATCGGATAGGGATAGGTCAGGCCGCGCTCGATCCAGAAGCGGATGAAGTCCGGGCGCTCGACCATGGTCTTGCGGCAGAGGATCCAGGGCATGACCGCGCGGATGTTCTCCTCGCGATCGCCGCGGGCCTTCACCGCGAGCAGCGTGTCGATCAGGAAGCGTCCGTAGGCGTCGATGATGGGCGCGGTGCAGTGCAGCTGGAGCGTGCGCACCCGCTCCGGGTGCCGCAGGATCAGCTCCTGCGCGATCATGCCGCCCATGGACGCGCCGCAGATGTGCGCGCGGGCGACGCCGAGGGCGTCCATCAGCCCCACCACGTCCGCGGCCATGCCGGGAATCGTGTACGGCGCCTCCGGCACCTCGCTCTGTCCCGCGCCGCGGTTGTCGAAGGCGATCACCCGGTGGTCGGCGATCAGGGCCGGGACCTGGAGCGCCCACGCGGTGTTGTCGGCGCCCCAGCCCATGATCAGCACCACGGGCGGAGCGTCGGGCGCGCCCGCCTCCTCGTAGAAGAGCCGGACCCCGTTGGCCTCCACGGTGGGCATCGCGGTCAGCCGGTGACGGCGGCGAGCAGCTCGCCCAGCTCGTCGTGGGTGCCCGCGTCGAGGGCGGGCGCGGGCGGGCGCACCAGGGCGGAGGTGATCCAGCCGCGGCGCCGCAGGATCTCCTTGCGGATGCCGACCGCGGTGCCGGGGGTCGCGCCGGGCTGGCTCTCGTAGCGGATGAGCGGCAGCCAGCGGTAGAAGAGCGCGCGCGCCTCGTCACGGCGCCCGGCCACGAAGTGCTCGCGGATCGCGCGCAGCGCCTCCGGGTAGGGGAAGCCGGTCATGGCTCCGTCGGCGCCGCGCGAGAGCTCCTCGAAGAAGTAGACGCCGCCGAGGCCGCCGAAGATCGCCACCCGGCTCCCGAAGAGCGCGCGCAGGCGCGTGATCTTGGGCAGGGTCGGCGGCTCCTCGAGCTTGACCGCCTCGATCGCCGGGAGGTCGGCGCAGAGCTGGGCGATGAAGGGCGCCGGCATGTTGACCTGGGTGGTCACCGGCTCGTCCTGCAGGACGATCGGCAGCCCGGCCGCCGCCGCGACTATGCGGTAGTGCTCCGCCACCGTGTCGAGGTTCTTGAGCCCGGCGGGCGGAGCCAGCATCAGGGCGCCGGCCCCGTGCTCGCGGGCCATGCGGGCGAAGGCGGTGGCCAGGTGCGTGCCCGAGGCGGAGACGCCCACCGCCACCGGCACGCGGCCGCGCACCTCCTTCACGACGGTCTCCACCACGCGGCGGCGCTCCTCGTCGGTGAGACGATGGGCCTCGCCCGCGATGCCGAGGATGGTGAAGCCGGTGATGCCGGTGGCGAGCGCGCACTCGACGAGGCGCGGCAGGCCGGCGGTGTCGAGCGCGCCGTCCTCGCGGAACGGGGTCGCGAGGATGTGGAAGACGCCCGACCAGCCTATCAACCGTGACCCCTCTTTATATCCGCTCGCCTCGCCTTCGGCTGCGGCTCGCCAAGCCCGACCGCCTTCGGCTGCGGCTCGCCAAACTCGACAGGTCCGCGCCCGCTAGGCGCGGACCTGGCAGGCGACCCAGTGGCCGGGCGAGACCTGCTTGAGGACCTGATCGTTCTCGGAGCAGGAGGGGACCCGGACCGGGCAGCGGGTGTGGAAGCGGCAGCCGGAGGGCGGCTTGATCGGGCTCGGCACGTCGCCTTCCAGGAGGATGCGCTTGCGCTTCACCGCGGGGTCGGGGATCGGCACCGCGGAGAGGAGAGCCTCGGTGTAGGGGTGCTTGGGGTTCGTGTAGAGCTCCTTGGCGGGAGCGATCTCCACGATCTTGCCGAGGTACATGACCGCCACCCGGGTCGAGATGTGCTCGACCACCGAGAGGTCGTGGGCGATGAAGAGGTAGGTCAGGTTGAACTGCTTCTGGAGATCTTCGAGGAGGTTGATGACCTGGGCCTGGATCGACACGTCGAGCGCGGAGACCGGCTCGTCGGCCACGATCAGCTTGGGGCTGACCGCGAGGGCGCGGGCGATGCCGATGCGCTGGCGCTGGCCGCCCGAGAACTCGTGCGGATAGCGGCGCAGGTGATCGGCGTTGAGGCCCACCGTCTCGAGCAGATGGACCACCCGCTCCTCGCGCTCGCGCTTGGACTTGGCCAGCTTGTGGATGACGAGGGCCTCGCCGATGATCGAGCCGACCGTCATGCGCGGGTTGAGCGACGCGTAGGGGTCCTGGAAGATGATCTGCATGTCGCGGCGCAGGTGCCGCAGCGATCGCTTGTCGAGGGTGGTGACGTTCTTGTCGTCGAACCACACCTCGCCCGCGGTGGGCTCGATCAGGCGCAGGATGCACCGCCCGGTGGTGGACTTGCCGCAGCCCGACTCGCCCACGAGGCCCAGGGTCTCGCCCTTCATCAGGTCGAAAGTCACGTCGTCGACGGCGTGCACGCGCGCGACCTCACGGGAGAAGAGCCCGCCGCGAATCGGGAAGTACTTCTTGAGGTTCTTGACGCGCAGGAGTGCGGTGTCGGGCATGGTGGCCTCTAGTACAGCCAGCAGGACACCTTGTGTCCCGGCTTGACTTCCTTGAGCACCGGATCTTTCTCGGTGCACACCGATTTCACGAAGGGGCAGCGCGGGGCGAAGCGGCAGCCGGGGGCGATGTCGCCGCGGAGGGTCGGCACCGTGCCCGGGATCGTCTCGAGGCGCCGCCGCGCGGTGGCCGCGAGGTCGATGCGCGGGATCGAGCGCAGCAGGCCCTGGGTGTAGGGGTGCAGCGGCTCCTTGAAGAGGTCGGCGACCGGCGCCTCCTCCGCCACCTTGGCCGCGTACATCACGACTACCCGCTGCGCGGTCTCCGCGATGACGCCCATGTCGTGCGTGATCAGCAAGACCGCCATGTGGAGCTTGGACTTCAGCTCGTTGAGCAGCTCGAGGATCTGGGCCTGGATCGTCACGTCGAGCGCGGTGGTGGGCTCGTCCGCGATCAGGAGATTCGGATTGCAGGAGAGCGCCATCGCGATCATGATGCGCTGCCGCATGCCGCCCGAGAGCTGATGCGGGTACTCCTTCACGCGGCGCTCCGCGTTGGGGATGTGCACCAGCTTGAGCATGTCCACCGTCTTGGCCATCGCCTCGCGCCGGCCGAGCCCCTCGTGGAGGCGGATGGCCTCCGCGATCTGCTCGCCGCACGTGAACACCGGATTGAGCGAGGTCATGGGCTCCTGGAAGATCATGGAGATTTCTTTGCCGCGGATCTTGCGCATCTTGTTCGGGGCCAGCGTGACCAGGTTGGTCCCGCTGTAGATGATCTCCCCCTCGACGATGCGGCCGGGCGGCTGGGGGATCAGCTTCATGATGCTGAGCGCGGTCACCGACTTGCCGCAGCCCGACTCGCCGACCACGCCCAGGGTCTCGCCCTTCTCGATGTAGAGGTCGACCCCGTCGACCGCCCGCACGACCCCTTCGTCCGTGAAGAAATACGTTTTCAGATTCTTGACGTCCAGCAGGCGATCGGCCATAGGGTGCGGCCTCCTCTGACGGGGGTACCGGCGGCTACCAGGCCGCCGTGATCTCTCGGAAGGCCTCGAGGGCCCGTGCGATGTCGTCGGCGTCGACGTCCTTGTGCGTGACACACCGGATGGTGCCGGGACCGGTCTGGTGGATCTTCACCTTGCGGGCCAGGCAGCCGGTGACGAGGTCGGCGGCGCCGCCGTCCCGCTCCACCCGGAAGATGGCGATGTTGGTCTGCACGGTGGCGAGGTCGAGCTGGATCCGCGGCAACCGGGCCACGCCCTCGGCGAGGCGGCGGCAGTTCGCGTGATCCTCGGCCAGCCGGTCGACCATCGAGTCGAGCGCGACGAGCCCCGCCGCGGCCAGCACCCCGACCTGACGCATGCCCCCGCCCAGCATCTTGCGCACCCGCCGCGCGCGGGCCACCAGCTCGCGTGAGCCGCACACCAGCGAGCCCACCGGCGCGGCGAGGCCCTTGGAGAGGCAGAAGGTGAGCGAGTCGACCGGGCGCCCGAAGTCGGCGACCGGGCGCCCGAGCGCCACCGCGGCGTTGAAGAGGCGCGCGCCGTCCAGATGGACGGGAACCCCCGCCGCGTGCGCGGCCGCCGCCACCGCCTCGATCTGCTCCGGCGTGCAGCACGTCCCGCCGTGGCGGTTGTGGGTGTTCTCGAGGCAGACCAGCCCGGTGGTCGGGATGTGGATGTTGCTGGGCCGGATGTGCTCGCGCACCTGCTCGGAGGTGAGGAAGCCGCGCGCGGTCTTGACCGGCAGCGTCTGGACCCCGCCGAACACCGCCGCCCCCGCGCCCTCGTAGTTGAACACGTGGGAGTCCGCGTCGAGGATGACCTCCTGCCCCGCGCGGGTCTGGGCCAGCACCGAGACCAGGTTGCCCTGGGTGCCGGAAGAGACGAAGAGCGCCGCCTCCTTGCCGGTGCGGCGGGCCGCGACCTCCTCGAGCCGCCGGACGGTCGGGTCTTCCTCCCACACGTCGTCGCCCACCTCGGCGCGGGCCATCGCCTCCCGCATGGCCTGGGTGGGGAGCGTCAGGGTGTCCGAGCGCAGATCGACGACGTCGTGCATGGGAGCCTTACCTGGTGGCGGTCTGCAGGCGCTGGGCCGCGCGCTTGCCCCAGTCGGTGTATGGGTACTCGTCGGCGGCCTGGCGGAACATCCGCTGCGACTCCTCGGTCCGGCCGTCGACCTGGTAGACCTCGCCCAGGCGGAAGAGCGCCTCGGGGATCACGAGCGTGCGCGGGAACTCCTTGACGACCTTCTCGAGCCGCTGGCGGCCCGCGGCCGGGTTGCCCTGATTGATGTAGTAGGCCGCCACCCACAGCTCCTTCTGGGCCAGACGGCCACGGCAGATCTCGACCTTGGCCAGCGCGTCCGCGGCGTAGCGGCTCTCCGGGTACTCGCGCACCAGGAGCTTGAACGCCTCCATTGCCTTGCGGGTGATCTCCTGGTCCTGCTCCACCGGCTTCATCTGGTCGTAGTAGCTCATGGCGAGCCGGAACTGGACCAGATCGGAGATCTCGTGGCGGGGATAGAACGACATGAAGCCCTCGAACTCCTTGATGGCCTTGTCGAACTGTCCTTCCCGGTAGTACGCCTCCCCGATCAGGAAGCGCGCCCGCGGCGCGTAAGTCGACTGCGGGTGCCGCTCCGCCAGCTTGCGGAAGGCGGTGCGCGCGTCGTCGAAGCGGCTCTTGTTGAGCTGGGTCTCGCCCTCCGCGTAGAGCTCGGAGGCGGGCGGCAGCGCCTGCGGACGCTGGCGAAAGAAATCCGTGATGGTCTCGCACCCGCCGAGCAGCAGGAGCAGACTCAGCAGCGTCACGGGAACCGAGAGGAATTTGATGCGCATCGGCCAGGGGTCGGCCATCGATTGGCCCTCAGTTGTAAGGGTGGAAGTCTTGGAAGTCAAGGACATCGTGAGGGGGGTCGGGGGGGCCGGCGGGCCGCCCCGCGGGCTCCGGGGTGGTACGCTTGGGCATTAGATGACGCGATCATCCTCGAAAGGAGCTTGAGCACGTGAGCACGAAATCCGAGACCGAGGCCGGCGCCTCCCGTCGGGCCCTGCTGCTGGCCGGCATCGGCCTGGTGCTGGCCGGCGTCCCACGCCGGGCCGGCGCGCAGCAGAAGGTGGCCCAGAAGCTGGTGCAGTATCAGGAGAAGCCCAAGGGCGCCCAGGAGTGCGACAACTGCCTGCACTTCATCGCCCCGAATAGCTGCAAGATGGTGGACGGCAAGATCAACCCGAAGGGCTGGTGCGCCCTCTTCGCCCCCAAACCAAAGTAGGCGTCAGCCACCCCGCCGACCCTGGTCGAGGAGCCGGGCGCAGGCGTAGACGGTCCGGAGGTGGGGGAGGGAGAGCCGCAGGAGATCGGCGATCTCCACGACCGCTCCGACCACCGCCTCGATCTCGAGCGGCCGCCCGCTCTCCACGTCCTGCAGCATCGACGTCTTGTGGGCCCCCACCTTCTCGGCCCCGGCGAGCCGTTGATCCACCCCGATCGCCAGGTCGACGCCCAGGGCGCGCGCCACCGCGTCGGCCTCCTCCATGATCGCGCGGGCGATCGGCCGCATCTCCGGGTCCGTCGCGATCTGGGCCATGGTCGCCCGGGTGAGCGCGCTCAGCGGGTTGAAGCAGACGTTGCCGAGCAGCTTGAGCCAGATCTCGTCGCGGATCCGCGGGCGGATCGGGGCCTTGAGACCGCCCTTGATGAGGGCGGCCGCGATCGCCCGGCACCGGTCGGTCGATGTCCCGTCGAGCTCGCCCAGCGAGAGCCGCGTCCCCTCCACGTGCTCCACGACGCCGGGGCCGACCAGGCTCGTGGCCGGATAGACCACGCAGCCGACGACGCGGCGCGCGTCGATGTGCCCGGCGATGACGCCCCCCGGGTCCACCGTACGCAGGCGCGTGCCGTCGAGCGGGCCGCCGTGACGCTCGAAGTACCACCACGGGATGCCGTTCTGGGCGGTCACCACCGCGGTGTCCGGCCCGAGCAGGGGCCCGAGGCGCGGCGCCATCTCGGGCAGGCTGTGGGCCTTCAGGGTCAGGATCACCGCGTCCGCGCCGGTGACCACCGAGAGATCGTCGGTGCAGGGGGGGTGCGCCACGAAGGTCTCGGCGCCTTCCCGCACCTCGACGCCCCGCTCGCGCATCGCGGCCAGGTGCGCGCCGCGCGCCACCAGGGTGACGTCCACGCCGGCCCGGGCCATGCGCGCGCCGAGAAAGGCCCCGGTCGCGCCCGCCCCGACGATGACGATCTTCATCGTCCGCCCCTCACGGCGCGCCCCGCAGCAGGGCGGGCATGCGGGTGCGCTGGATCTTGCCGGTGGAGCCCTTGGGGATGCTCTCGACCACGTGGAGGCGGGTCGGGATCTTGAAGTCGGCCAGGTGCTCGCGGCAGTGGCGGAGCAGCTGCGCCTCGGTGGCCGGGCATCGCAGGACCACCGCCGCCTCCACCACCTCGCCCCACGTATCGTGCGGCACCCCGAAGCTTACCGCCTCCGCCACCGCCGGGTGCCGCAGGAGCGCCTCGTCGATCTCGTGCGGGGCGATCTTCTCGCCCGCCCGGTTGATCATCTCCTTCAGGCGGCCGACCAGGGTGAGATAGCCCGCCGAGTCGAGGAAGCCCTGGTCGCCGGTCCGGAACCAGCCGTTGGTGAAGGAGCGCGCGTCCGCCTCGGGGTTGTCGTCGTAGCCGTCGATGACGCTCGGCCCCTGGATCACCACCTCCCCGCTCGCGCCCACCGTGAGGAGCTGGCCCTGCGCGTCCATCACCCCGATGCGCACGCCGACGCCGCGCCCGACCGAGCCGGAGACGCGCGAGGCGGGCGGCAGCGGGTTCGAGGCGATCTGGTGCGACGCCTCGGTCATGCCGTAGGCCTCGAGGCACGGCACCCCGAAGGCCTCCTCCAGTCCGAGCAGGGTCGCCTCGAGGAGCTTGGAGCTGGCCGAGCGGATGAAGCGCAGCGAGCTGCCCCCGTGCGCGCCGCGCTGCCGGGCCAGGATGAGCTGGTGGATGGTCGGCACCGCGGTGTACCAGGTGGGTTTCTGCGCGCCCAGGATGCGCCGGAAGCCGACCGGGTTGAAGCGCACCGGCATCACCACCGTGCCGGCGGACGCGAAGGTGGAGAGCGTGCAGCCGACCAGCCCGTGGATGTGGAAGAGCGGCATCACGCAGAGCGCGGTGTCGAGCGAGGAGAGCCCGTAGGTCGCCTGGGTGTTGCGGGCCGAGCTCGCGAGGTTGCGGTGCCGGAGCGCGGCGCGCTTCGGGCGACCGGTCGTGCCGCTGCTGTGCAGCACCAGCGCGACGTCGTCCGGCCCCGGGCTGGTCGCGGTCCGGCGCTTCCCGATGGGCGGCGACGTCTCCAGCGAGAGCTTCCCGCCCGGCTCGATCGCGATCTCGATCAGCGGCGCTCCCGCCCGCCACGCTCGGCGCGCCGCCTCCCCGCCGCCGCGGGGCACGATGAGGGCGCGGGCCGAGACGTCCTCGATGTAGTAGCGGAGCTCGTCCTCGGTGCAGGCGGGGTTGAGCGGGGCGGCCGCGGCCGCGCTCGCCGCGCCGAGGATCGCGACGACCGCCTCCGGCCCGTTGCCCAGGACGATCGCCACGCGGTCGCCGCGCGCCACCCCGAGCGACGCGAGCGTGTCGGCGACCCGGGCCACGTGCTGGCGCAGCGAGCGATAGGAGAGCTCCGGCCCGTCCGGCACCACGAGGGCGGGGACGGTCGCGCGCCCGCTCTCGAGCAGGGAGAGGACGGTGCTGGTCAGGTCGGAGGCCACCGGGGGCAGCGCCTCGGCCGCCGCGGTCGGGCCGACCGCGCCGTGGGCCGCCGCCGCGGGGCCGCGGCGGAGCTTCATGACCAGGTCGCGCATCGAGATGATCCCGACCAGCTCGCCGCCCGCCACCACCGGAATATGGCGGTAGCCGTGCGCCGCGAATCGCCGGAACGCGTCGATGACCTCCTCGGTCTCCTCGACGGTGTCGGGGTCCGCGGTCATGTAGTCGCCCACGAGGGCGGCGCGGGCGTCGGCGGCGCCGGCCGCGAACCGGACCAGGTCCCTCTCGGTCAGGATGCCGATCGGGGTGTTGCCTTCCACGACCACCACCGATCCGACCCGGCGCGCGAACATCAGCGCGGCCGCCTCCGCGACGCTCGCGCCGACCTCCGTGGTGAGGACGGAGCGGCTCATGATGTCGCCCACCGTGAGGGCCCGGGTGGGGGGAGGGCCGGCCATGCACTCCATCCTAGCCCAGCCCCGGGCCCCGCCCACTCACTTGAGCCGGGCGGCGTTGACAGGGTCCGCCGCGGCTACATATGATCGCGCCATGCCCTCCTTCGAGCCGGTGACCTTCCCCACGATGTATCGCGTGCGGCCGGCCTTCACGCGCACGCGGCTCGACGACATCCCGGGCGGGGTCGCCCGCGCCCTCGGGGCGGGTCAGCTGCCGATCAAGCGCGGGGACACGGTCGCGGTGGGTGCGGGCAGCCGCGGCATCGCCAACATCGACGTGATTGTCCGCGCCACCGTGGACTGGCTGAAGGCGCAGGGGGCGCGGCCCTTCGTGTTCCCGGCCATGGGCAGCCACGGCGGGGCCACCGCGGAGGGGCAGCGATCGGTGCTGGCCCACTACGGCATCACCGAGGCCACCATGGGCTGCGAGGTCCGGGCCTCGATGGACGTGGTCCAGGTCGGCGAGGCCCTCGGGCTGCCGGTGTGGCTCGACCGGACCGCCTCCGAGGCGGACTGGATCGGGCTGGTGAACCGGATCAAGCCGCACACCGACTTCAAGGGGTCGATCGAGTCCGGTCTCTTCAAGATGATGACGATCGGCCTCGGCAAGTACCAGGGGGCCACCCAGTACCATCGGGCCAACGTCAACCACGGCTACGAGACCGTGATCACCGCAGTGGGCCGCGAGATGCTGGCCAAGGCCCGGATCGGCTTCGGGCTCGGGATCGTCGAGAACGGCTACGACGAGACCGCGTGCGTGGAGGCCTTCAACGCGGCGGACCTGGAGGCGGGCGAGCGGCGGCTGCTCAAGGACGCGCGCGCCTGGATGGCCCGCCTCCCGTTCCCCGCCATGGACGTTTTGATAGTCGAGGAGATCGGCAAGAACATCTCCGGCTCCGGCATGGACACCAACGTCATCGGCCGGCCCTCCAACCCCCACGAGCCGTTCCCGGCCGTCCCCAAGATCCTCTGGATCGTGGCGCTCGACCTCACCGACGAGAGCGGCGGCAACGCGACCGGGATCGGCAACGCGGACTTCACCACGCGGCGGCTCGCCGAGAAGATCGACTGGAAGCCCACCGCGATCAACACCCTCACCGCCTGCGCGCCCAACGGGGCCAAGCTGCCGCTCGTGTTCGACAGCGACCGGGAGGCGGTGGAGAACGCGCTCAACTGCATCGGCCTGACCCCGCCCGCGCAGGCGCGGGTGGTCCGCATCCGGTCCACCCTCGTCCTGGGCGAGATCGAGTGCTCGGAGGCCCTGCTGCCCGAGATCGCCAAGCGCCCCGACCTCGAGGTCGTCGGCCAGGGCCGGCCGCTGCCGTTCGACGCGGCGGGCCGGATCGTTCCGCTGCTCGGTCATTGAGCGGCCCGCGGGCCGGGCTTCGCCTGGGTTTGCGCCTTGTTGCTTGACACACAGGGACGGCGCGGCGTAGAGTCCGCCAACACCCCCGATCCCGTGTCACGACCCGTGTCCTCACCGAGGAGGAGCCGCCCATGGGACCTCAGAACCGCCGTCAATTCCTGACCACGACCGGAGCCGGTCTCGCCGGCATCCTCGCCACGCGCGTGGCGCCGGCTCGGGGCCAGCAGCGCGAGATCTCCTATCTCTGCTGGAACAACTTCGCCCCCGCGTCCGACAAGAAGCTGGCCGAGATCGGCCAGCGCTTCACCAAGGACACCGGGATCAAGCTCAAGATCGACCACATCTCCCACATGGGTCCGCAGCAGGCCAAGTACGCCTCCGAGGTCCAGACCCAGGCCGGCCACGACATGGTGGAGATGCGGATGCACTTCCCGTGGCTCTACGAGCCGCAGCTGGTGGACGTCTCGGACGTGGTGGCCGGCCTGGAGAAGCAGTACGGCAAGGCGGTCGGGTCCGCCTACGAGGGCGCGCACGTCAACGGGGTCTGGCGCGCGGTGCCCCAGTACCACGGCATGTTCGTGGCCGCCTACCGCGAGGACCTGTTCAAGAAGGCCTCCCTCAAGGTGCCGGACACCTGGGAGGAACTCTACGTCGTCGGCAAAGAGCTGAAGAAGATGGGCAACCCGGTCGGCATCCCCATCAGCCAGAACTACGACTCGATCTCGACCGCGGGCCCGGTGCTGTGGTCGTTCGGCGGCCTGGAGGTGGACAAGGACGGCAAGACGGTGAAGATCAACTCGCCGGGCACCGTGCAGACCGTCGAGTGGTACAAGAAGATGTTCAAGGACTGCATGGAGCCCGAGGTCCTGTCGTGGTCGGACGCGAGCAACAACGAGTCGCTCCAGCAGGGCAAGGCGGGCTGGATCCACAACCCGGTCTCGGCGTACATCGTGGCCAAGCAGCGGAAGCTGGTCACCGCCGATTTGATCAACCACCACCGCAGCCTGGGCGGGCCGGGCGGGCGGCACGAGACCGACACCCCGCGGCACATCGGGATCTGGAAGTTCTCCAAGAACGTCGACGCCTCCAAGGAGTGGATCCGCTATCTCCTCGGCAAGCGCGAGGTCTACGACGAGTACATCATGTCGGGCGATGCCTTCAACCTGCCCGCCTACGACAAGCTCCAGGACCACCCGGTGCTCCGGACGGATCCCAAGTACGCGGCGCTCAAGGGCGAGGGAGTGCAGTACCACACCTACGGCTGGCCGGCTCCCGCGTCGGATCGGGTGCAGCTGATCACCAACTCGTACATCCTGCCCAATATGCTGGCCAAGGCGGTGACCGGCACCTCGACCAAGGATGCGATCGCCTGGGCCGAGAACGAGATGAAGAAGATAATCGCTGGGTGAGTGGCTTGGTGAGGTGCAGCCGAAGGCGAGCCGAACGCATTTGAAAGAGCAGTGCCAAGCAGTAAACCGCGAGACGGAGCGAGCCTAATGGGAAGGGGGCCAGGGTAGCGCGCACATGGCGGTCAGAGCGGACCAGATTCCGGTAGGCCGTGCCCGTCCGCTGACCGCGCGCGTGCGCGGATGGCTCGACCGCGAGTCCGTCCTGGGACCGCTCTTCGTCAGCCCGGCCCTCATCCTGCTGGTGCTGCTGGTGGCCTACCCGTTCGTCATGGCGCTCTACTTCGCGATGTCGAACTCGTTCATCGGCCGGCCCAGCGAGTTCATCGGCTTCCGCAACTTCATCCGCCTCTGGGACAGCGACGCGTTCCGCCAGACCTTCCAGAACGCGTTCGTGTTCACCGGCATCGCGGTGGCCTTCAAGGTCGTGCTCGGCATCATCCTCGCCCTTCTCCTGAACGAGCAGCTCTGGTTCAAGCGGATGATCCGCGGCGCGGTGCTCCTGCCCTGGGTCATTCCCACCGCGCTCTCCACCCTCGGCTGGTGGTGGATGTTCAACTCGCTCTACAGCGTGGTGAACTGGACGGGCCTGGCGCTCGGGCTCATGGATCCCCCCGGGCCGAACTGGCTCGGGCAGAGATACTACGCGATGGCGGCGGTGATCATCGTCAACGTGTGGCGCGGGCTGCCGTTCTTCGCCATCACCATTCTCGCCGGGCTGGTCGCGATCCCCAAGGAGATCTACGAGGCGGCCCACGCCGACGGGGCGGGAGCGTGGGCGCGCTTCTGGCACATCACGCTGCCGATGCTCAAGCCGGTACTCGCGGTGGTGGTGCTCTTCTCCACCATCTTCACGTTCAGCGACTTCAACATCGTGTACGTCCTCACCCACGGCGGACCCATCAACTCCACCCACCTCTTCGCCACCCTCTCCCGCATGCTGGTGATCGACGTGGGGCGGCTCGGGGAGGGCGCCGCGGTCTCGCTCTACCTCTTCCCGCTGCTGGTCTTCGTCGTCTGGGCCCAGCTTCGCTTCGTGCGGAAGCATGCGAACTGACGCCGCGTCGGTCGCGCCATGACGGTGGCCCGGCGGCCGCTGATGCGGCGCGTGGCCATCCATCTGGGCCTGCTGCCGTTTCTGATCTTCGCGCTGTTCCCCTTCTATCACATGACGCTGACGTCATTGAAGCAGGACCGCGAGCTCTACGACCGGTTCGCGATCCCGCTGATCATCACCCAGGGGCCGACCCTCGAGCACTACACCAAGCTCATCTGGGACACCGAGTTCCTGACCTGGACGAAGAACAGCCTGATGGTGACCATCCTCGCCACCGCGATCTCGGTCGTCATCGGGACCATCGCCGCCTATGCGCTGGCCCGGATGCGGTTCTTCGGGGTCGGGGCCTTCGGCACCGGGATCTTCGTGACCTACCTGGTGCCGACCTCGCTCCTCTTCCTGCCGCTGGCGCAGGTGGTGAACTGGCTCGGCCTCGCCGATTCCAAGTGGGCCCTCGTGCTCACGTATCCCACCTTCCTTGTCCCGTTCTGCACCTGGCTCCTCATGGGCTATTTCCGTACCGTGCCCAAGGAAGTGGAGGAGTGCGCGATGGTCGATGGGGCGACGCGAGTGCAGGCGCTGCTCCGGATCGTCCTGCCCATCGCGATCCCCGGGCTGGTCTGCGCGATCCTGTTCGCGTTCACGCTCTCCTGGAACGAGTTCATCTACGCGCTGACCTTCACCTCCTCGTCGGACCAGATCACCGCGAGCGTGGGGGTGACCAGCGAGCTGATCCGCGGCGACATCTACTTCTGGGGCTCCCTGATGGCGGGGGCAGTCCTCGGGTCGGTGCCGATCGTGATCCTCTACGTCTTCTTCCTCGATTACTACGTCTCGGGGCTCACCGCCGGCGCGGTGAAGTAGGCGGGGTCAGCGCCTCGCGCGCCCGCGCTGGCGCGCGACCTCGATCAGGGCGGGCAGGATCGACAGGATGATGATCGCGAAGATGACCAGCGAGAAGTTCCGGCGCACCACCGGGATGTTGCCGAAGAGATAGCCTCCCGCGGTCAGGAGCACGATCCAGCCGAGCCCTCCCGCCACGTTGTAGAAGAGGAAGCGCCCGTAGCGCATCTGCCCGATCCCGGCCACGAACGGCGCGAAGGTGCGCACGATCGGCACGAACCGGGCGATCACGATGGTCTTGGCCCCGTAGCGCTCGTAGAAGGCGTGGGTGCGCTCGAGGTGCCGGCGGTTCAGGAAGCGCGACTCCTCGTGGAACACCCGCGGGCCCAGACGGGCGCCGATCGCGTAGTTGAGGCTGTCGCCCAGGATGGCGGCCACGCTCAGCAGCACGATCACCAGGGCCAGGTCGAGGGCCCCGAGCGCCGCGAAGGTGCCCACCGCGAAGAGCAGCGAGTCGCCGGGCAGGAACGGGGTGACCACCAGCCCGGTCTCGCAGAAGACGATCAGGAACAGGATCAGGTAGGTCCAGATCCCGTAGTGCTGGATCACGTCGCTCAGGTGCCGATCGAGGTGCAGGAGGATGTCCATCAGGCTCCAGAGCAGGTCCATGGCCGGATCATTGTACCGTCCGTCGGCGGCCTGACCGAATTCGTGGCAGCGATTGCCTCGCGAATAGGCGCCCCGCCCGCGCGGACCAGCGGTGGGCGCGCGCGCGGCCGCCATTCACGCGGCTTTCCCGCGCGGCGGCCGGCGCGGACCGGCTGGCACACCGGTTGCTGTTGCCCGGAGGGGCGCCACGTGAGCGTGTGCTTCGACCCGGCGAGCGTGCTCGGCAAAACCTGTCTGATAGTCGGCGGCGGGGCCATCGCCGCGCGCGCCCTCGGCCCTCTGCTGGACGCGGGCGCCCGCGTCACGGTGGTGAGCCCCACGCTGGCGCCCGCCCTCCTGGCCGCGGCCCGCGACGGCCGGCTCCGCTGGTGGCCGCGCGAGTACGCGTGCGGCGACGTGGCCGGCTTCGCCCTCGTGGTGGTGGGCACCGACGACGACACGGTCAACGCGCAGGCCGCCGCCGAGGCCCGCGCGCAGGCGGTCGAGGTCACCGGCGAGCGGCTGGCCGTCTAGCGGGCGCCCGCGCGGCTACGCGGGCGACGGGTACAGGTGGCAGGAGACCCGCCGCCCCTCCGCCTCGCGGAGCGCCGGCTCCTCGGTCGAGCAGCGGGGCATCGCGTGCGGGCAGCGCGGGTGGAAGCGGCAGGCGGGCGGCGGGTTGAGCGGGCTCGGCACCTCGCCGGTCAGCACCAGCTCCTCGCGCTGCTCGGAGGGGTGCGAGGGCAGGGCGGCGGCGAAGAGGGCCTGGGTGTACGGGTGCCGCGGCCGGGTCGCGATGGTGGCCGCGTCGCCGATCTCCACGATCTGCCCCAGGTACATCACCGCGATGGTGTGGCTCATGTGGGCCACCGCGGCCAGGTCGTGGGCGATGAAGAGGTAGGAGAGCCCGAGCTGAGCCTGGAGGTCGCGCAGCAGGTTCAGGATCTGGGCCCGGATCGACACGTCGAGCGCGGAGACCGGCTCGTCGAGCACCACGAGCCGCGGTGACACCGCGAGCGAGCGGGCGATCGCGATGCGCTGGCGCTGGCCACCCGAGAACTCGTGCGGGAAGAGCTTGGCCGAGCGCTCGGGGAGGCCCACCAGATCGATCAGGCGCGCGATCCGCTTGTCGACCTCCGCCGAGTCGAGGCGCTCGTGGGTGATGAGCGGCTCCGCGATGATGGCGTCGACGCGCATGCGCGGGTTGAGCGAGGCGAAGGGGTCCTGGAAGACGGCCTGGACCGCCTTGCGGTATTGCATGACGTCGCGTCCCTCGAGGCGGCTGATGTCCTGCCCGTCGAAGAGCAGCGAGCCGCCGGTCGGGTTCTCGAGCCGCAGCACCAGCTTGGCGGTGGTGGTCTTCCCGCACCCGGATTCCCCGACCACGCCGAGGGTCTTGCCGGTGCCGATCGAGAAGTTCACCCCGTCCACCGCGCGCACCACCCCGAGCGGCTTGGCGAGGAAGCCACGGCGCACCGGGAAGTGCTTGGTGAGGTTGCGGGCCTCGAACAGCGGCGCCCGGTCGGTCATCGGATTCCGGTGGGCGCGGCGGCGGTGGGAACGGCGGCCGGAACGTTGAGCCAGCAGCGTGCGGTGTGGCTCGGGCCGAGCACGGTCTCGGGCGGCGCCTCCTCGCGGCAGCGCGACATGGCCAGGGGGCAGCGCGGGTGGAAGGCGCACCCGCCGGGCGGTGCGGCCAGGTCCGGCGGCTGACCCTCGATCGCGGTGAGCCGCTCCCGGCCGTCGCCCATCCGCGGGATCGACTCGAGCAGCGCGCGGGTGTAGGGATGGGCGGGCGCGTCGAAGATGCGGGTGACCGGGCCCCACTCCACCAGGCGTCCCGCGTACATCACCGCCACCTGGTCGCACATCTTGGCCACGATGCCCAGGTTGTGGGTGATGAAGATCAGGGCCAGCTGGTGCTCGCGCTGCAGGTCCCGGAGCAGGTTCAGGTACTGGGCCTGGATCGTGAGGTCGAGGCTCGTGGTGGGCTCGTCCGCGATCAGCAGCCGGGGCGCGCAGGAGATGGCGATGGCCCCCACGATGCGCTGGCGCATGCCGCCCGACATCTGGTGCTGGTACTCGCGCACCCGCGCCTCGGGGGCGGGGATGCGGACCGACTTCAGGAGGTCGGTGGCGCGGCTCCACGCGGAGCGCCGGCCCACCCCCTCGTGCACGCGCAGGGGCTCCGAGACCTGGTCGCCGATCGTGAACAGGGGGTTCAGCGACGCCATCGGGTCCTGCAGGATCATCGCGATGCGCTTGCCGCGCACCCGGCGCATCTCCCCGTCGGACTTCGTGAGCAGGTCCTCGCCCTCGAAGAAGATCTGGCCCGCGACGATCTTGGCCGCGGGGGGCAGCAGACGCAGGATCGTGAGCGCGAGCGTGCTCTTGCCGGAGCCGGACTCGCCCACGATGCCGAGCGTGCTGCCCGGGGCCAGGGTGAGCGATACCTCGTCCACCGCGCGCACCACGCGGGTCCCGCGCGCGCTCACGTAGTGGGTCGAGAGCCCCCGGAGCTCGAGGAGCGGCGCGTCGCTCACAGCTGGCGGAGCTGCGGGTCGAGCTTCACGCGGAGCCAGTCACCCAGGAGGTTGGCGGACAGCACCATCAGCATGATGCAGCAGCCGGGGAGCACGGTGAGCCACCAGTACCCCGCCATCAGGCCCTTCTTGCCGTCCGCGAGCATGAGCCCCCACGCGGGCTTGGGCGGCGGCACCCCGACGCCCAGGAACGAGAGCGCGGCCTCGGTCACGACCACCACCCCCAGCATGAGGGTGCCCAGCACGATGGCGGAGTTGAGGACGTTCGGCAGGATGTGGCGCTTCATGATCGTGCGCTTGGAGCACCCGGCCACGATGGCGAGGCGCACGAAGTCGCGCTCCTTGAGGGAGAGCACCTCGCCGCGGATGACCCGCGCGTAGCGTGTCCAGTACACCAGGCCCAGGATGATCACGATGTTCATCTCGCTCGGGCCCACCACCGCGGCGAGGAAGATCGCGTAGGTCAGCGCGGGAATGGCGAGCCACGCGTCGGTGACCCGCATGATCACCTGGTCCACCCAGCCCCCCAGGTAGCCGGACAGGATGCCGAGGCCGGTGCCGATGACGCCCGCGAACAGCACCGCGGTGAAGCCCACCACGATCGAGACGCGCGCGCCGAAGATCAGCCGCGAGAGCACGTCGCGCCCGAGGTGGTCGCTGCCCAGGATGAACTTCTCGCTCCCGCCCTGCTGCCAGAACGGGGGACGGAAGCGCTCCCCCAGGCTGCCCACCTCCGGATCGTGGGGCGCGAGCACGTTGGCAAAGATCGCGGCGAACAGCAGCAACCCCAGGATCGACATCGGGATCAGGGGGAAGCCCTCGCTCCGGAAGGAGGAGAGGCGCCAGGCGACGGTGAGCGCGGCCGAGCGGCTGGTCATCGTTCGAGCCGGATACGCGGATCGATCACCGCGTAGAGAACGTCCACGAGCAGGTTCACGATCACGATCATGAAGCCTCCCAGGATGACGGTGGCCTGAACCACCGGAAAGTCGCGGAATGCGATGCCCTCGGCGAGCAGGCGACCGACGCCGGGCCAGGCGAACACCGTCTCCACCACCACCGCCACGTTCACCATGATGACCAGGTTGATCCCGGCCAGGGTCAGCACCGGAATCAGCGCGTTCTTGAACGCGTGCTTGCCGATCACCAGCGCCTCGGGCAGCCCCTTCAGGCGGGCCAGCTTCACGTACTCCGAGCCGAGCACGTCGAGCATGGAGGAGCGGGTGAGCCGCATGTGGGCGGCCGCGAAGTACCAGCCGAGCGCGAAGGCGGGCATGACCACGTGGGCGGCCGAGCCCGAGCCGGAGGACGGGAGCCAGCCCAGATAGACCGAGAAGAACAGGATCAGCAGCAGGCCCACCCAGAAGGAGGGCAGGGAGAGGCCCAGCAGGGCGAAGACCTTCCCGGCGCTGTCCCACCAGCGATTCACCCGCACCGCCGCGATGATACCGGTCGGGATGCCGATCACCAGCGAGAAGGCCATCGCGGCGGCGGCGAGGAGGAGCGAATTCGGCAGGCGCGAGAGGTACAGCTCGAGCACCGGCATGCGGTAGTAGAACGAGTGGCCGAGGTCGCCCCGCAGCAGGCTCACCGCGAAGTGGCCGTACTGCACCCAGAGCGGGCGGTCGAGGCCGAACTGGGTGCGGATGGCGTCGATGTCGGCCTGGCTCGCACCCGGCTCCACCAGGAGGACCGCGGGGTCGCCGGTCACGCGCACGAACAGGAAGATGGTGACGGACAGCAGCACCAGCGAGATGAGGGCGTAGCCGACGCGCTTGAGGATATAGCGCTTCACGGCCGCTTGAGCCTCAGGTCCTCGTACGGGGCCGAGTAGGCGTGGTTGGCGATCAGCCCGAGGCCGTGCACCTCGAGGCGCGGGCCCACCCCGTTCAGGAAGGCGGGCTCGATCACCGGGCCGAACATGACCTTCTCGTGGATGAGCTGCTGCATCTTGTGGAGGATCTGTTGCCGCACCCGCGGGTTCATCTCGTTGGCCTGCTCGCTGTAGAGGCCGTCGATGTCCGGATAGGCGCCGTAGGTGTAGCGGCCGCCGGTGACCGCGTACTGCTCGAGCCGGATCGGCGCGTTGCCGGGCGCCCCGCTGCCACTGAAGATCACCCCGCGCAGCTTCTTCTCCCCGTACTCCTTGAAGAAGGCGGCCCGCTCCATCGGGCGCAGGCGCACCCGGATGCCGACCTGCTGCAGGTAGTTGGCCACCGGCTCGCCGATCGCCACCCCGTAGATCGTGTCGCCCGAGAGATCGCCGGTCTCGAATCCGTTCGGGTAGCCGGCCTCGGCGAGCAGCGCGCGCGCCCGCTTGGGATCGTAGGCGTAGGGCGGCGGGCTCCAGTAGTACTCCATGCCCTGCGGGATGAACGAGTGGGACAGCTTGGAGAGGCCCAGGTAAACCGCCTGATTGATGCCGGCGCGGTCGATCGCGAGATTGGCCGCGAGGCGCACCCGGCGATCGTGCCAGGGCGACTTCGATTCCCACTGGTCGGGGAAGACGAGCCACGTGGTGAAGAGGAAGTAGGTCGGCACGAGCTGGAGGCCGGGGGTGCGCTTCACCTCTTCGGCCAGCGGCCCGGTGATCGAGTAGGCCACGTCCACCTCACCGCGGGTGAGCGCGGCCAGGCGCGTCGACTCGTCGGGGATGGTGCGGAACACGAGGGTCTTCACCGCGGGAGGCTTCCGCCAGTAGCCCTCGTGGGCCTCGAGGGTCAGCTCCACCCCCGGCTTGAACGCGACGAACTTGTAGGGGCCCGCTCCGACCGGGGCCTTCTTGAAGCCCTCCTCCCCCACCTGCTCCACGTACTTCTTGGGCACGATCCAGGCCGCGCCGGTGGCCGGGGTCGCGTAGAAGGCGAGGAAGTCGGGCCAGGCCTGCTTGAGGACGAAGCGGACCCGCAGGGGATCCACCACCTCCACCCGGGCGACCTTGCTCTTGAGCAGGGTCGCGCTCGCGCCGCGATAGCGCTCGAAGGAGAACTTCACGTCCTCGGCGGTCATCACCTCGCCGTTGTGGAAGCGGACGTTCTTCCGGAGCACGAACTCGTACACGAGCCCGTCCTTGGACGCGGTCCACGACTCGGCCAGGCAGGGGGCCATCGGCTTGCCCGGCATCGGCTTCACGAGGGCGTCGTGCAGCGCGTACAGGACCATGAACGGGGTGATGATGCCCGGGGTCTCCGCGGGGTCGAACCAGGTCGGAGCCAGCGTGATGTGGACCGCCCACGTGGCCTGTCCCGCCGCGGCGGCGGCCGGCCGGGGCGCAGCGAGCCCGCCGGGCAGCGCGACCAGCGCCAGCACCAGGGCGAGCGCGAGCGACCGTCCAGTCGTGACGCGAGTCCGCGGTTGTCCGGTCATCACCATCGCCTCCTCCATGAGACGAAGGGCGGGAGCGGGTAGAGAAATTGATCGGGCCTGATTCCGGTCTGTGGGTGCCGCGATTATCGACGAAACGCCCGCCTTGTCAATGGTCGGCCTGGCCGGGCGGGGCCTCGTCGGCGGTACATCTTTACCGGCGGGCGCCCAGCGCCCGTGACCGTCCGGAAGCTTTTACCGATCCCACGTTTGCGCGGCTCCGGCCCTCGCGAAACGGGTGTTGAAAAGGCGCCTCCGTATGCGTTAAATGAGTCCCTCGCGACGCGGTGCAACCTTCCCTCGAACAGGAGCGCATCATGGCGGACCAGCGGAGCCGACTCGCGGCGATCGTGCGCGATCACGAGTCTCACATCCTCGCCCAGTGGACCGAGTCGCTCGCGAAGGCGGGCCGCGGCTCGCTCGATCGGGCGGAGGTGGAGGAGCAGGCCCGCTCGTTCGTGCGGCTGCTCGCCGACGCGCTGGGTCAGGACCCGAGTGGAGACATCGACCGGCCCGCGTGGGCCAAGGTCCGCAACCACCTCGCGAGCCTCTCGACCGCCCGGGCGAAGCAGGGCCGCGCGCCGGCGGAGACCGCCACATTCATCTTCTCGTTCAAGGAGCCCCTCTTCGCCCGCCTGCGCGAGGAATACCGCGGCGACCCCGAGGCGCTCGCGCGCGAGTTGTGGACCGGCACCCTGCTCCTCGACAAGCTCGGTCTCCTCACCACCGAGGCCTTCCAGAAGACGCGCGAGGAGATCATCGCGCGCCAGCAGCGCGAGCTGCTCGAGCTGTCGACCCCGGTGGTCGCGCTCTGGGAGGGCATCCTCGGGGTGCCGCTCATCGGCACGCTCGACAGCGAGCGTACCCAGGTGGTCATGGAGAGCCTGCTCCAGCGCATCGTGGACACCGGCGCCTCGATCGCGATCATCGACATCACCGGGGTGCCCACCGTGGACACGCTGGTGGCCCAGCACCTGCTCAAGACGGTGGGCGCGGCCCGCCTCATGGGGGCGGAGTGCATCATCAGCGGCA
>Ga0207665_10000521_pt1 | contig 26018 bp, 31 predicted proteins | sample LARL112metaG_FD_184351 | JGI IMG/M metagenome (GOLD analysis project Ga0207665, IMG submission 184351) | Corn, switchgrass and miscanthus rhizosphere microbial communities from Kellogg Biological Station, Michigan, USA - LAR L11-2 metaG... | ecosystem: Host-associated > Plants > Roots >... | reverse complement strand
GGAAGAAGGGCCGGTCGTGGAAGCGCTGCGCGATCGACTCGATCGGATGGTCGCCGTCGAGGAACTCCTGCATCTTCTGCGGCAGCTCGTGCAGGCGGTCGAGGATGAAGTCGATCTCGTCCTGCGGCAGCGTGCGCCGGATCTCGGCGAGCCTGAGCGCGAGCAGGCTGAGCAGCGCGACCTGCGAGGTAAAGGTCTTGGACGCGGCGACTCCGACCTCCATCCCGCAGCGGGTGTAGAGCGTCGCCTCGACCTCACGCGTGATCTGCGTGCCCATCAGGTTCGTGATCGCGAGCGTCCGCGCGCCGCTCTCGCGCGCGAGCTTCATGGCGTTGACGGTGTCGCGGGTCTCGCCGGACTGCGAGATCCCGATCACGAGCGTGTCCTTGGACAGGACGGGGTTGCGGTAGATCCACTCGCTCGCGATGTCGGGCTCGACGGGGACCCGGGCCCACTCCTCGAGGATGTAGCGGCCCACGACGCCGGCGTGGTACGCGGTGCCGCACGCGACGATGACGATGCGGCGGAGGTTGCGGACCTCGAGCTCGGTCATGCCGAGCGCCTCGAGCATGAGCTTGTGCCCGCGCACCCGGTCGCCGATCGTCTCGGCCACGGCCTCCGGCTGCTCGAAGATCTCCTTGAGCATGAAGGTCTCGAAGCCGGCCTTCTCAGCGCTCTCCTCGTCCCAGTCGATCTCCTGCGGCTCGGGCGTCTCGACCTCGGCGCCGTCGACGAAGAAGCGGACCTCACTCGGCGTCACCTCGACCACCTCGCCGTCGTGCGGGTGGACGACGGTGCGGGTCTCGCTGAGGAAGGCGGCGATCGAGGAGGCGAGGAAGTTCTCGCCGTCCCCGAGCCCGACGACGAGCGGCGTCTGGTTCCGGACGCCGACGAGCAGGTCGGCCTGGTCGTGGTGGATGGCGACGATGGAGAAGTGGCCCTCGAGCTGCGGGTAGACGCGACCGACCGCCTGCGCAAGATCGCCGTCGTACTCCTGCTCGAGCAGGTGGACGACGACCTCGGCGTCGGTCTCGGACGTGAACGTGTGGCCCGCCGCCTTGAGCTGCGCCCTGAGCTCCATGTAGTTCTCGACGATCCCGTTGAGGACGATCGCCAGCCGCCCGGGGGCGCATCCGGTGAGTGGATGGGCGTTGCGCTCGGTCACGCCGCCGTGCGTCGCCCAGCGCGTGTGTCCGAGGCCGTGATGGGAGTGGGAGCCGTTCGGACCGGCGGCCTCGACGAGGTTGCCGAGGTTGCCGACGGCGCGGACGTAGGCGAGGGAGTCGTCCTCGCGCAGCGCGATCCCGGCGGAGTCGTAGCCGCGGTACTCGAGCCGCCGCAACCCCTCCAGGAGGAGCGGCTTCGCCTCACGGGACCCGACGTATCCGATGATTCCGCACACGTCCGCTCCTTTCCCCCGGGGACGAAAACTGTCCCAGAAAACACGAAGAGCCCGGCCTCATGACCCGGCCGCAACGTCGCGGGCGGATCAGCCGAGCTCGTCTGTCACCTGGGCGGCGATCCTAGCACAGAGGCCTTCCGCCTCCTCCGGCGTTTCGGCCTCCGCGAGCACCCGCACGACGGGTTCTGTGCCGGAAGGTCGCACCAGGACACGGCCCATGCCGTCGAGCTCGTCGTTCACGCGTTCGACCTCGGCGACGAGCCTCCCGGGGAGCGGGCCGCGGCCCTCACGAGGCAGGTTTCGCAGCGCCTGGGGGAAGCGAGGCATGACGGCGGTCGCCTCCGAGAGACGGCGCCCATGGAGCGCGCGGCAGAGGAGAAGACCCGCGACGAGTCCGTCGCCGGTCACGTGGCCGTCAAGCCAGATCAGGTGGCCGGACTGCTCGCCGCCGAGGAGCATTCCCTCGCTCCGGAGCGCCTCGAGGACGTAGCGGTCGCCGACGTCGGTGACAACGACGCGAATGCCGCGCTCCTCCATCAGACGATGGAAGCCGAGGTTCGTCATGGTCGTGACGGCGACACCGTCGACGCCGAGGTCGAGCGCTAGCACCGCGAGGATCTGGTCGCCGTCGACCGGCTCGCCGAGCTCGTCGACGGCGAGCATCCGGTCTCCGTCGCCGTCGAAGGCGATCCCGAGATCGAAGGCGCCGTGGCGAACGAGCTCGGACAGGGCGCGGAGGTCGGTGGCCCCGCAGCCGACGTTGATGTTGGTCCCGTCGGGTTCGTTCCCGATCGTCGTCACCTCGGCGCCGAGCCGCTCGAATGCCTCGGGCGCGAGGCCCGCGTAGGCGCCATTCGCGCAGTCGACCGCGATCCGTAACCCGCCCAGATCGGCGCCGAAGCGCTCAACCACGAGATCGAGATAACTCTCCGCCGCGACCTCGACCCGGTCGATCTCGCCTCCACCATGGGCCGGCGCGTCGAGCAGCGCCTCGACCTGCTCCTCGGCGGTGTCGGTGAGCTTGCGCCCCTCGCGGTCGAAGAACTTGACGCCGTTGTACTCCGGCGGGTTGTGCGAGGCGGAGATCACTGCCGCGAGATCGAGCCGGAGCAGTGCAACCGCCGGAGTCGGCAGGACGCCCGCGAGAATCGCGGCCCCACCCGCCGAGGCGACGCCTCGGGCGAACGCCTCCTCGAGCTCGGGGCCACTGCCGCGTGTGTCGCGCCCGACGAAGACCCGGCCGCCTCCACACCAGAGGGCGGCCGCCTTCCCGAGCCGCTCCACGAGATCCGCCGTGATCGTCTCGCCGACGACACCGCGCACGCCGTCTGTTCCGAAGTACTGCCGCGCCACGGCGCGGGAGGCTAGCGCTTCGAGAACTGCGGCGCCTTGCGCGCCTTGTGCAGGCCGGCCTTCTTGCGCTCAACCTGCCGCGCGTCGCGCGTGAGGAAGCCCTCGCGCTTGAGCGGCACGCGCAGCTCCGGGTTCGCCTCGACGAGCGCGCGGGCGATCCCGTGCCGGACGGCTCCCGCCTGTCCGGTGAGGCCGCCGCCATGCACGCGGACGCGGAGGTCGTACTGCCCCTCGACGCCGGCCACCTTGAGCGGCGAGACGGCGATCACCTGCCAGACCGAGCGCGGGAAGTACTCCTCGAGCGTGCGCCCATTGACCCACGTCGTGCCGGCGCCGGGCCGCAGGGTGACACGCGCCACCGAGGTCTTGCGCTTGCCGGTGCCGCGGTACTGCGCGAGCTCGCTCACTGCTCGGACTCCAGCGGCTTCGGGTTCTGGGCCTCGTGCGGATGCTCGGGCCCCGCGTAGATCTTCAGCTTCGTGATCTGCTGCCGCGCGAGCCGGTTCTTCGGGAGCATGCCCTTGACGGCGACGCGAAGCACCTCGGTAGGCCGGCGGTCCAGCTGCTCGCGAAGCGTCCTGCTGCGGATGCCGCCCGGATACCCGGAGTGCCGGTAGTAGCGCTTCTGGTCCAGCTTGTTGCCGGTCACCTGGATCTTCTCGGCGTTGACGACGATCACGAAGTCGCCGGTGTCGACATGCGGCGTGAACTGCGGCTTGCGCTTGCCGCGGAGCGTGTCGGCGATCTGGGTCGCGAGGCGGCCGAGGGTCTTGCCCTCGGCGTCGACGAGATACCACTCGCGCGTGACTTCTCCCGGCTTGGCGCTGTAGGTCTTCATGAAAAGGGGCGGACTCGTGCCCGCCGGCGGCCGATTGTAGCCAAAACCCGGCGCAGTCCCTCCTCGAACTCGGCCGCTCCGCCGTGCGACGGATGCCGGACGTACGGCGCATCGAGAACGCCGGCGGCGACGCGGCCCACCGCGATTGCGCGCCGACCTGCGGTGACCTCGCGCAGGAAGGGGGCCGCCGCCTCGATCTCCGCACGGGTCGGCCGGCGGTTCGACGTTGCGTCGCCGGGATGGGTAGGCACGACGTTCCACAGGAGCACGTCGTCCTCTACACCAAGCTCGGCGAGAGCCCGGTGCACGATCGTCGCGGTCGCCTCGGCCGGGCCGGAGCCCGTGAGCTGACGCTCGGACGTGAACGGGATCCCACTGACGCGCGCGCCGCGATAGCCGGCGGCCTCGCCGACGAGCACCACCGGCGCCAGCTTGCGCTCGTCGAGGTAGCGCTCGAGGCGGCCGCGGCGCAGCGGACTGTCGGCGTACTGGTTGTAGGTGGTGTCGATCTGGGTACGAGCAAGACGGTCGACCAACGCGAGCGGCTCCACATGCGACAATCTGCCGCATGCCGGACCTCTGGACGTTCCCCGAGGGGACGGTCGGCCACTCCGACAGCGTCAAGGGCTACCGCGTCGAATGCACCGACGGCAACGTCGGCGAGGTCGAGTGGGCCGACTACAAGCCCAGCGAGAGCTACCTCGTCGTCGACGTGGGACACGAGCGCCACCATCTCGTTCCGGCAGGCGCGATCGCCACCGTCGACCACGGCGCGAAGACGGTGACGCTGAAAGTGACGGCGCAAGAGGTTTGCTCGACGCCTCCGCACGAGGATGCCGAGACCGCATACACGGAGGCCAGGAAGGACTACGTCGGCCAGTTCGATCGCGGGATGATCGGCGGCGGCTTCGTCTGGCCTTACGTCGACGAGTAGCCGGCTTCAGCTACTCCCACTCGATCGTGGCGGGCGGCTTCGACGTGACGTCGAGCACGACCCGGTTGACGCCCGGGATCTCGTTCACGATCCGCGCCGAGATCGTCTCGACGAGGTCGTACGGGAGCCGTGCCCAGTCGGCCGTCATCGCGTCGTCGCTCGTCACAGCGCGGATCACGATGGGGTAGCCGTACGTTCGCTCGTCGCCCTGGACGCCGACCGAGCGGACCGCCGGGAGCACCGCGAACGACTGCCACAGCTCGCCGTACAGCCCGGCGCGCCGCACCTCCTCCTGCAGTACTGCGTCCGCCTGGCGCAGGATCTCGAGCCGCTCGGAGGTGACCGCGCCGATGATCCGGATCGCGAGGCCCGGGCCGGGGAACGGCTGACGCCAGACCATCCGCTCGGGCATCCCGAGCTCCTCCCCCACCCGCCGCACCTCGTCCTTGAACAGCAGCCGCAGCGGCTCGACGAGGCGCATCTTCATGTCCGCCGGGAGGCCGCCGACGTTGTGATGCGACTTGATCGTCGCGGCCACGCCCTCGGTGCCGCCCGACTCGATCACGTCGGAGTAGAGCGTCCCCTGCACGAGCCAGCGGACGTCGCCGAGCCTGCGAGCCTCCTCCTCGAAGACGCGGATGAACTCGCGGCCGATGATCTTCCGCTTCTCCTCCGGCTCCTCGACTCCGTCGAGCAGTTCGAGGAAGCGCTCCTGCGCCTGCACGTGGACGAGCGGGACGTGGAAATGCTCACCGAACGTCTCGACCACCTGCTCGGCCTCGTCCTGGCGCAGCAGGCCGTGATCGACGAAGACGCACGTGAGCTGCTCGCCGACCGCCTTGTGCACGAGCAGCGCCGCGACGGCCGAGTCGACGCCGCCCGACAGCGCGCACAGGACGCGCTCGCGGCCGACCTGGGCCCGGATCCGCTCGACCTGCTCCTCGATCACGGCGGCCGGCGTCCACGCGGGCGGCGCATCGGCGGCGCGGTAGAGGAAGTTCTTCAGCACGTCCATGCCGTGTGGCGTGTGGACGACCTCGGGGTGGAACTGGACGCCGTAGAGCCCGCGCTCGGGCGCCTCGAAGGCGGCGACCGGGGTCGCCGGCGAGCTCGCCACGACCCGCGCCCCCTCGGGAGCGGCGACGACCGTGTCGCGGTGCGACATCCAGACCGTCTGCTCGGCGGGGGTGTCCGCGAGCAGCGTCGACTCGGTCGCCTCCATCGACGTCCGCCCGAACTCGGACACGCCAGTGCGGTCGACGCGGCCGCCGAGCTCGAGCGCCATCAGCTGCGCGCCGTAACAGATGCCGAGCGTCGGGATGCCGAGCTCGAACAGCGCCGGATCGACCCGCGGCGCATCGTCGGAGTAGACGGAGGCCGGGCCGCCGCTGAGCACGAGCGCGTACGGGTTCCGGGCGCGCACCGCCTCCGGTGTGATCGTGTGGCCGACGAGCTCGGAGTAGACCCGGCACTCGCGCACGCGGCGCGCAATCAGCTGCGAGTACTGCCCACCGAGGTCGAGCACCAACACCGGCCGGTCCTCGCGGACCGGCAAGGCGACGACTTGCGCTCCCTCAGCGCCGATAGTTCGGCGCCTCCTTCGTGATCGTCATGTCGTGCGGATGCGATTCCCGCAGCCCGGCTCCGGTGATGCGGACGAAGCGCGCATGCTTCATCTCCTCGATCGTCGCCGCGCCGCAGTAGCCCATGGCCTGCCGCAGCCCTCCGACGAGCTGGTGGACGATCGGCGCGAGCGGGCCCTTGTACGCGACCCGGCCCTCGATGCCCTCGGGGACCAGCTTCTCCACGTCCTCGACGTCATTCTGGAAGTACCGGTCCTTGGAGAATCCCCGTGCCTTCATGGCGCCGAGCGAGCCCATGCCGCGGTACTCCTTGAAGCGCTCGCCCTGGACGACGATCACCTCGCCGGGCGCCTCGTCGGTGCCGGCCAGCATCGAGCCTGTCATGACGACGTCTGCTCCCGCCGCGATCGCCTTCGCCACGTCGCCGGACGAGCTCAGCCCGCCGTCGGCGACCACCGAGACGCCCTCGGCTGCGGCGACCTGCGCCACGTCGTAGACGGCCGTGACCTGAGGCACTCCGACCCCGGCGACGACGCGGGTCGTGCACGTCGCTCCAGGCCCCACGCCCGGCTTGACGCCGTCCGCGCCCGCGTCGATGAGTGCACGTGCCGCATCGCCGGTCGCGATGTTGCCGGCGAGAAGCTCGACGTCCACGCTCGACTTGATCCGGCGAACCATCTCGAGCACGCCGAGGGAGTGGCCGTGCGCGGTGTCGACGACGAGGACGTCCACGCCGGCGGCAGCGAGCCCCTGGGCACGCTCGAGCGCGTCCGGCCCGACGCCGACGGCGGCGCCGACGCGCAGGCGACCCTGCTCGTCCTTCGTCGCGTCGGGGAACTCGATCTTCTTCTGGATGTCCTTGACGGTGATCAAGCCGCGCAGCCGGCCGTCGGCATCGACGACCGGGAGCTTCTCGATCTTGTTCCGGTGGAGGATCGCCTCCGCCTGGGCGAGGGTCGTGCCGACGGGGGCAGTGACGAGGTTGCGCGCCGTCATGAGCGCCGAGACGGGCTGGTCGACGTCGTTCTCGAAGCGGAGGTCCCGGTTCGTGAGGATGCCGACGAGCACTCCTTCGTCGTCCGTGATCGGGACGCCGGAGACCTTGTAACGCGCCATCAGCTCGAGCGCCGCGCGCACCGGCGCGTCGGGCGGCAGCGTCACCGGCTCGACGATCATCCCCGATTCCGACCGCTTGACCTTGTCGACCTCGGCGACCTGCGCCTCGATCGAGAGGTTGCGGTGGAGAACGCCGATCCCGCCCTCGCGCGCGAGCGCGATCGCCAGCCGCGCTTCGGTCACCGTGTCCATCGCGGCCGAGACGATCGGGATCGCAAGCTCGATCGAGCGCGTCAGCCGCGCGCGAGTGGAGACGTCGTTTGGCAGGACGTGAGACTCGGCGGGGACGAGGAGCACGTCGTCGAAGGTGAGGCCCTCGCGGCCGAACTTGCGATCGAGCTCCAGCAGCCGCTGGACGTCGTCGGCGCTCAGCTCAGCTGCTTCGTACTCCGTCAAGGAGATGAGGGTACCAACCTGCACGGACAGGGCGAAAACGCTCAAAAGTCCTTACAGAGCGGCGCTACCGTCCTCGTGTGCGAGCGCTTCTGGCCACTGCTGGACTCCTGGTCCTAGCCGGTGCGGCGGCCGCGGCGCCCCCGGCCGGCCACACCTTGCGGAAGAGCCCGAGCGGGCCGATCGAGGCGATCGCCCAGGACGGCGGCAACGTCGCCTGGCTCACCTCCGGAGGAGTCAAGACCTGTGACGCGGTGCACGTGCTCGCCCCGGACAAGCCTGACCGCAACCTGCCGCAGCCCTCGTCCGGCAGCATGACCTGCCGCTGGGATCTCTCCGACGGCGTGCCGCAGCTCGCGTTCGCGAACGGCATTTCCACGGCCCTTTGGACGCTGCACGAGAGCGGGCCTGCGCCGTTCGACTACGTCGTCTCGGCCGCGGTCGGCGGGCCTGAGAAGCAGATCGCCCGGCTCGCCCATGCCGGAGACGGCACGGGTAAGTGGCTCGGCGGCGTGGCGGGAACCGGCAAGACGCTCGCCTACTCGTGGGACGACGTCGAGTATGTCGACAGGCTCGCCTGCCTCTCGGGCGGCTCCTGCAAGATGAAGATCGCCGACGGGGGGATCAACCTCGTCTCCCGCTCGGCCGCCACGACGAAGCTGGCTGAAGCGCCGGCCCTGCAGCTCGCCGCGTCGACTGGACGCATCGCGTACATCCCCGCGACGACGGTCAAGGCGGGTCGCCCGGCGGCGAGCGCCGACAACGTGATCTACCTCGTGGACGCGGCCACCGGGAACGTTCTGGGCCACCCGATCGTGCGCGGGATCCCCGCCGCGATCGCGCTCTCGCCGCACGTGCTCGCCGTCCTCACGCAGCGCGGCCCCCACGACAGGATCTCCTGGTTCTCGACGACCGATAGCTCGAAGATCGGCAGCGTTCTCGTATCCCAGCGCGCAGTCCCCACGGAGCTCGCGGCGAGCGACCAGCTCATCGTCTACCGCGTCGGCCGCACCCTGTTCGGCGTCTCGACCGCCACCGGCCACATCCGGGCGCTCGCTACCACCGGCCTGAACTACCTCGGTCTCACGCTGAGGAACGGCCTGCTCGTCTGGGCCGAGAACCACGGAGACGGCGGCAAGCTCCGCGGACTTTCCGCTTCCTAGACCTCGACCGGGTCGAGCTCGACGATCTCGACGCTGTCGGCGAGCCGGGCCGCCTCGCGCGGGTCGAAGCGTCCGGCGCCGAGCTCGACGACCGAGGCTGCGGCGCAGCCGACCGCCGTTCGCAATGCGTCTCCGGCGGAACGGCCGTTGTAGCGCTCGGAGAGGTAGCCCGCGAGCAGGACGTCGCCGGCGCCGACGGGCGCGATCGGCTCGACGCGCGGGATCGAGGCGCGGAAGCGCTGTACCTTCCGGTCCTCGCGCAGCAGGGCGAAGCACGAGGTCTCCTGCGTGATGAGGACGTTGCGCGCGCCGAGGTCGGCGATCGCGTCGAGTGCCATCACGAAGTCCTCCTCGTCCATGAACTCCTGTCCGACGAGGTCCTCCGCCTCTTGCTGGTTCGGTGTGACCAGATGCGGCTCGGCCTCGACGCCGAGGCGCAGCGGCTCTCCCTCGCAGTCCAGGACACAGCCGACGCCGCGCCGGTTGAGGTCGCGGATGGCGCCCGCGTAGAAGTCGGTCTCGACGTCGCGGGGCAGCGAGCCGCAGAAGACGATGTAGCTTGCGACGCGTGAGAGGTAGTGGAGCTTGTCCTCCAGCATCTGCAGCTCGTCCGGGCGCACTGCCGGCCCCCACTCGTAGACCTCGGTCAGTGACCCCGCCGTGGGGTCGACGACTGCGATCGAGGTGCGGGACTCGTCCGAGATGCGGACGAAGTCGCTGAGGATCCCCTCGAGGCCGAGCTCCTCCACGATCCGGTCGCCGGCGCGTCCGCCCGCGAGCCCCGTCGCGACGACAGGGGTCTCGAGCCGCTTCAGCGCGCGCGCGACGTTGATGCCCTTGCCGCCGGCGCTGGTGAGCCTGTTGCTCGCCCGGTGCCGGTGGCCGAACTGGAAGTTCGGCACGGTCAGCGTCCGGTCGACTGCTGCGTTGAGGGTGACTGTGACGATCACGCCGGGACGGGCGCAGGTTACTTCACGCGGATCTTCTCACCGACGCTGAGCGCTGTCGGGTCGATCCCGGGATTGAGGTGTTCGATCGCGACCACGGTCGTCCCGTACTTGTTCGCGATCGACCCAAGGGTGTCGCCGGACTGGACGGTGTACGTCTGCGGGCGCCGCTTCCCGTGGGGGTGCTTGTGCTTCTTCTTCGCGGTGACGGTCGTGGTTGTCGTGGCATGGTGACTGCCGTGCTGGAATCCGGCGCGGACGACGAGGACGCCGATCGTGATGGCGGCGAGGAAGGCGACGGGGGCGGCGTAGCGCGCGAAGCGGGAATGCCGCACGGCTCGGCTCAGCTCGGGACGGCTAGAGCGCGGAGCTCGTCCGCGAGTCGAGCCGCCTCCGCCGCCGCCGCCTCCTGCCAGTCCCCGCGGCTGTCCGCGTAGATCACGGAGCGCGAGGCGGAGACGAGCGCGCCGCCCGGGCCGGTGGCGAACGCCTCGGCGAGCTCCTCGGGGCGGCCGCCCTGGGCGCCGACTCCCGGGAGGAGGATGACCGCGCGGGGCATCAGCCGGCGCGCCTCGGCGACCTCCTGCGGGAACGTCGCCCCGACGACGGCGCCGACGGAGGAGAGACCGCTCTCGCCGACCAGGTCCTCTCCCCATTGGTCCACGAGGTCCGCGACGTGCTGCCACAACCGGCGTCCGTCCGCCAGCGGCAGGTCCTGGACATCGACGCTGCCCGGGTTCGAGGTCTTGACGACGACGAGCACACCGAGTCCCTCGTGCGCGAAGAAGGGCTCGAGCGAGTCGAAGCCCAGATACGGATTCACTGTGACCGCATCCGCGAGTGGCGCGAACGCGGCGGCGTAGGCGCGAGCGGTGGAGGGAACGTCGCCGCGCTTGGCGTCGGCGATCACGAGCAGCCCGGCCTCCCGCGCGTAGCCGCACACCTCGGTGAGCGCAGCCCAGCCCGCCGGGCCCTGCGCCTCGAAGAAGGCCGCCTGCGGCTTGACCGCGACCGCGGCTCCCGCGACCGCGTCGACGATCCCCCGGCAGAACTCGACGACGCCGACTCCCTCCGGCATCAGCTCGGGATCGGGGTCGAGGCCGACGCAGAGCGGCGCTCCCTTGCGTTCCACGGCGGCCGCGAGCCGATCCGCGAAGTGGCCCGCCGCGCTCACGCCTCCAGGATAGGAGACGGCCAGGTCGATAAACAGAGAGGCCGCCCGAAGGCGGCCTCTCGATCCTCGGAGGAGACTTTGCCCGTTGGGTCTAGTAGGACGATCCCCCGCTCTTGACGGCCGTCTTGAGACCGCTGCCGGCCGAGAACTTCGGGACGGTGGCCGCGGGGATGTGCACCTTCTCGCTCGGGTTGCGCGGGTTGACCCCCGTCCGTGCTGCGCGGTTCGCTGTCGAGAACTTGCCGAATCCGGTGAACGTGACCTCGCCTCTGCCCTTCAGCGTGTCGGTGATCGCCTCGAGAAAGGCGTCGACCGCCTTGCCTGCGTCGCGGTTGGACAGCTGGGCACGGCGTGCCACCTCGGCTACGAACTCCTGCTTCGTCACACTCTCCTCCAGTCCTAAATCGCTTGCAGGGCCGGAACGACCCTACCAAGTCAGCGTTTGTCGCTCAACCATGCGGTTTTGCGGGGGTTTTCTCCCCCCTTAGCAAGTCTCCTGCCCGAAATAGCGCCCGTAAACGCACGGCCTGGCGCGCGAGCGCATCTGCCCCACCCTCCTCGCGATCGACCACACAGACCGCCGTTCGGACGACGAGACCGGCGCCCCGGGCGGCGTCGATCGCCTCGAGCAGCGCCCCGCCGGAGGTCACGATGTCCTCGACCAGGCAGACGTGTTCCCCTTCCTCGAACGGGCCTTCGATGCGGTTCGCCGTCCCGTACTCCTTCGCGGCGTCGCGGATCATGAGGAATGGCAGCCCGGAAACCAGCGAGGCGGAGGCGGCGAGGACGACGCCCCCGAGCACCGGCGCGGCGAGCCGCACGGCCTCCGGCTCGTGCTCGCGGACGGTTGCGGCGATCCGCTCGCCGAGGGCGGCGAGGAGGTCTGGCCGCGTCTCGAAGCGGTACTTGTCGAGGTAGTACCGCGACCGCTTGCCCGAGCGCAGCACGAAGTCGCCCTCGAGATACGCCGCGGCCACGAGCGCCTCGCGCAGGTCGTCGTCGTTCACGCTTCTCGCGCGACCGCAAGGACCTGAAGGGCAAGCGGAAGCAGCCGCTCGCCCTCCAGCGAGCCTGCGGCGAACGTCACGAATGAGCCGTCGTCGAAGTAGACGTCGATCCCCTCGCCACGGCCGCCGAAGAGCTTCCGGTAGGCGAGCGTGCCGGCGAGCACACCGCTTGCGAAGCCGGCGAGGCGCAGCACCTTACGCTTCATCGGCGAGCCTCCTCAGGCACTGCTTCAGGTCGTAGAAGACGAGCCCCGGCGTCGCCTGCTCGCCCGCGACGGCCACGATGGTCTGCTCGTCCCAGCCGGTCACGGCGAACACGTCGCCCTCGTCGAGCGTCGCATGGAGCTGCGTGACCCGGCCGTCGGTGCGAAACGACGCCGCGGCGTCGAGCAGCTCGAGCACGGCTCGCGCAAGCAGGCCTGCCCGCTCCTCGCGGATGCCGAAGGAGCCGACCGTCTCGCCCTCTCCGGACACGATCGCGGCCGCCTCGATCTGCGGCGAGATCTCGACGAGATCGGCGAGAGCGCGCCCCGCGTCCATCGCCGTCGAGGCTATCAGCGAGGATTCAGGCGTGACGATGAAACGTCGTCAGCTCGTGCACAAGTTTTTCGCCGACCGCGGCACCCACCTCGCGGCGATGGTCGCGTACTTCGCGCTTCTCTCGTTCGTGCCGCTCGTCTTCCTCACGCTGTCGCTCTTCGGCTTCGCGCACCGCGCCGAAGCGTCCGACTTCTTCGTCCGCGAGCTGAAGCACGCCTTCCCGGGAACGTCGCTAGACAGCATCATCAAGCTCGTCCACCGGGTGCAGGACAACGCGAAGGCGCTCGGGATCATCGGCGGCATCGGCCTCTTCTGGACCTCGCTCTCCTTCTTCAGCGCGCTCGAGTCGGCGCTGAACATCGTCTACGGGCTGCCGAACCGGCGCTTTCTGCACGGCAAGCTCCTGGCCCTCGCACTGGCGACGAGCGTGCTCGTCACGCTGTTCGCGAGCCTCGTAGTCGGAGCCTTCGGCGTCAACGTGCTGAAGCACCACCTCGGCTCGTACGCGGACAGCACCGCTGCCGCCTACGTCGTCTCGGTCTGCGCGTCGCTCGTCGGTGTCTTCGTCTTTCTCCTCGTGGTCTACCGCTGGCTGCCGAACACGCACGTATCGCTCCGGGAGGCTCTGCCCGGCGCCATTCTCGGCGCCTTCGTCCTCGAGGCGTCCTTCCAGGCGCTGCCGGTCTTCGTCGAGTTCGCCGACGTCAACGTCACGCTGCGGACGCTCGGCGGCCCCGCGATCCTGCTGATCTGGCTCTACGTGATGGCGAACGTGATCATCTTCGGCGGCGAGCTCAACTGGTGGTGGCGGGAGCGGCACCGTGAGAAGGCGGCGCTGGTGACTGCAGGCCCGGAGGAGCCCGATCCGCGGCCGGCATTGCAGGAGGTCACGCGCGTTCGAGAGCCCTGAGCAGCGCGCGCGCCGCCTGGGCCCGGTGCGAGTGCTCCGCCTTCCAGCCATCGCCCAGCTCGGCGACCGTCCGCTCCTCGCCGTTCGGGACGAAGATCGGGTCGTAGCCGAAGCCCTCACTGCCGCGCGGCTCGCTCGCGATCCAGCCGAGGAGGGCTCCGGTGCCTCGCAGCTCCCGGCCGTCCGGCGCGAGGAGGACCAGCTCCGAGACGTAGTGGGCACCGCGGTCCTCCACTCCCTCGAGCTCGTCGAGGAGTTTGGCGATCGCCGGCGCTCCCTCAGGCGCGTAGCGCGCAGAGCGGACGCCCGGCCGACCGTCGAGCGCGTTCACGCTGAGGCCTGAGTCCTCCGCCAGCACCCAGCCGTTCGTGTGCACGCGGCCGAACCGAGCCTTCAGCGCCGCGTTCTCGTAGTACGTGGCGCCGGTCTCGGGCGGATAGTCGTCGCGGTCGAGCGACTGGATCGTCCAGCCGGGCAGGAGCCGCTCGAGCTCGCGCGCCTTGTGCCGGTTTCCCGAGGCGAGAACCGCGCGCTCAGGGAAGCTCAAGGGCGACCGCCTCGGCCTGGAGCGTCGCGATCTCGCCGATGCCGGCCGCTGCGAGCTCGAGCAGCTCGTCGAGCGTCTCCCGCGCGAACGGGTCGCGCTCGGCCGTGGCCTGCACCTCGACCAAGCGCCCGTCCCCGGTCATGACGACGTTCATGTCCGTGTCGGCGCTCGAGTCCTCGGCGTAGTCGAGATCGAGCAGCGGGACGCCTTCCACCACGCCGACTGAGACTGCGGCGACCGAGTCCCGGAAGGTACGCGAGAGGCCGAAGCGGTCGAGCGCCCGCATCGCGGCGACGTAGGCGCCGCAGATCGCCGCGCAGCGCGTGCCGCCGTCGGCCTGGAGCACGTCGCAGTCGAGCCACAGCGTCCGCTCCCCGAGCGCCTCGAAGTCGGCGACCGCGCGGACGGCCCGGCCGATCAGCCGTTGGATCTCGACCGTCCTACCCTGCTGCTTCCCTCGCGCGGCCTCGCGCTGAACGCGCTCGCCCGTCGACGCCGGCAGGAGGGAGTACTCCGCGGTGATCCAACCGCGGCCCTTGTTCCGGAGCCAGCGCGGAATGTCGTCCTCGACCATGGCCGTGCACAGCACCTTCGTCCGCCCCTGCGTGACGACGACCGAGCCGTGCGGGTTCTCCAGGAAGTCTGGCTCGAACGAGATCTGCCGCAGCTGGTCGGGCTTGCGACCGCCCTCGCGCGCGCTCATGCCGCCGCCTCGAGTGTCGCCACGGTCACATGCTCGACCTCGCGGACCGGGAGCTGGAGGAAGCGGCGCCCGAGCTCGCGGAACTCCTCGGGGTCGCCGGTCGTGAGGAAGCGGTAGGCGCCCTCGCGGCCGCGCTCGTTCTCGACGCCCTTGCGCTCGAGCGTCTCGGCCACCTCGCGGGCGGTCTCCTCCGCCGAGAAGACGAGGGTCACGTCGCGGCCGAAGACGCGCTCGAAGATTTTGCGGATCAGCGGGTAGTGCGTGCAGCCGAGGATCACGGTGTCGACGCCCGCCGCCTGCAGCGGCGCCGCGTACTCGCGCACTGCCTGGTCCGTCTCCTCGCCGTACGGGTCGCCGCCCTCGATCAGCGGCACGAGCCGCGGACACGCCTGCGAATGGAGAGAGACGCCGGCGTCGAGGGCGTGCACGAGCTCGGCGTAGCGCCCCGCGTCCACGGTCGCCTCGGTCGCGAGCAGCCCGACGCGGCGGTTCCGGGTCGCCTGCACGGCGGCGTGCGCCTCCGGCGTGATGACCCCGACGACCGGCACGGCCAGCTCCTCCTGCAGCCGCGGCAGCGCGGCCGAGGTGGCGGCGTTGCAGGCGACGAGGATCAGCTTCACGTCCTGCTGCTCGAGATACGAGCCGATCTCACGGGCGAAGCGGCGGATCTCCTCGAGGGGACGAGGCCCGTACGGCAGCCGGGCGTGGTCGCCGAGGTAGACGAAGTCCTCGTTCGGCATCGTCACGAGGCACTCGTGGAGGACGGTCAGGCCTCCGACACCGGAGTCGAACACGCCTACTGGCCGAGAGTCCATGGCGGTCATCGTAAAGGGGCGCTAGCGTGCGGAACGGTGCGTCGGAGCCGGGTCGTCCTAGCCCTCGTCATCGCGGTGCTCGTAAGTGCCGGGGCCTCGTCGGCCGTGCTCGCCGCCACGCGCTCGACCAACCGGACTACGCAGGAGCTGACGATCACGGTCTCGGACGGGACGAAGCTCGCGTGCGGGCTCGTCCTTCCGGGCGGCAGCCCGCCGGCGGGAGGCTGGCCCGGGGTGCTGCTCTTCCACGGGCTAGGTCAGAACCACCTGTACATGGAGACGATCGCGAGCGCGACCCTCGCACCCGCGGGGCTTGCCTCGCTCGCCTGCGACGCTCGCGGGACCGGCGCGTCCGGCGGAAGCTTCGGGCTCGAGGGGCCGAGAGAGGTCCAGGACGTAGTCGATCTCTTCGCCTGGTTCGCCGCCCGGTCCGACGTTTCCGACACGAAGATCGGCGCCTTCGGCCTCTCGCTCGGCGGCGGCGCCGTCTGGAACGCGGCGGTCGCAGGCGTCCCGTTCAAGGCGATCGTCCCGGCGATCACGTGGACGAGCCTCGGCGCGGCGCTCAACCCGAACGGCGTGCCGAAGTCGGGCGAGATCGCGCGGCTCACACAGGCCATCCCCACGTCCCGCTGGGACGCCGAGCTCACCCAGGCTCGCGAGGATCTGCTCAGCGGCACCGTGACCTCCCCGGTCAGGAGCACGGAGGCGGTGCGCTCGTCGCGCTCGCAGCTCCACTCGCTCACGGTCCCGACGCTGCTGCTGCAAGGGCGGCACGACTTCCTCTTCGACCTCGACCAGGCACTCGCCGCGTACAAGCTGCTTGCAGGTCCGAAGGAGCTGTACCTCGGCGACCTCGGTCATTCGCCGGCGACGAACCCAGTTGCCGAGCAGCTGACGTACGCCGGCCTGGCCGTTGCGTGGTTCGAGCATTACCTCGCGGGGGTGGGAAGCGTGCATGCCGGAATCAAGCTCGCGCACGACCCATGGGACGGGACGACGACGTCGTACACAGCGCTCCCGCGCACGCGACACAAGAGCGTGAACCTGCCGGGAAGCAAGAAGCTGTCGGCGACGAGCGCCTCCACCAGCCGCACCGTGCGGCTGACGGGAGGGCCGCTCGAGACCTTCGGCGACGGCTCGGTCATCGTCCGCTACTCCGGCGCCGGACGCTCGTGGGTGCGGCTCATTGCAACTGTGGGAGTGAAAGGCAGTTCTACGCAGGTGACGTACGGCGCAGCCGTCCTGAAGAAGGCGTCAGGCGTCCTGCGGATCCCGCTCAGCAACCAGGCCGTCTTGCTGCCGCGCGGCAAGCGACTCGTGGTCACGGTCGGCGGAGAGACCGCCGGCGGCGTCTACCTCTCCGCGCCGGGGGGGAGCGGCTCGATCACGATCGGCCGCATCACGCTCAACCTCTCGCTGCTCGAGAAGACCGTCTCTCGCTAGCGTCCGCCGCGTGACGGCGAAGGTCCGGATCGGCACGTGCTCGTGGGCCGACGAGGCGCTCTCGAAGTGGTTCTATCCGCCCAAGCTGCCGGCCAAGGAGCGCCTGGCGTGGTACGCCGAGCACTTCGACACGGTCGAGGTCGACTCGACCTTCTACCGCCTGCCGGGTGAGTCGATGGTGCAGGGCTGGGCGGAGCGGACGCCGGACGGCTTCACGATGCACATCAAGGCGTTCGGCCTGATGACGCGGCATCCGGTCAAGGCCGAGGTGGTGCCGGAGGACCTGCGTGCCGAGATGCCGGTCGACGAGCGTGGCCGCATCGACCGGCCGCCGCGCGAGCTGCGCGCCGAGGTCTTCCGCCGCTTCCTCGAGGCTCTCGAGCCGCTGCGCGCCACGGGAAAGCTCGGCGGGATCCTCTTCCAGCTGCCGCCGTACATCGTCTACAAGGACAGCTCTCTCGAGTACCTCGAGTGGGCGCGCGAGCAGCTCGGCGAACACGAGATGCTCGTCGAGTTCCGGCACCGCTCGTGGCTCGACGACGAGCATCGCGCCGACTCGCTCGCGTTCCTCGAGCGGATCGGCGCCGGCTACGTCGCCGTCGACGCGCCGCGCTCGGACACGGCGAAGAACCTCGTTCCCACGGTCGTCGCGACGACCTCGCCGACCGCGTACGTCCGCTTCCACGGCCGCAACCTCGCGACCTGGAACAAGCGTGGCGGCTCGGCGGCGGAGCGGTTCGACTACCTCTACTCCGACGAGGAGCTGGAGGAATGGGTCGGCCCGCTGCGCGAGCTGGCGGGCGAGGCGGAGCGGGCCTATGCCTTCTTCAACAACAACGCCTCGTCGGAGGATCCGGACAACCCGCTGCGGCGCGTCGCGCAGGCGGCGACGAACGCACACCAGCTGCGGCGGCTGCTCGACGTGAACCGGATCGCGGCGAGCGGCGGAACGTAGGCTGATCGCGTGGACGTCCTCTCGATCGTGCACGGCGGGGACGCGGGCCCTGAGCTGTTCGCTCCCCTCGTTGCGGAGGCCGGCCACCGGCTCGACGAATGGCGCTTCGAGTCGGGAGCTCCGCCGCCGCTCGACGGCTACGGCGCGGTGATCGTCTGGGGCGGCTTCATGCATCCCGACCAGGACGACCTGTATCCCTGGCTGAGCGACGAGACGGAGTGGCTGCGATCGTTGCTCGAGCAGCCGCCGCCAACGCTCGGGATCTGCCTCGGCTCGCAGCTCCTGGCACGGGCGGCCGGCGCCTGGGTCGGGCAACTCGCGGAGCCCGAGATCTGCTGGGGCGAGGTCGCGCTCACCGACGCGGGCGTGGCCGACCCAGTCCTCTCGGCGCTGCCGTCCCGCTTCGAGGGGCTCCTGTGGCACCACTATGCGCACGAGTTGCCGGAGGGAGGAGTCGCGCTCGCGCACAGCGCGGCATCCCTACAGGCGTTCCGGCTCGGTGAGAACTGCTGGGGAATCCAGTTCCATCCGGAAGTGACGGAGCCCCAGCTCGGGCGCTGGATCGCCGACGAGGGCGACCCGCCGCCCGACCGTGAGCGGCTGCGTGTCGAGACCCGCGAGCGGATCGGCGGATGGAACGAGCTCGGCCGCCGGCTCTGCCGCGCGTTCCTCGCTACCGCCGAGCGCCTGCGCGCGGCCTGATCAGGCTTCGGCCGTCGGATCCGTCACCGGCGGCTCCGGCTCCGACGCGGGCTCCGGTGCGTCCGCGGCCGGACTGCCGCGCAGCTCGAAGTACGTCAGCGTAAGCGCGACGGCGAGGAACGGGTCGACGATCGCGTTGGCGATCGAGCCGCCGATCCAGTAGCGCCAGAAGTTCGGCAGGAAGGAGAAGATCCCCTGGATCACGCCGGAGGCGATCCCGATCAGGATCGCCGAGATGATCACGATCCCGAACACGGTCCAGCCGTGGCCGCGCACGAGTTCGCGCGAGCGCGAGAACGACTCGCCGACGGCCTTCTTCTCGAGCACGATCACCGGGGTGATCAGACACCACCAAGTGAGCAGGATCAGCCCGGGCACGATCAGCAAGACGAAGCCCAGCGCGATGCCGAGCCCGGCGAGGATCCCCGCTCCGATCAGTGTCCAGAGATAGGGCCGGACGCGCTCGAACAGCTCCTGGATGGACGAGTCGATCCGCCCGTCGCGCACGTCGTCGACGGCGTAGACCAGCGTTCCCTGCAGCCAGAACGTGCCGACTAGCGATATGACGGTCGTGATCAGCGCGAGAAGAACCGCGATGCCCGTGCTGGACCCGAGGACGGAGCCGAGCACCGCGTTCACGAGGTTGACGATGAGGAAGACGATCAGCGCGACGAGGAAGAAGCGCGTGAAGAACTTCGTGTAGAGGCGCCAGGACTCGCCGAGGATGCCGCCGACCGTCACCAGCCGACCTTAAGGCCTGTCGGACGCGCTGCCAAGGGCTGCGCCGGCAGGTGCGAGGAGTGGGAAGTAGTGCCAGGAGACGTGCCTGAACGCGTCGATGATGACCTCTGACGTGACCTCGGCAGCGGGGTCGTCGAGCTCGGACGGGAGTTTGAGCCCCACCTCTCTGGCGTGTTCGATGATGCCGTGTCCCATGCTCTTGCCGAGGCCGCTGAGTCCCTTGCCTAGGGCCTCTTCGTCGAGGTGCCACGCCGGCACGGGGAGAGCCGTGACCGTCGCCCAGGTTCGCGGGTCCCGCGGCTCGTCGAGCGTGAACAGGTCGTCGAAGCTGCGCGCAGCGGCATCACGCTGGGTGAACGGATCGCCGAGATTCCAACCCTTTCGCAGGGTGGCGATCAGCGAGGTGTGGCGGTACTCGTCGTTGAAGACCGCGCTTTGCGGGACCCAGGGTGAGACGAGGATCGCAGGCACCCGGTAACCGGAGCGGTCGAACTCGAAGCCGAGCTCGCCGGCGGGCGCGGCCGGGTCGGGCGGAGGCACGGGCCCGGGAGGAACGTGGTCATAGGTTCCGCCCGGCTCGTCCCACCCGATCAGCAGGGCGGTGTTCCAGACGTTCGAGCCCGACTCGGACGTGCCGGAGCGGTAGGCGTCGAAGATACGTGCCAGGAACGCTTCACCGGCCAGCATCGAGGACGGCGGATCCAGTGATCCGGCGTTGACGCTCACACCCAGTGAGCGGCCGAACGCCGGGTGGTAATCGCCGTGCCCGGAGATGAAATTGGGCTCGATGAACGAGAAGTTCGGCAGGATTCCGGCAGCGGCGTCCCGCTCGAACTCGGCGAACGGCACCACGTTCGTCGACAGCCGACCCTTGAGGCGCGAGAAGTGGATGATGCCGGTGAACGAGAGCGGCATCGGCTCCATCACGTAGATCTTCCACGTCTTGCCGTGCTGCTCGAGCCGCTCGAAGATCGTCTCTGCGTCGTTCTTCCTGAACCACTTCCTCACGGGGGTGTTCACGACGATCCCCGATGACGTCGCTGCGGTCCAGAAGGAGCGGTTCATGAACGTCTGCGACGGCACCTCCGAGAACCAGTGGTCGAAGACGCCGAACTCGCGCGCAATCCCGTTCAGGACCGGCAGCTGCTCGGGCGTGTAGCCGGTCATGATGTGCGCGTACTCCTCGTAGGTGGGCTGGAGGCCCATCTCCGCCGTGAACGTGCTGATGTAGTCGGTGACAAAGCCGTCCATCGTCGGCGTCGCCGCCGGTTGCGGCGCGTTCCAGGGCTCGGTCACCTCCTCGCCGATCTTGAAGCGGTTGTGCTCGTCGAGAACGCCGAACAGTTGCGTGTTCGTGTGGAACCACTCCTCGCCCGAGTCCGGATTCGGCGCATCCATGTCGGTGGCAACCGTGTACGGCACCACCTTCCTGTCGGTGCCGTGCTCAGCCCATTCGGGGATCGGATTGCTCAGGTTCTTGCCGACAACGCCGTCGAAGGTCTTACCGTCCCCGGGGCCGTAGAGGTGTCCCAGCACGTTGTCCAGCGAACGGTTCTCGAACAGCACGACCACGACGTTGTCGAGGGCGTGGGCGGATCCCGAGCTCAAGTCTGGTCCTGTTTCCTGGCCTCGGTGTAGAGGCCGCCCTGGGCTGCGGCCGAGCCGGATCTGCCACCGCCGGAGCCTCGGAGGACGTAGGCGATGCCGACTGCGAATATCGCGCCGATGAGCGGGCCGACGACGTAGACCCAGTAGTCGGTGAACGTCGTCCCGACGAGGTCGGGCCCGAACGTGCGGGCGGGGTTCATCGACGTTCCGGAGATCGGACTGCCCCATAGGCCGGCGAGAGCGATGTAGCCGCCGACGCCGAGCGCGCCGAAGATCCCGATGTTCTGGGCGCCGGAGGCAGTTCCCAGGATCACGCTCACGAGCCCCAGCGTCAGCACCGCCTCCATGAGCATCGCCTGCCAGCTCGAGTAGCCGTGCGCGGGATAGTTCGAGCCGTACTTCGCTGACACCTTGATCACCCCGCGCAGGAAGAGGGCCGCTGCCGTCGCTCCTGCCAGCTGCACGACGATGTAGCCGGGAACGCGCCGCCACGGGAAGTCGCCGCGCAGCGAGAAGGCGACGCTCACGGCCGGGTTCAGATGCGCCCCGGACACCTTGCCCATGAACATGATGATCCCCATCACCATCAACCCCGGTGCCACCACAGCCGCCGTCCGGGTGATCGTGCCCGGGAAAGCCTGGCTCATCATCCCGCCGCCCGCGGCGACCAGCACGAGTAGGAAGGTCCCGTAGAACTCGGAGAAAAGGCGGCGCCACTCCTGGTTCGGGTCCTGGAAGTCCGCCATGGGACCCGTGATGTCGCGGTCGATCCAGCCGAGAACCCCACGCTCGGCCCGCTCGACCTGAACGCTCACCGATTCACCGTCACTCATACGGCGGCAAGCTAGAAGCGCCGGGTGGTGAACGCCTCATCCCGGCGGCATGAGATCTCCAGGCCGAGAGCCTACGGCGTTGTCGAAGCTCGGTCCGAGTCGCTGAGCTCGTGTCGGCGCCGGCGGAGGTAGTCGTCGAGCTGGTGGCGTGGAACGAGGCCGGGCCGGATCCCGCAGGCCACCGTCGACAGCTCCCCCTCGCGGATCAGCGCGCGAACCTCGTCCTCCGTGCAGCGGAGCTCGGCCGAAACCTCTCGGACTGTCAGCGGCGCGGGCCAGTCCATGCCCGAACCTTATGCCTAAGGGCTTGCGCCTCGGGTTACCTCCACAGAGACGCAGACCGGTATCGCATGATGGTTGTTGCTCGGGAAGGCCCCTTCGAGAAAGGCTCGACTGATGGCGATGTTGAACGAGAAGCAGGCGGCACTCTTCAAAGACCGCAACTGGGGCGTGATCGCGACGATCCGCGAGGACGGATCACCGCAGGCGACGCCGGTGTGGATCGACTACGACGGCGAGAACGTGCTCGTCAACAGCGCCTATGGAAGGGCCAAGGTCACGAACATCGAGCGCGATCCGCGGGCGACCGTCACCGTCCTACCCGCCGAGGACCAGCAGAGCGGCTACGTGATGGTGAGCGGGCCGGCCAAGATCGTGGAGGAGGGCGCGGTCGAGCACATCAACATGCTCGCCAAGAAGTATCTCGGCCAGGACAAGTATCCCTATCTCGGCCCGGGCGAGAGGCGCGTGATCATCCAGATTCATCCGGAGCGCGTCGACGGCTTCGGCGCCGGCGGCTAGCGCTCGAGCGGCAGCTCGTCATGGCGGCTCCACTCGTGCCAGGAGCCGGCGTAGTTGCGCGCGTCGTAGCCGGCCGAGCGGAGCGCGAGCGTCGCGAGCGCCGAGCGCGATCCGGAGTGGCAGTAGGCGACGATCTCGGCACCCTCGGGGAGCCCGACGAGCTCGCGGATGCGCTCGGGCGAGGCCGGTAGTCCCGGCGCCTCGAACAGCTGCCCGACCTCGATGTTCCGCGCACCGGGGATGTGACCCTGGCGCGGGTCGCAGCTGTTGCCTGTCCGACCGGTGAACTCGTCCGGCGTCCGCACGTCGAGAACGGTCAGGGACGGGTCCTCGAGCCGGCCTGCGAGCTCCTGCCGCGTCGGCAGCGCCCGCGGCCGCGGCTCGAGCTCGGCCTCCCGCACCGGCTCCAGCTCTACCGCTCCCTCCTCGAGGTCGCCGCCCCAGGCGGCGATCCCGCCGAGGAGTATCGCCACGCTGGGATGGCCCGCCAGCTCGGCCATCTGCGCCGCAGGCATCGCGCCCACGCCGTCTCCACGATCGACGAGCACGAGACGCTCGCGGCCTGTGATCCCGTGCCGCCTCAGCCGCAGCGCGATCTCCTGTGCGAGCGCGCGCGCGGAATCCTCGTCCGCGGCCGGCGGAGGCGAACCGAGCACCAGCGGCCGCGAGCCGGGGATGTGGCCGCGCATGTGCGCGTTCGGGCCGCGCACGTCGCCGACCACGAGGTCGTCGTCGCCGAGATGCTCCGCGAGCCAGCCTGCGTCGACGACGGCGTTCACAGCGCGGCGACGATTCCGGCTTCGGCTGCGATCGCGGGCCGCTCCTCGAGCCGCGCGAGCCACGCCGAGAGGAACGAGAAGCGGCCGAGATCGACGCCGAGCATGTCCCGGGCGCGCAGGAGCCACGGCACGTATGCGATGTCGGCGAGCCCGTACTCCGCGCCCCCGAGGAACGGCCGCTCGCCGAGTGCCACGTTGAGCTGCATGAGTGCGGCGCCGAACTTCTCGTCAGCGCCGTCCTCGCCGCGGCGGAACGCGTAGTACGGGTCAGTGAAATCCTTGTCGCGAAAGATGAGCAGCCGGACGAACGCTCGGTCGGCAGGATCCGGCGGGAGCAGCGCCGGCTCCGGAAACCGCTCCTCGAGAAACTCCATGATCACCACCGCCTCCGGCAGGGGCCGGCCGTCCTCCTCCTCGACCACGGGAACGCGGCCGCTCGGGTTCTTCCCGTACAACCACGCCGGGCGGTCTGACAGGTCGATCTCGACCGCCTCGAACTCGACGCCCTTCTCGGCGAGGACGATCCGCACGCGCGCGGCGTAGGGGCAGCGAGCGGCGGTGTAGAGCGTGATCACGGCTGCAATCCCATCACGGCAGCGAGTTCCTCGTACAGATCCTGCGCGGGCGGCAGATCGGCGGGCGAGCTCGCGGTACGGGCCACCTCGCGGACCCGCTGCGCGTCGGCGCCGGTGAGCCGTGCGACCACGGTCGCGTTCGCCCCCAGCGCGTAGGCGTCGCCGGGAGGCAGCGGCCCGAAGTACTCCGGGACGGAGAGGTACTCGTCGACGTCGGCGCCGCGGTCGAAGAGGTCGTAGCGGACGACCACGCCGCGCTGGACGCCAAGCGAGAGGACGACGCCGCCGGTCGTGTACGAGAGCTCCTTGGCGAGGGACTTCAGCTGCTCCGGGTCGGCGTCCGTCGCGTCCGAGCGGACGCGCACCCAGCCGCTGCCGACCTCGATGTCCGGCTCGGCACGCAGCACCTTCACGGCGTCGCGCCGAACCTTCTCGGCATCGTCGGTCTGCACGTGCACGAAGCCGAACGTCGGCCCCTCGGGCGGTGCGAGGCGCTGCTCGAGCTCCGCCAGCGGCGCCCAGAGAGTCAGCTCGACCGGCTTCAGTCCCCAGCGTTCGTAGATCCCACGCGCCTCGTCGTTCGAGGCGAGCACCTCGAGCTCGAGCACCTCGGCGCCCGCCTCGCGCAGCCGCTTCACGGCCTCGCGAACGAGCTCGGCTCCGGTTCCGCCGCGCCGGGCCTCGGGCCTCACGTACACGATCTCGAGAAAGCCGAGCCGCTCGCCCTTCCGAACCGCGACCGCCAGGCCCTGGTCGTCGGCCAGGAGGACGATCTCCTCGCGGACCGCCTGCTCGAGCCAGGTGAGATCCTGCTCGACGTCGTCGTCCCGCCACGGCTCATCGGGGATCTCCGCGTTGAACGCCTGCCAGAGCTCGCGAACGAGCGGCAGGTCGTCGGCAGTCGCGGGTCGGATCACGAGGTCAGGTATTGGGCGAGCAGGTAGTGCGCTGTCAGGTTCTGGAACGGATCGAACCGCGCACCCGCGGCCCGGACGTCAACGTCACCATAGAGGGAGGCAACCGCCTTGCGCAGGGCGAGGTCGCCTGCCGGCCACGCGTGCGGGCGGCCGAGGTGGCGGGCGAGGAACCAGTCCGCCGTCCACTCGCCGAGCCCGCGCACCGCGACGATCCGCTCCTTCACCTCGGCATCCGGGAGGAGCGCCAGCCCGTCGAGGTCGAGCTCCGAGCGCGCGAGACCGACCGTGTACTCCGCCTTGCGGCGCGAGAAGCCGACTGCGACGAGCTCCTCCTCCGAGGCGGCGGCCAGCCGCTGCCGCGAGGGGAACGCCCAGGCGCGGTCGACTCGCTTGCCGAATCGCTCGACGAGCCGGTTGCGGATGGCGACGGCGGCGAAGAGCGAGACCTGCTGCGCCGTGATCGCGGTCACGAGAGCCTCGAATGGGTCGGGCGCGAGCGAGGGCCGGAAGCCGGCGAAGCGGACGACGAGCGGGGCGAGCAGCTCGTCGCGCGACGCCCAGCCGGCGAAAGCAACGAGGTCGAATTCGAAGCCGAGCAGCTTGCGCACCACCGGCTCCGTCTCGGCGTTGAGCGGCTCCACGTCGACGCCGCCTTCAGCCGCTGCGATCCGCACTTCCCGCCCGGCGATCGCGCGGTAGAGGGCATCGTCTTCCCACATCGTGGCCCGGTCCGACCCGAACGCGCGGAACCGAGCCGTGGTCAGCTCCAGCGAGAACGGCTCGGGAGCCGCGAGGAACGCCACTGCCCGGCGGCGCTAGAGGTGCGAGGTGAGGCCCGCGCCGGAGGCGTCTGCGCCCTCTGCCGCGTCGCCGTCCTCCGCGTTCGCGTACCACGAGCGCCAGTACGTCCCGTCGTCGAGGTCGCGCGCGAACGTCGACAGCCGCAGAGGGTGGAACGTGTCGCACATGACGGCGAGCTCGTGGGTCTCGTGCATCCCGATCGCCTTCTCCGCGAGCCCCGGCTGCGGCCCGTGCGGCAGTCCCGACGGATGGAGCGTGATCGAGCCGACCTCGACGCCCTTGCGCGAGCCGAAGTTGCCCGAGACGTAATAGATCATCTCCTCCGACTGCAGGTTCGAGTGGTGGTACGGGATCGGCACCGCGAGCGGGTCGAAGTCGAGCTTGCGCGGGCAGAACGAGCAGATCACGAAGTTCTGCCCCTGGAAGGTCTGGTGC
>Ga0207665_10000520_pt1 | contig 26052 bp, 22 predicted proteins | sample LARL112metaG_FD_184351 | JGI IMG/M metagenome (GOLD analysis project Ga0207665, IMG submission 184351) | Corn, switchgrass and miscanthus rhizosphere microbial communities from Kellogg Biological Station, Michigan, USA - LAR L11-2 metaG... | ecosystem: Host-associated > Plants > Roots >... | reverse complement strand
ACGCTGCCGGTGGCCGGGGTGTACTGGATCAGCTCGGCGACCTCGTCCCGTTCGACGACCGCGCCGGGGGTCAGGGCCAGGTCGCGGCCGACCTGCAGGGCCTGCGGGTCGGCCATCGAGGGCAGGCCGCCGTTGTGCCGCAGGTCGCCGGCCCAGTTGCGGACCCCGCGGGTCAGGTTGAGGCCACCGGTCTCGAGGGTCCGCTTGATCGCCGCGGGATTCCCGAGCCAGAAGTTAGTGGGCGCCACCGCGCTGGTCAGCAGGGTAAGCGCGAATCGCGCCTTGTCCGGATCCCTTCCCGACTTCTCCGCCTCATCCACCAGCCGGTCCATCGACTCTGTGAACGACAGGTAAGCCTGCCCGATCCGCCGGTACAGGGGGTTCTCGTTCCACGTCGGGTCGGCGAACCGCCAGTCTCCCTTGGCCGGCGCCACGGTAGAGGAGCCCAGGGAAATCCGGAGGAGTTCGCGCGCCAATCGGCCTGCTTCGCGAGTCACGGCCCGGCCCTGGGTGACGGTGCCCGCGACGGTGGACAAGACCGCAGAGGCGCTGGGTATCGCCACCGGCTGGGTCCAGACGGCGTCAGCATGGGCCTCTCCTTGCCCGTTCATCGGTTCTCCTACCGGCTCAGTACTGCGCAGGCGCTCACCCCGGGCGCCCCGTATACGTGGGTGAAACCCACCCGCGGCCGGCCGGGGACCTGCCGTTCGCCGGCCTCCCCGCGCAGTTGCAGCACCACCTCGTGGACCTGCCGCAATCCGGAAGCGCCGATCGGCTCCCCGTTCGCCAGGCAGCCGCCGTCGGTGTTGACCGGCAGCCGGCCGCCGATTTCGGTCGCCCCACTGGTGATCAGCTTTTCCTGCTCGCCGTGCTGGCACAGGCCCGTCTCGGCCAGGTGCATGACCTCCGCCCCGGATTCGGTGTCCTGGACCTGGGCGATGTCCACGTCGGCCGGGCCGATGCCGGCCGCTTCGAACGCGGCCGCGGCGGCCACCGTCGTCGGCGAGGGGCCGGACTCGAGCGCTATCGACGGGCTGAAGACCTCGAATGAGCCGAACGACCGAGTGCGCAGCGCGACCGACCGCAGCAGCACCGGCGGCCGGGCCGAGCCACACAGCCGCGCGCCCCGGGCCAGCACCAGCGCCGTCGCGCCTTCCCCGGGGGAGCAGAACATGAACTGGGTGAGCGGGTGATTGACCATCTTCGACGCCAGGATCTCCTGCGCCGTCAGCGACCTGCGGCGCCATGCGTTCGGGTTGAGCGCCCCGTTGCGGAACGCCTTGGCGGCGACCTCGGCCAGGGTGGCGGTGCTGATGCCGTGCTCGCTCATGTACCGCTGGATCTTCATGGCGAAGAACTGGGTGGTGAGCATCAGGCCGGTCTCGCCGTACCAGCGGCCGAGCCCCCAGTCCTCCGGCTCCGGATTGAACGCTCCCGGCGGGTGCTTGTCGAAGCCCACCACCAGGGCGAGGTCCGCGGACCCGGCGCGCAGCATCGCGTGCGCCACCGTCAGCGCCGAACCGCCCGTCGCGCAGCCGTTCCTGACGTTGACGAACGGAACCCCGGTGAGCCCCAGCATCGCTACCGAGGTGTCCGCGTTGCCCGCCGCGTCGCTGCCGCCGGCCGCGAAATCGATCTCCGGCCAGCTCACCCCGGCGTCGGCCAGGGCCGCGCGGGCCGCGGCGACGGCCATCTGCAGGCCTGTAACGTCCGGATGACGGCCGAACGGGTAGATGCCAGTCCCGATGATCCCTACGTCCTCAGCGCTCACTCTGCTCCTCCTCGGTCATAGGCCGGAACGCATAGGTCACCACGCCGCGTGCCTCGCCGCTGGGCGCGGGGACGAGCGTCAGTTCCATCGGCATGCCGATGCGCAGGCGGCCGGGGTCTGCCTCGGTCAGCCGGGCCTCGACCCGCACCTCGCCGGGAAGCTCGACGTACCCGACCCCGTACGGCTCGAACGCGCCGGGATCGTCGGCCGCGTACGGCGGCGACTTCGGCGGGAAGCACTGAATGGTCCACGACCACAGCGTCCCGCGCCGCGCCAGCAGCCGCTCGCTCATCTCCACCGACGTGCATTTCGGGCAGCCAAACTGCCGGGGGAAGGCGACCGTGCCGCAGCGGGCGCACTGCGAACCGATGAGCCGGACCAGCCCATCGGCGACCGTGAACAGCCCCTCCGTGATCGGTGTCACGCTGTCTCCGTTCATGCGACGAGAAGAACCGACTCGGCGACATCAGGCGCCACGCCGGCCAGGGCCAGGCTGCGCGCCACGAAGAACTCCGCCACGCGCGGCAGGGCGACGGTTCCGTCTGGCCGGTACCAATGCCAGACGCTGTTGTACATCCCGAGGATGGCGCGCGCCAGGAGCCGGGGATCGCCGTCCGGGATAGCTCCCTGCTCCATCGCGCCAGCCACGAATGCCGCCCACAGGCGCTCCAGGTCCCGGGTAAGCTGCCGGGCCGCCTGACGAGACTGTTCTTCACGCGGCGACTCGCGCGGGTTCATGAGCAGCCCTTGCTCGGCGACCACGACGCGGTTGCGCTGGATGTCGTGCTCGGTCAGGCGGAAGCAGTCCTGGAGCACGGCGACCAGGGTGGTCAGGTGATCTGGGCCGCCGTGCGCCGGGTGCCGCCGATCGCCGCCCGCCAGGTGCTCGAAGCGGGCGCGGAAGTCAGCCATGGCCTGGCCCAGGATCACGAACAGGCAATGCTGCTTGGACTCGAAATAGTGATAGAGCGCGGTCGGGCCAACTCCTACATCGGCGGCGATGTCCGCCCACTTGGTGTTCTCGTAGCCGTACCGCCCGAACCGCCTCGTGGCGGCATCGATGATCTCGTCTCGCTTGGCGCCTTCCACTGGTAGCGGTCCCTCCCGCGCGGTCAGCTGCGCTCCGTCGATGACCTGAACTCATGTCAAAGTAACAGGTTAACATACGATCCTTGATCACGTAAATCGACTGCACCTGCCCTCCGCCCTTGCGTTCAGCCTGCACTCCAGTCATACTGAAGTGAAGTTACTTTGAACACTGGGCGGTAACGTGCACCTAACATCCCACCCTGCGGCCGGCCGGTTCGACCTCACCGGCCGGGTCGCCGTCGTCACCGGCGGGACCCGCGGCCTGGGCCGGGCCATCGCCGGCGCGTTCAGCCAGGCGGGCGCCGACGTAGTGGTCGTGAGCCGCAAGGCGGAAGCGTGCGAGAAGGCGGCCGCGGAGCTCCGGGCCGGCGGCGGAAACGCGGTCGGCCGCCCGTGCCACGTCGGCTACTGGGACGACGTCACTACGTTGGCCGACGGGCTCCACCGTGAGTTCGGCCGGATCGACGTACTGGTCAACAACGCCGGCATCTCACCCACCTACGCCCGGCTGTCGGACGTCTCTGAGGAGCTGTGGGACAAGGTGTTCGCGGTCAACCTGAAGGGTGCGTTCCGGCTTTCGGCCCTTGTGGGAGAGCGGATGGCGGCCGGCGACGGCGGCTCGATTATCAACGTGAGCAGCACCGGCGCCGTCCGCCCGACCGCCGACATCATCCCGTACGCCGCGGCCAAGGCCGGGGTCAACGCGATGACGGTAGGGCTGGCCGATGCCCTGGGGCCGAAGGTGCGGGTCAACGCGATCATGCCGGGCCCGTTCCTGACGAGCATCTCCAGGGACTGGGACATGGACAAACTCGCGCAGCGCACTGAGGCCTTTCCGCTGCGCCGTGCGGGAGAGTCAGACGAGATCGTCGGCGCGGTCCTGTACTTCGCCAGCGACGCGTCCTCCTTCACCACGGGGACCGTACTCGCCGTGGACGGCGGTGCCCAGTGGGCCATGCCTGCGAGAATGTGACCGGCGAGGAGAGGGTAATGGGCCTCATCGGGGCATTTGGGACGACGCCGATCCTGGCTTTCCAGCCGGACGCCGGGCGCTACTACGCCGAGGGTCACTGGCGGCCGGGTGACCTGTGGTCCGAGTTCGCCGCCAGCGCCGGCTCGGCCCCAGCCAAGACCGCGCTCATCGCCGGCGAGCGGCACATCAGCTACGCCGGGCTGGAGCGCGCGGCGGTCGCACTCTCCGGGCGGCTCGCCGCGCATTCCATCGGCCCCGGAGACGTCGTGCTCCTCCTCGGCCGTAATGGCATCGAGGCCGCGGTGGCGCTGCTCGCGTGCTGGCACCGCGGCGCGGTCGCGGCGCCGCTGCCCCCGATGTTCGGGGCCCGGCAGCTGGCGGCCCTGGCCAGCCAGGCGGACGCCAAGGCCGTCATCTCGTTCGGCGGCGAAACCGAGCATGCCAAATGCGAGCAGTTGAGAAACCAGGTGCCGGTCGTGCTCGCCCTGCGCCCCGGCGATATCACCGGGGCCAGCCAGCCGCCCGCGGGGGACCGGTCAGCTGTAGGGGCGGACGACCTCGCGGTGCTGCTCCATTCTTCTGGCACGACATCGCTGCCCAAGGGCATCATGCATTCCAGCAATACCCTCCGTTATGCGACCGAGCATGTCATCCGCCGCTGGGAGCTCACGGCGGAAGACCGGCATCTGGTCGTCTGTGAGTTCGGCTTCGTCGGCAGCCTCGTCTTCGGGTACCTGTCGGCCCTGCTGTCCAGCGCCACCGCGGTGCTGCTGCCGCGCTGGAACGCCGAGGACGCGCTGCACCTCATCGAGGCCCATCGATGCACGTACGCGCTGTTCATGCCGACGCACGGCACGGACGTCCTGCGGGCCGGACAGCGGTCCACGCGAGACTGGTCGAGCCTGCGGGTGCTCGCCGCACCCGGCCTGTCCGCGGAGCGCCGGATCGCGATGCACGCGATTTTCGGTCGGCCGCCGCTGGCCGACTACGGGCTCTCCGAGGTACCCGGGCACGCCGCCCACGGCCGTTCGGAATCATGGGAGAAGATGACCGAGACCGAGGGACGGCCCTTCCCCGGGACCGAGATCACCATCCTCGATCCGGAAGACCGGCCGCTCCCGGCAGGCCAGACGGGAACGATCGTGGTGAACGGCCCGAGCCGTTTCCTCGGCTTCCTGGCCAACGAGAAGCTGACGCAGGAGTCGCTGACGCCGGGGGGCGGCTACCGGACCGGCGACATCGGGTACCTGGACGCCGACGGGCACCTGGTCTACCGCGGCCGGAGCAAGGACATCATCCGCCGCGGCGGCATCACCCTGGTGTCAGCGGAGATCGAGGCGGCCGTGCTCCGCCATCCCGCGGTCCGCGAGGTCGCGGTGGTACCCCTGCCCGATGACCGGCTCGGGGAACGGGCCTGCGCGGCGGTGATCCTCGAACCCGGGCAGACGGCGCCGACCTTGGCCGGACTCCAGGAGGTGCTGGCCGCCGAGGGCCTGGCCAAGTACTCCTGGCCGGAAGCGATCGAGGTCTTCGACCAGTTTCCCCGCACTCCATCCCTGAAGGTGGTCAAGCATGACGTGGTCAAGGCCATCGCCGCGCGCGCAAGCGCGGCGTCGCCGGCTTAGGGCCGGGCGGCCATGAGCTTCTTCGAGCGCTATTTCGCGGCGCTGGACGGACCGGACCCGTACTCGTCCCTGGACATGGTCGCTGAGGACGTGGAGTTCGCGATCGAGTGGGCGACGGGCACGGACCGGAAAAGCCACCAGATCGCCGGGGGCCGCGATGAGCTGCGCGCGTTCATCGACGCCGGTGACCGGGGCGCCTGGGTTCATCATGTGCTGCGCTCCGCGGGAGACGACCGGACCGAGTTCGTGCTGGGCGAGACGCGGGACGACGGCGGCGCGCGGATCGCCACCTTCGTGGCCGTGGCCGAACTCGACGCGGCCGGCCGGATGCGCCGCTACTTCGTGGGACGCTCGCCGGCGATCGCATTCGGCGAACTCCGTCCAGCGGATCAGTCCTTACAGAGCAAAGGTGGGTACGGCGAATGGATTTCGCGCCTGATAAGAAGACCGTCGAAATGCGTGAGCGCCTGCTGGCATTCATACAGGACTGTGTGTATCCCGCCGAGGGAACCTTCCGTGAGCAGGCGGACAGCGCGCAGAACCGGTGGGATACCCCGCCGGTCATCGAAGAACTCAAGGCCGAGGCCCGCGCGCAGGGCTTGTGGAACCTGTTCCTGCCCGCGACGCACTCCTACGGGGCCGGGCTGACCAACCTGCAGTACGCGCCGCTGGCCGAGATCACCGGGCGCAGCCCGTGGATCGCGCCGGAGGCGCTCAACTGCTCCGCGCCGGACACCGGCAACATGGAACTCCTGTCGCTGTTCGGCACGCCCGAGCAGCAGGAGCGGTGGCTTTATCCGCTGCTGGACGGGAAGATCCGCTCGGCGTTCTCGATGACCGAACCGGGGGTCGCCTCCTCGGACGCCACCAACATCGCCACCAGGATCACCAGGGACGGCGATCACTACGTGATCAACGGCCGCAAGTGGTGGTCGTCCGGCGCGATGTCCCCGCGGTGCAAGCTGCTGATCGTGATGGGCGTGACCGATCCGGACGCCGAGCCTTACCGCCGGCAGAGCATGATCTGCGTGCCGGCGGAGGCGCCCGGCGTGACGGTGCAGCGCTCGACCGGCGTGTTCGGCTACGACGATGGCCCGCACGGCGGGCACGCGGACATCAGGTACGACAACGTGCGCGTCCCGGCGGCGAACCTGCTCGGCGAGGAGGGCGACGGCTTCCGCATCGCGCAGGAGAGGCTCGGACCCGGGCGTATCCATCACGCGATGCGCGCCATCGGCATGGCCGAGCGGGCCCTGGAGATGATGTGTCAGCGCACCGCGTCCCGCACCGCGTTCGGGCAGCCGATCATCGAGCAGGGCGTGGTGCAGCAGTGGATCTCCCGGGCGCGGATATGGATCGAGCAGGTGCGCCTGCTGGTGCTCAAGACGGCCTGGCTGATGGACACGGCCGGCAACCGCGGGGCCCGGATCGAGGTTTCCGCGATCAAGGTCGCTGCCCCGGAGATGGCCACCTGGGTGATCGACCGCGCGATCCAGGCGCACGGCGGCGCCGGCGTCTCACAGGACTTCGTGCTGGCCGAACTGTACGCGGCGGCGCGCGCCATGCGGATCTTCGACGGCCCGGACGAGGTTCACCACCGGGCCATCGCGCGCCGCGAAACCCGGCGTTATCGCTGAACATCATCCAGCGACTGGAAGGCTTCGACCGTATCCTGTTTGCCCGGCTCGGCCAGGCGCCAGCGCCCGTATCACCCTGCTAGTGCGGTACGGGCGGCGGTCAGGCCGAAGATCAGGGCCGCTGCTAGTCCTCCGGCGTATGCGCCGAGGTAAAGGCCGCCGGCGTCCGACCCCGCGGCCAGCAGGCCCGGCACGGTGCCTCCATGCCGGGCGCGCACCCGCGCGGCGCGGTCGATGAGCAGGCCGCCCAGGGTAAACGTGATCGCGGGGGCGGCCTCGATCACGTAGTACGGCGGCTGGTCGAGGGGACGCCGGTCGAACTCTCGCGATGGCGACACGTCGAATCCGTCCCGCGCTGCCACGTTGAACGCCTCGATGGCGTCGCGGATTTTCGCCCCCGGGTATCCCCAGTCCTCCGGGATCAGCTCGAACTCGTCAACGTCGTCCGCGATGGCGCAGCGGGCGCCACGACGGCGGCAGGCCTCGAAGGTGTTCGCGGCCGGGATGCCCGCCACGTACGACCCCGTGATCCACTCCCGGTAGGTCACCGCGTCACCGACCAGCAGCCCACGTGCTTCGGGCTGGCCGACCAGCGCCATGGTGGTGAGGTGGTCAGCCGCGGTCTCATCGGTGAAGCGCTCGCCGTTGACGTTGAACAGCAGCCCGTGCTCGCTGTAGTACAGCGCCAGCTCGGTGAACAGCGCCGGGTCGGCCAGCGGTACCCCGGCGGGCACGAGATGGCCGTAGAAGCCGGCCCCAGCCTGGCCGAACATCCCGCCCGCGGACAGGCCGAGCCTGAGACCGTCTCCCGCGCTGTACGGATTCGACCGCAGGGCGATGCCGCGCGCCTGCGGATGGATGTGCTCGGCCCGCAGCTCCGGGTCGGCCTGGAACCCTCCGGTCGCGAGCAGCGTCCAGCGCGCCTCGATCCGGCGGACGGTCCCGTCGGCCAGCACGCACTCGGCTCCGCGGACGGCGCCATCGCAGGCAATCAGCGACCGGGTCCGCGCGCCGGTCAGGACCTCGGCGCCCGCCGCGTGCAAGATACCGGCGCAGGCCCGGATGTAACCGTTCGTGTCTACCTGGTGCCCACGCCCGTACCGCAGCACGGTCATCGCCGGGCCGCAGTCGGCGCCCGCGGAACGTACCCACGCGAGGCCGTCCGCGAAGCCATCCACCAGAACCCGGCCAAGCTCCGGGTCTCCGCCGGGATTCACCGCCCGCAAAGCCTCGAATGTGGGCGTCGTCCAGACAAAACCCGCGAAGGCCGCGGAGCCCCCCAGGGTCGGCGCATGCTCGGCCACGACCACCCGGGCACCGTTTCGCGCGGCCCACGCGCCGGCGGTCAGGCCGGCCATTCCTGCCCCGATCACCAGCAGGTCAGCGGGCACCTGGCCAGAAGTTCTGTTCATTGACGCCTCCCGGAGGCGCGGGTCAGCGGACTGCGCGTGTTGGTGGCCTCGGCGGTGTTGGCAGCGGTGGCGCTGATCTCCGCCGGCGCGTCCGCCAGGCCTCACCGCCGCCAGCTCTGGCCCTGCGGCCAGGCATGGCCCAACACTATCATACTGAACTGACTTCGGCTAGATAAATATCCCGACTAGTGGTCTTTTCCAGCTAAAATCCAGTAATTATCTCCGAGACGTAACTTCAACTCAAGACTTCGGATGCCCGCTTCATATGTCCCGTGCGTGCCAGCCGGGCTCTCCGTATCCATCAGGCAAACGAGGTGACCCGAACAGGCTGGGTTAGTTGCCGTTCGCTGTCTCGGCTAGCTCGGACGGCAGGCCGAGGACGGCGAGGCAGCGCGGGACGTAGAAGGCGCTGACCTTGTCCAGCGGCAGGGTCCCGCCTGGCCGGTACCAATGCCACACGCTGTTGTGCAGGCCGAGCACCGCCCTGGTCAGCAGCCGGGGATCGGCCTCGGGAATGACTCCCTGCTCCATCGCCCGGGCGAGGAACGTGGCCCAGGCGAACTCGAGTTCACGGGTGCGCGACCGCGCGAGCTGGCGGGCCTCCTCCTCACGAGGGGAAGTCCGGTGAACCCCCACGAGAGCCTGCTCTGCGATCAGCAGCCGGTTGCGGAGCACGTCCTGTTCGTTCAGGTCGTACTCATGGCGCAGCAAGGCCACGATGGCCGAGGGGTAATCGGCGGACTCCTTGGTGATTCGCTCGAAGTTCTCCAGGTACGTCGCGAGAGCCTCGGCCATGATCACGTACAGGCAGTGCAGCTTGGACTCGAAGTAGTGGTAGAGCGCCGTGGACCCGATGCCGACCGCCGACGCTACGTCGGCCCATTTGCTGTCCTCATAGCCGTCGCGCCCGAACAAGGTCGTGGCGACGGCCAGGATGTCTTCCCGTTTGCCGCGAGGAGATTTTCGCGGCGGCCGCGATCCGGTCCCTGTGCGTGCCATTGAAGTCCTTACTCTATGTCACTTAACTTATGCCGACAATTGTACTCCCGGGCGTGGCGACGCCCTGCTCCGAGCGCCCTGCCGTGGCACGACGTTCCCCTGCCGTCGCGCGGCGCAGCCTTGCCTCCTGCCCTTCTGAACCAGTATAATTGAACTGAAGTCATATGAGTAATACTATTCTTCCCGGCTCGCAGGCCGACGACCTGGCCGGTCGCGTGATCGTCGTGACCGGCGCGAGTTCCGGCCTGGGCGAGCAACTGGCCCGCGCGCTGGCCGCCTGCCGGGCGGTTCCGGTCCTGGCGGCCCGGCGCGCCGAGCGGCTGCGGGCGCTGCAGGCCGAGGTTCCCCAGGCCGACGTGGTGGCCTGTGATGTGACCCGCGAAGCCGACCGTGAACGGCTGATGGACACCGTAATCGAGCGGTATGGGCGCATCGACGGGCTGGTCAACAACGCCGGCGCGGGGGCGGCGGGTCCGGCGCTGCGCACTCCGGCGGAGGCGTTTTCCCGGGTGGTCGACCTCAACCTCACCGCGCCGTACGCGCTGTCGTGCCTCGCGGCTCACCATATGAGGCAAGGCGGCGGGCGTTCGATCGTCAACGTCGCCTCGGTGATGGGCCTGCGCTCTGTCGCCCAGATCGCCGACGCCGCCTACGTGGCCTCCAAGGCCGGCCTCATCGGCCTGACCCGTGAGCTGGCATCTCAGTGGGGTCGCTACGGCATCCGGGTCAATGCCGTGGCGCCGGGCTTTTTCGCCACCGATATGACGGCCGGGCTCGGCGCGGACGCGGACGGTTTCCCCGACTGGCTCACCGCCCAGATCCCGCTGGGGCGCGGCGGCCGGGCGGGTGAGCTCGACCAGTCCATCCTGTTCCTGCTCGGGCCGGGCAGCAGCTTCGTCACTGGTCACGTGCTCACCGTGGACGGGGGAATGGCCGTCCGCTAATTCGCGTCATCGCACGCGAATCAGGCGCGGCCGGGTTGCTTGTGCGTGCGATGATGCTAGCGCCTGGCGTGCCTAGCCGGCGCCCGCCAGCACGTGCTGGCCGGCCCGGACCAGCGGCTCCACGATGGCCTGGGCTTGCTCGAAGCCGGAGCCGAGCATCGCGCCGCCCGCGGCCCGAGCCGCGACTCCCTGGCATACCACGGCGAGCTTGAAGTAGGCGAAGGCCCGGTACCAGGCGAGGTCCGCCAGGTCGAACCCGGTGATCTCGGCGTAACGCCGGGCGATCTCCCCGCGGGTAGGAAAGCCGGCCGCCGCGGTCACCGGCGGGATGATCCGCGCGGCCGCCAGCACGGGGTCGTCGCCGGTCTCGCTCCAGTAGGCGAGCAGGGCGCCGAGGTCGGCGAGCGGGTCACCGACGGTGCTCATCTCCCAGTCGAGCACGGCCACGATCTCGCCCGGCCTGGTCGGATGCAGGACGGTGTTGTCGAGGCGGTAGTCCCCGTGCACGATCGTCATCGCGGTCTGCCTGGGCACAGTACGGGCTAGCTCGTCGCGCAGCGAACCGAGCGCCGGGAGGTCCGCGGACTTGGAGCTGTCCCACTGCTTGGACCAGCGGCGGAGCTGCCGTTCCATGAACCCGGCCCCGCGGCCGAAGTCCGCAAGGCCGGCCGCCGCGGGGTCGATCGCGTGCAGGTGCGCGAGCGTGTCGATCAGCGCGCCGCCGATCGCCTCCCGCTCGGCGGCCGTCTCGCCGTAGCCCGGCGGCAGCTGGTTACGGCAGACGTGGCCCACGACCCGCTCCATCAGGTAGAACGGAACGCCGAGCACGCTGCCCGCATCCGCTAGGTACAGGGTGCGCGGTACCGGCACGCGAGTGCCATGCAGCGCGGACTGCACGCGAAACTCGCGGGCCATGTCGTGGGCGGTCGGGAGCACGTGCCCAAGTGGCGGGCGGCGCAGCACTATCTCGCCGGCATCGCAGGCCACGCGGTAGGTGAGGTTGGATTTGCCCCCCGAGATGAGCGCCACGCTGCACTCCCGCCAGCGCGCGTCGTGCAGCACCTCGGCCAGGTGCGGCCCGACGATCTCCGGCTCCGCGCCGGTGGCGATGGGCTGCAGCCGCTGTGCCGTCGGGTCGGCGAACGCCGATTCCCGGGCGGTCATGCCGGGAAGGCTTCCGCTAGGACCGGGGAGGATAGGGCCGCACGGGCTTGGCTAACGCGCTCGGCTAGTTCACGCCCGAGCCGCCGTTCGTGATGGGCGGCGTCGCCGAACTGCTGAGCCCGGACGCCGATCCGGCGCAGGAAGCGGTGCGCCGGGTGCTCGGCGGTGAACGCGATGCCGCCGAACACCTGCATGGCGCTGTGCGCGACCTCTCGCGCGCCGCGGGAGACGTACGCCTTGGCGATCGACGCGGCCTGCGCAGCCTCCGGATCGCCGTCGTCGAGCGCCGCCGCCGCGTAGCGCACTGCAGACCATCCGCTCTGCTGCCGGACGTAGGCGTCGGCGAGGATGTGGCGCAATGCCTGGAAGCTCCCGATGGTGCGGCCGAACTGCCGGCGTTCACCCGCGTAGCGGCAGGCCAGGTCGAGGATGTGACCTGCCGCGCCGACGGCCTCGGCGGCGGCGAGCAGCGAGCCGGCGGTCATCAGGCGCCGCAGGACTGTCCTCGCCTCCGGTCCGCCAAGCACGCCGGCGCTGGGTACCGGGACCGCGTCGAAGCGGGCCGTTTCCATCGGCACCGTCTCGTCGAAGCATCGCTGCCGCTGCCGGGTGAGCCCGGCCGCGCCTGCGGGCGTCATCGCGAGCGCAGGCGCGCCGTCGAGCGTGGCGACGACCACCAGCTGGCCGGCGGCCTGAAGCTGCTCGATCGCGACCTTCTCCCCGCGTATCTCCAGGCCGTCCCTTCCGCGTACCAGCCTCGTCCCGGCCCGCTCGACCGTCCACCCGGACCCCGCCTCGAGCAGTGCGATGCCGATCGGGTCGTGGCTGGAAAGCAGGGCCGCAATTTCCGCGGGCAGGGACCGGGCCTGCGGCGCCAGGGCCAGGCGCACGGCGGCGCTGCCGAGGAACGGCACCGATGCCAGGTGGCTGCCGAGCGAGCGGGCGATCAGGCACAGCTCGACGGCTCCCAGACCGTCCTCGCCGTCTTTTTTTATACCGAACGAGCCGAACTCGACCAGTGCCGTCCAGGTCTGGCGTCGCCGCTCAGGGGAGGCGTCGGCGACGTCCTGTGGGGTGACCCACTCGCGGCTGAGCAGCGTGTCGATCGACTCGCTGATCCAGGATTGTTCCTCGGTAAGTTCGAGTTCCATGGCTACTCCTGCGGAAGCGTGAGGACGCGGTCGGCGATGATGTTGCGCTGAATCTGCCGGGTCCCGCCATACACCGAGGCGGCGCGGGAGTAGAGGTAGGTCTCCTCCCAGAACGCGTCCTCGTCCTGCTTGGCTGGGTCGGCTTGCTCCATGGCGGGCCCCAGGAGCTCGACCGCGGTCGCGGCGAGTCGCTGTTCGGCCTCGGCCATCAGCAGCTTCACGCTGGAGCTGTCCGGGCCGACCGCGCCGCCGGCCAGGAACTCGCCCACGGTCCGCTGAGCGTGATACCGCAGCACCTCGATGCCGATCATGGCCTGCGCCAGCGAGACCTGGGCACCCGGATCGTCAAGCAAGGCCCTGCCGTCCAAGGCCCGATCACCCAGCGTGAACGCCAGCCGGTCGAGCCACGTGCGCAGCTTGACCTGGCGGGGGAGGGCCGCGGTCCCGCGCTCGTGCCCGAGCGTGTACATGGCGATCTTCCAGCCATCGCCCCGGTTGCTGAGCAGGTTCTGCTCCGGCACCAGCACGTCGTCGAAGAACAGCTCGCAGAACTCCGCGTGCCCGGTGATCTGCGTCATCGGCCGGACGTCCACACCCGGGGAGTTCATGTCGACGATCAGCATCGAGATGCCCCGGTGGCGGGGCTGTCCGTGGCCCGGATCCTCGGTCCGGGCCAGCACGCCGCACCAGCGGGCGAACTGGCCCCACGACACCCAGGTCTTCTGCCCGGTGAGCACGAAACGGCCGTCCCGCTCCACCGCCCTGGTGCGCAGCGAGGCCAGGTCCGAACCCGCCTCGGGCTCGGAGAACCCCTGGCACCAGATCTCCCGGGCGTCCAGGATCGGCGGGATGTGCCGCTGGCGCTGCTGTTCGGTACCGAAGCGCAGCAGCGACGGGCCGAGCACGTCAAGCCCGACGACGTTGACGAACTCCGGTGCCCCGGCGGCCGCCAGTTCCTGGTCGACGACGATCTGCTCGACCGGCGCCCGGCCGCCGCCGCCGAACTCGCGGGGCCACGCCCGGCCGACGTACCCGGCCCGGTAGCAGCTGGCCTGCCAGCCGCGGAGGGCCTCGATCCTCGCATCGAGCGAGCGGGGCAGATCCGGCGGGGACGGTGCGTTCTCGGCTAGGAAGGCCCGGACCTCTTCCCGCAGCCGGCGTTCCTCTGGGGCCATCCCACACTCCTCACGACGCAGTTCGTTTCTTGAACTGAAATCATATTAATTTTAACGGCCGACAGGTACCCTGCCGAGTTGGTCGGCACATGACGGCGGGCATCCCCTGCCGCCATGTGCCGCGCCCATCCGCACCAGCACCTCGTGCTCACGCGGTCCGTTGAGCTCCACGTCGCAGGCTTCCCACTCACCTGGAACCTGCCCAAGCAGCGCTGCTCTTGTTTTGCATGTGCCACGCCTCCCGCCAATCGCTCGCCTGCGGATATCAATATAATTGAATTCAGGTCAGTTTGTCGAGAGCGGCCGCTGCCTGATCACTGGCTGGCGCGCGTTTACACGGCGGTGACGAGCCCGCCGTTGGGAGAAAGCGTCGCCCCGACGAAGTAGGCGGCGTCGTCCGAGGCCAGGAACGCAACCGTCGCCGCGATCTCGGCCGGTGTCCCCAGTCGTCCGGCGGGCGCCCGGACGGCGGCCGCCTGCCGGCCCGGGTCCAGCGCGCCCTTGAGGCGCCTGGTGTCGACGAAACCCGGCGCCACCGCATTGACGCGGACGCCCTGGACGATCAGCTCCTTCGCGGCTGACCTGGTGAAGCCCAGGATGCCCGCCTTGGCCGCGGAGTAGTGCGGGTGCCCGGTGCAGCCTTCGATCCCGCAGATCGACGCCATGTTGACGATCACGCCGGTGCCGCGGGCGGCCATCGACCGGACTGCCGCCCGGGTGCAGTAGAAGGTTCCGTCGAGGTGCACCGCCATGAGGTACCGCCACTCCTCGTCGCTGAGGCGGACCAGCGCGTCCAGCGGCGTCTCGACCTTCCCGGCCGCCATCTCGGCGCGCTGCCGCTCCAGCCGCGGCGTGACACGCCGGACATGATCCAGCCCGACCGCGCCCGCGTTGTTGACCAGGACGTCGACTGGGCCCAAGTCGCGCTCGACGCCGGCAAACGCCGCATCGACCGCGGCGCTGTCGCTGACGTCGACCTCCGCGGCCAGCCCGTCGCCTATAGCCTTGATCGTCTGCTGCGCGGCCGACAGGGAAATATCGAGCACGGCGACCCGCGCACCCTCGTCGGCGAGCCGGTGACAGATCGCCTCGCCGATGCCGGCGCCGCCTCCGGTAACGACGGCCACCCGGCCATCGAGCCTCATCGTCATCTGCTGCCTCCTTAGGTCGGGCCTGGCCGGCTGCTGCCCCAGGCGAGGAATCCGCCGTCGATCGGGACCACCGCGCCGGTCAGGAACGCCGCGTCGTCGGAGGCCAGGAAGCAGACCAGTTTCCCGACTTCCTCGGGCGTGCCGAGGCGGCCGATGACCTGGGGTGCGGTGAGCGCCCATTCGGCTGCCGCCGGGTCCTCTGCGTGCTCGACGTGCGCGCGGGCCATCGGCGTCGCGATCGCACCCGGCGCGTAGGCGTTGCACCGGACGGCCGGGCCAAGGTCGACCGCCGTGGCCCTGGTCAGCTGCGCGATGCCGCCCTTGGTGACGCAGTAAGCAGGGGCGTGGGGGAAGGCCACCAGGCCGCCCACGGAGCATGCGTTGACGATGCTCGGGCCTCGTCCAGAACGTCGCAGGTGGGGAGCTGCGAACTTGGTCGCGAGCCACGGCGCGCGCAGGTTCACCTGGTAGACGGCGTCCCACACGTCCTCAGGGAGGGTATCCACGGCGCAGTCGGCCGTCATCGTCGTCTCGATGAGGCCGGCGTTGTTGACGAGCACGTCCAGACCGCCGAAATGGGCGGCAGCGGAGTTCACCATGGCTTCGATCTGGTCCCGGTCGCGAAGGTCGCACTCGATCACCAGGACCTCGCTGCCCAGCTCCTTCGCCAGGGCCGCGGTCTCCTCCGCGGTCTGCCGGTTACGGTCCACCACGGCGATCCCGGCCGCGTACTGCCTGGCCATCTCCCAGACGATGCCCCGGCCGAGGCCCTGTCCGGCGCCGGTGACGATCGCGATCTTGTCGTTGAGCATGCGTGTCTCCTTAGGCTGGTGCCGGTGTGGCGGGCAGGTGCGCTCGCGACGCCCGGATCGCGTCCGCGGCGGCACGGCCCTCTGAGATCGCGTGGGCCACGCGCCGCGGCACGAGCGCGTCGCCGATCGCCCGTACCGTGGGCCCGGACGGCACCAGGGACCGCCAGTCACGTGCCCGGCGCTCGCCGACGACGATCACGGCGTCGGCGGCGATCCGCCCGATCGCTCCCGACATCGTGTTCCTGAGCTCGGCGTAGCCGTCGCCCACGAAAGAAAGGGCCGTGAACGGCAGGACGTCGAGCGGTGCGCCGCGAAGCCGCGCGATGAGTTGCACCCGCCCCTCGGCCGGCAGCGACGCGCCGAACGCCGCGCCCGGCGTCGCGACGGTGATCCTGGGCACCGCCGCGCGCACACCCAGTTCCACGGCGCTCGCGCAAGACCAGCTGCCGAAGCCGTCATCGACAATCAGCAGGTGCTCACGGTCGGCCAGCGCCGAGGCGCCCGAAGCGATCGCCCGGGATGACGCGAGCGCTCGCTCGATGCCGGGGACTTCAGGCGGAACCTCCTCGCAACCGACCGCGAGTATCACTTCGCCGAAGCCGGCCAGGTCGGCCGGCCCGGCAGTGACGCCGAGCCGCACGGTGACGCCGTCGGCGGCATCGAGCGATGCTTGGTAGAAGTCCAGCAGGGCCTGCCAGCCCGTCCGGTTCGGGGCCGCCGCCGCAACCGCGAGTTGGCCGCCGATCACGTCGTGCTGATCGAATACCACGACCCCTGCCGCGCCTCCTGTGGCCAGGGCAACAGCGCACTCCAGCCCGGCCGGGCCGGCGCCGACGATCGCGACGCCGTCCCCCCGGTCACCGGCTGCCTGCTGAGCCAGCAGCGGTGCGGCTGGGCGCCTGGCCGCCCCGGCCGGGGCCAGCTCCGGGTTGACGGAACAGAGCAGGACCGGGTCGAAGGCGCGGCAGTCCTCGTTGCAGGACACGCACGGGCGGACCTGCGCGGCCCGGCCGGATAGCAGTTTGGCGGGAAGGTCCGGATCGGCGATCAGCGGCCTGGCCATCCCGACGAGGTCCGCGCCGGCGCCGAGCGCCGCTTCGATCTGGTCCGCCCGGCGGAACGCCTGCGAGACCAGCAGCGGCCGGCTGGTCAGCGGCCGGATGCGGGCGAGGTGGGGCAGCAGCGGCGGCTCCGCGGTGGCCATGTCGCGGACGTAGGTCGTCCGGACGCCGACCGTGAGGTTGATGTAGTCGGCGTGCGGGTTGACGTGCGGCAGCAGCTCGCACAGCCCGTCCGGGGTCAGCCCGGCCTCCTCGCCCCCGTCGATGGAGAGCCGGATGCCGATCACCGCGCCGGGCGCGCTGCCGCGGATCGCGTCCGTGATGCGGCCGAGGAAGCCGGCCCTGGCGGCTACGGAACCGGCGCCCGGCCGCCGGTTGGTCACCGCGGACAGGAACTGGCCGAGCAGGTAGCCGTGGGCCGCGTGCAGCTCGATGACCTGGAATCCGGCGGCCAGCGCGTGGACCGCCGAGACCTGGAAGCCCTCGATGATCGCATCCACCTCGCCGTCGGTCAGCGGGCGGGGCCGGGTCGGCTCGCGTGGCGAGCGCGCCGCCGACGGGGCGACCGGCGGAAACCACATGTCCGCCCCGGTCGTCTCGCGGCCCAGGTGCACGAGTTGGCAGGCCGCCACCGCGCCCTCACCGCGGATCGCCTCCGCGCGGGCGGCCATGCCCGGCACGGCCTCCTCCCGCCACGCCTCGGTCACGATCCGGCGTCGCCAGGTGGACTCCGGTGCCGTCACCGTGCCGCCGACTACCAGCATCGCGGCGCCGCCGGCCGCGCGGCGCCGCCAGTACTCGGCGTCCCCAGGCAGGGCGAGACCGTCGGCGACCAGTCCCGAGGCGTGGGCCGTGCCGACCAGCCGGTTACGCAGCACCACGCCGCGCCCGAGCGGGAACGGCCGGCCCGCCAGTGGCTCGCCCATGCTCATCATGACCCCTGGTAATTAACCTTAGTTCAGTTCAATGCATGGCTCGTCGGGTTGCCCGTTAAGCTCCAGTTAGAGACAAGCTGAGGCGACCTATCGGGCCAGTGATCCAACATCAGGTCTGTAACCTGCACCAGGCGTGACCACGGCCCGGCCGTGCACTTCGCCGCGGCGCAGCCGCCGGTAGGCGTCCACCGCCTGGCCCAGCGTCAAGCACTCGGTCTCGGCTCGGACGGCCCCCGCCCGGGCGAGCGCCACCACCTCGGCCAGCTCGGGAAGCGTCCCCCAGGTGGGGAGGTGCACCGAGCACTCGAAGGGCAGCGACGCGGGAGAGACCGGGAGCGATCCGCCTCCCCGGCCCACGTACGAGATGGCGCCGCCCGGGGCGACGACGCCCCCGGCGAGCGCCAGCGTGCCGTCCGAGGCCACGCAGTCGAGTACGAGCGCGGCCCCGGGCCCCGCCTCCTCGCGCAGTTCGCCGGCGTCGGCTACGGCCGCGTGCGCGCCCGCTTCCAGCGCCAGGCGCCGGGCGCTTTCCCGGACATCCAAGGCGATGACGCGGGCGTTGCTGAGGGCGCGCAGGAGCTGGACGGCCATGTGGCCGAGGCCGCCGATCCCGATGATCACGGCCGTTGTCCCCGGCCGCAGCGCGGGCAGCCAGCGCTTGATCGCGTGATAGGCGGTGAGCGCGGCATCGGCGAGCGGAGCGGCGGCCACGGGATCGAGATCCGGGATCGGCACCAGGTACCGGGCCGACGGCACCACCATGTACTCGGCCAGGCCGCCGTCGCGGCCAACCCCGCCGCCGTGGCCGCCAAGGTCGCCCGCCGGGGTCTCGCAGAGGTTCTCCATCCCCTGCAGGCAGGGCCAGCAGGCGCCGCAGCCCCAGCGCGCGTAGACGAGGACCCGGTCGCCCTCGGCCACCCCGCGTGCGCCCGGGCCGATTGCGGCGACCGTGCCGGCGGTCTCGTGTCCCAGCGTGAAGGGCAGCGTGTAGGGCACCGTTCCCGCGGGCCAGTCCATCAGGTGCAGGTCGCTGTGGCATAGCCCGGCGGCTTCCACCTTGACCAGCACCTCGCCCGGGCCGGGCAAGGGGGCCGGGACGGCCACCAGCTCGGGCTCGCTCTGCCAGCCCAGCAGCCGTACCGCCGGCATCGTCTCTTGACTCAACGTCACCTCAATACATCTGTGGCCATCCGTTAATGTCCCTTGACTAAGACCTAGTTAAGCGAGTAACTTAATTGAAGTCAAGTCAGATTTATGGACTTTGGCGTGATCGGAGTGCATCATGTGTCAGCATCAACCTCTCTGTCCGCCCGCGGACGCATCGGATCGCGAGGCGGCACACGTCATGGCGTCTCATCCCGAACAGGGATGGAGCCTGCTCTGCAACGGCGTCGTGGTGTTCGAGGACACCGGCGCGCTGCTTCCCGATGGCCGGAGCATCCCGCCGCACCAGCCGGCCCACCTGACGGTGACCGCTGATCTGCCCCGTCTGCGCCGACCGCCACGGCCGGTGGTGGCCTGCTCGGTAGCCGCGTGACCTGACATGCGCCAGATCCGTATTAGCAAGCGCCAGCGCCCAGCTCGCTGCTGGCGGGAGCCGTTGCCACCGGACGCGCGTGACCCCGACATCGCTCGCGCCAAGCAGCTGGCCCGCCGACCCCAGCGTCAACCGCTGCAAACGCAAGCAACGGCCTGACCAAGCCGACCCTTCGCAGTGTCATCTCAGTCATGCATGGCTGGTGAGGAGGAGGTCACCAATGTCATTCGTTCTCATCCACGGCGCCGGCTTCGGCGCGAACTGCTGGGACGAGCTCATCCCTCACCTGAATACGCAAGCGCTGGCAGTCGACCTTCCGGGCCGCGGGACAAGGGTCGACGTCGGGCTGCGCGCGATCACACTTGCGGACTGTGCCGATGCGGTCCGAGAGGACGTCGAGGCGAAGGATCTGCGGGACGTGGTGTTGGTCGGCCACTCCTTCGCGGGAGTCACGGTGCCGCGTGTCCTGGACCTCCTGCCTGACCGGATCCGCCACGTCGTCCTGGTGTCGGCCGTGGTGCCTCCCGACGGATCCCGGGTGCTTGACCAGGTCGATCCCGGCGTGCGTGATCTGGTCGAGCATTCCATCGCCGGCGGGGTCTACCACCAGACCCGCGCGGGCGCCGCCGCGATGCTGTGCAACGACATGGACGAGGCGACCGCCGCGTCCACCCTGGGCCGGCTGGCCGACGACTCGGCCGCCCTGCTAAGCGAGGCCGTGGACCTAAGCGGCTACAAGCGCGAGATCCCCCGGACGTACGTGCACCTTACCCGGGACCAGTGTTACGTCGAGGAACTCCAGCAGCGATCCATTGCGCTGCTCCGGCCGGACGTCATCGATCTCGACACCGGTCACATGGCAATGATCAGCGCACCCGCAGAGCTCGCCACCATCCTCAACGCCATTCACCGCTGATCGCCGGGCCGCCCCGCGGCGGACGCCAGCCAGCAGCTGCATCTCGGCGAAGCCGACCTGCAGAAGCCTGGCGCTGAACCGATCCTCCACGAGCGCAGCACCGCGGCGACCGGCAGCGCCGTTGGGTACCAGGCCCGGCGGCTTCCACCTTGAGCAGCACCTCGCCCAGGCCAGGCTCGGGGACCGGGACCGTCGCCAGCTCGGGCTCGCTCCGCCGGCGCAGCAGGCGTACCGCCCGAATCGTCGCCTGATTCAACGTCACCTCAATATTTATGCAGCAATCCGTTGACGATGCTTGACCGACACACAGCCAAACAAGTACCTTAACTGAAGTCAAGTCAGTATCCGTGACTCGAAGGCGCGGATGGCTTGGGGAGAGGGTCAGATGACAGGTTCCGGCACAGTGGGGCGCGCAGCCCTGGAGCGGGACGCCACGTCCCGCGACAACGGCGTCGAGGTCAGCCCGGCCTTGCTGAAGATCGAAGGCCTATCCAAGACGTTCGGCGGGACTCGGGCCCTGATCGACGCGGACCTGGACGTGCGCGAGCACGAGATCCACGCCCTGGTGGGCCAGAACGGCTCGGGCAAGTCCACGCTGATCAAGTCGCTGGCGGGGTACCACCACCCGGATCCCGGCGCACGCGCCTGGTTCGCCGGCGAGCCGTTCGAGCTCGGGTCCGGCCTCCAGCATGGCCACGACCGGCTGCGCTTCGTGCATCAGGATCTGGGCCATGTGCTGGAACTAGGCGTGATCGACAACCTCGCGCTGCGGCATGCCTATGTCCGGGGCCGGTTCGGCAACATCCGCTGGACCGAACAGGAACGTACCGCCCGCGCGCTGCTCCGCCGCTTCGGGATCGATATCGACCTGCACCGGCCGCTGGCCGAGGCCACGCCGGTGGAGCGAGTGGTGGTGGCGATCGTCGCCGCGCTTCAGGGCTGGGAGGGCGGCCAGGGCGTCCTCGTGCTGGATGAGCCGACCGCCGTACTGCCGCCGCACGAGGTCGCACAGCTCTTCGAGCTGATCGGCGAGGTCAGGCGCACCGGTGCGAGCGTGCTGTACGTCTCGCACCGCATCGATGAGATCTTCCGGCTGGCGGACCGGGTGACGGTGCTGCGCGGCGGCCGGGTGGTCGCGACCCGGGCCGTCGCCGACCTGACCCCGCGCGAGCTGGCCTCGCTCATGGTGGGCGAGGAGGTCGACCCGGACTTCCGCGCGGAGGTTCCGGCCGCCACCGGCGCGCCTGCCCTGCTCGAGGCGAGGGACCTGCGCACGCGCTACCTGAACGGCGTCAGCTTCACGCTGCACCACGGCGAGGTGCTCGGCGTGGCCGGGCTGGCGGGCTCGGGCAGCGAGCAGCTGCCCTACGTGCTGGCGGGCGCCCTAGGCCGCGAGGCCAGCGGCCGGCTGCGGCTGCCGGGCCGCGGCGGGGAATGGGCCGACATTGGACCGAACGGGCCGACGGGACTCGCCCTGGTGCCGGCCGACCGCGCGCGGGAGGGGGTGATCGCCGAGTTCGGCGTCGCGGAGAACCTGACGCTGCCGATCCTGGACCGCCTCAGGCACGGGGTCACCCACAGCAGGTCCCGCGAGACGGCGCTGGTCCGGGACTGGGTCCAGCGGCTGCAGATACGCACCGCCGGGCAGGACGCCCCGATCTCCACGCTCAGCGGGGGCAACCAGCAGAAGGTCGTGATGGCCCGCGCGCTGGCGCTCGAGCCGTCCGTGCTGCTGCTGTGCGAGCCCACCGCCGGCGTCGACATCGCCACCCGGATCGCGCTGTACGAGCTGATCGCGCAGCAGGCCGAACGAGGGCTCGGCGTGATCGTGTCCTCCACCGACATCGGCGACCTGCTCGCGATGTGCACCCGCATCCTCGTGCTGCGGGACGGGGTCGTCGTCCGGGAACTGGACGGAAACCAGGTGACGCAGGCGACCCTGCACCATGCGATCGAAGGAACGGACGAGCAATGAACCCGACCATGAGTTCCCCGCAGAATATCTCCGCCGTTGGCGCAGCGGGCCTCGGCGCGCCCGGCCCGGATACAGCCAGCCCGGAGACAACTGCCAGCGCACCCCGCCGTCAAGCCGCCGCCTGGGTGCGCCTGCCCGACGCGCTCTCGGTCCGCAACATCGGAGCCATCTACGTATGGTTCGCGATCGCCGTCATCTTCGCCATCTGGGCTCCCTCGACGTTCCCGACCTGGGCGACCGCCCGGCAGATCCTGGATGAGAACGCAGCCACCGGCCTGATGGCGCTGAGCGTGGTGATCCCGCTCTGCACCAGGACGTTCGACTTGTCGGTCGGCTTCATCGCCTCGCTGAGCGCGGTGACCGCCTCGTACATGATCGCCCACGGCGTCCCGGTCGCCACGGCGGTCGCGATCGCGATGGGCGGCGCGCTGCTGGTCGGCCTGATCAACGGCGTCGTCGTGGTGGTGATGGGCGTGGACTCGTTCATAGCTACCCTGGCCACCGGCTCGCTGATTCAGGCGTTCATCACGCTGATGACCAACGGCATCGCGATTACCAGCCCCAGGCTGGCGGGCCCGTTCGCGACGATCGGCCAGGCCAGCATCGGCGGGATCACCCTGCCGGTCATCTACACGCTTCTCGTCGCCCTGGTGATCTGGTTCGTGCTCGAGCACACCGCGACCGGGCGGCGGCTCTACGCCACCGGCTTCAACCCTGAGAGCGCCCGGCTGGCCGGCGTCCGGACGGCCCGGCTCCGCTTTGCCTCCCTGATCGTCTCGGCGCTGCTGGCCGGCGCGGCAGGGGTGGTCCTGGCCTCCACCCTCAGCTCCGGCGACCCGCAGGTCGGCGTGCCCTACCTGCTCTCGGCGTACGCAGCGGCCTTCCTGGGCGCGAGCCAGCTCCGCCCGGGCCGCTTCAACGCCTGGGGCACGCTGATCGCGGTGCTGCTGCTCGGCACCGGCGTGGTCGGCCTCGGCCTGGTCTCCGCCCCCAACTGGGCGCCCGCGATGTTCACCGGCGTGGTCCTGATCGCGGCGCTAGGCATTACCGGCGCCAAACGCCGCGCCCTGCGCAGGGGCCGGGGCCATCGCCTCTAGCGCCGCCGCGCCGCCACAGGGCTGCCCTCCCGCACCTGACCATCCACCACGAGAACACATTCACATCCGGCCCGACCCGCCAACCTGGCGGGCGCAGCACAGACTAGGGACAAGAACATGCAAGTGGTTCGAAGACGAGACCGGCGACGCCACCGGCGGGTTGCAGGTGCGGTGCTTACCGCCGCGCTCGGCGTAATGATCGCCGCCTGCAGTACTGGCGCTGACACCGGCACCGCGGGCACGAGCAGCGCGAACTCCGGCAGCAGCGCAGCCGCCAACGGCTCCACCTCAGCCGGCGTACAGGCGGCCGTGGCGGAACTCAAGGTGGCCGAGACCCGGCCGGCCTCGATCGGCCTGCCGGCGTTCAGCAAGCCCATCCCGGCCGGCAAGACGGTCAGCTTCGTACACTGCGGTGTCGCGGTCTGCGACACGATCGCCGCGGCGATCAAGAACGCGGCCGCCATCCTGGGCTGGAAGGTCGACGTGATCCCGACCAACGGGACCCCGGCGAGCGTCAAGGCCGCCTGGGACACCGTGGTCCGGCTGCACCCGGACGTGGCCCTCGGATCCGGCTTTGACCGCGCCCTGTTCGCCTCCGAAGCATCGCAGCTGGCAGCCATGCACGTCCCGGTCATGAACTGGACGACCACCGACACGGCCGGCCAGGGCCTGGTGTTCGTCCATGGCGGCCCCAGCGAGGTGCCGGTGGTCGGCGAGCAGATGGCGGCCTGGGTGGTGGCTGACACCCAGGGCAAGGCGGACACCCTCTACGTCAACCTGCCGACATACGTCATCCTCCAGCCGGTCATGGAGGGATTCGACCGCTACTACAAGCAGTGGTGCCCGGGCTGCAAGCTATCCACGATGTCCGTGCCGCTGACCTCGATCGGCACCACCGCGCCCAGCCTGATCGTCTCCTACCTGCGGGCGCACCCGGACATCAACCGGATCGCGGTGGGCTACGACGGCGTCGCCGTCGGCCTGCCCGCGGCCCTGGCGGCGGCGGGCCTGTCGGGCAAGGTGAAGTTCATCGGGGAGGCCCCGACCGCGACCAACCTGGCCTACGTCCAGGCCGGGACCGAGGCCGCCACGGTGTCGCAGGGCGTTTACGAGATCTGGGCTATGTACCTGGACGCGGCGGCGCGGGCGCTTACCGGCGAGTCGCTGGCTCCGGACAACGCGTGGAAGGTGCCGTGGTTCCTGCTGACCCAAAGCAACTATTCCCAAGGCACTGGATACGCGCCGATAGTCACGAATCTGGACGGCCAGCTGAAACAGATCTGGAAGAAGTAAGCGGAACGCCTGCTCGCGTCTGATGCCGAGCTGCGGTGGCCTGCGGGCAGTGCGCCCCGGGCCACCGCAGCAGTCAGCGCCCCCCGGCCCGGCGCAGCTGGCCGCTCAGCGGGCCAGCTTGCGGACTCGGGCCTGATCCGATATGATTTGAATTCAGTTCAGTAAACCTAGTTCCCGGATGCGGGCGGACAGCACGCCGACCAGAGCGACGGGATGACGGAAGGCGGAGCGATGAGCGTGGACCTGCAGCCGGAGCCGGTGCGGACCGGGCCCGAATTCGTGCAGTACGAGGTGGCCGACCGGGTGGCGACGATCTGGCTGAACCGGCCGGAGGTGAAGAACTGCGTGAACTGGGCGCTGCTGCAGCAGTTCGGCGAAGCGCTGGAGCAGGCCGAGCGCGACCCGGACGTGCGGGTGGTGCTGGTCCGCGGCCGCGGGCACACGTTCTGCGCCGGCGCCGACCTGAAGATGCTCGATGCCGACTTCCTGGGCACGACCAACAACTCCGTGGAGATCGCGCAGGTGTCGGCGCGGATCTGGGGCCGCGCGTTCAATCTCGCCAAGCCGACCGTGGCGGTCGTGGAGGGGTATGCGGTGGCCGGCGGGTTCGAGCTGATGATCTCTTGCGACTTCGCGGTCGTCGCCGACGACGCCCAGATCGGGGACTATCACATCCGGCGGGCGCTGTTCGGCGGCGCCGGGCCGATCTACCGGCTGCCGCGCTATATCGGGCTGCGCCGGACCAAGGAACTGCTGCTGACCGGCAAGCTGCTGTCGGGCCGCCAGTGCGCCGACTGGGGGCTGGCCAACGTCTCCGCCCCGGCGGGCGAGCTGGACGCCGCGGTCGCCGAGTTCGTCGCGCCGATGACGGACAAGAGCGCGTTCACGATGCGGATCACCAAGCTGGCCGCCAACCGCGGCCTCGACGGTGACACCGAAACCCTGATCGCGCTGGAGTCGATGACGTGCAACGTCGCCCATCAGTCCAACGACGCCCGCGAAGGCGTGCAGGCCTTCCTCCAAAAGCGCGACCCGGTGTGGACCGACAGTTAAACTGAATTCAAGTCGTAAACCTGGAATGGCGGCCCGAACTGCCGGTGCAGGCGAACAGTCGTGGATACCGCAAGTCAGCCGGCCGGGGCGCCCAGCCGGAATCTCACTAGATGTCCTGTCATGTGCCTGAGCTCATGATCAAAGGGGCCAGATAACCGGCGAGAGCGTCCTGTGCCGTGGCCTTGCGGAGCGCCGCGCCATCGTAACCGGTGCCGGCACTGGTATCGGCCGCGCGTGCGCCGCGCTGCTGGCCCGGCACGGCACCGCGGTGGCCGTCGCCGA
>Ga0207665_10000518_pt1 | contig 26093 bp, 17 predicted proteins | sample LARL112metaG_FD_184351 | JGI IMG/M metagenome (GOLD analysis project Ga0207665, IMG submission 184351) | Corn, switchgrass and miscanthus rhizosphere microbial communities from Kellogg Biological Station, Michigan, USA - LAR L11-2 metaG... | ecosystem: Host-associated > Plants > Roots >... | reverse complement strand
GCCTGGGCGGTGTCGCGCTATTCGGCAGAGCGAGGCGAGACGCAAGCGGCGCTGGATCAGGCGCAAACGATGGCGATGCTTTCGCCGCAACAGATGGTTTTCCTCGAGGATGCTGAGGCGATCGAAAAGCTTGGAGAAAAAAGCAGGGACGAGGCTGTGGCGCAGCTCGGCGCTTACCTGGAAGACCCTGCGCCATTCACAGTGCTGGTAGTAGAGGCGACGGCACTGGATCAGCGGATGAAACTTGGAAAGCTGCTCGCGGAGAAGGCACTCGTCGTGGAATGCGGGCTTGGCGATAACACCGGGGAACGGCAAGCAGCGGCAGTAGCGCTGGCCCGCGCGATTGGAAAAGAACAAGGTGTGGAGTTCGAGAAAGGCGCGGCGGAAGACTTGGCAGAATTTGTTGCGGCGGATTTGATGCGCTTGAAAACAGAGATCGACAAGCTGGCGACGTATGCGCTGGAGAAGAGAGTGATTGCCCGAGCGGACGTCAGCGCGCTGGTGATTTCGGAGAAGACCACGACGGTATGGGAATTGGCCGATCTGCTGGCATCGCGGCAGCCGAGGAAGGCCCAGGAGTTTCTGGATCGCTTGCTGCGCGACGGGGAAGAGCCCTTGCAGATGCTGGGCGCAATGGCCTGGATGTACCGCAAGTTGATCGAGGCCAGCGAAGTGAAGGGTGTGACAAATGGCTGGCAAGCGGCACGAGCCCTAGGAATGCGAGCCGAGCAGGCGGAATTGGCGTTGCAAAATGCGCGCAAGATTTCGAAGCCGCGGTTGCTGGCGGGGCTGCACGCGCTGCGCGATGCGGATGACCAGCTCAAGGGCAGCGGAGCGGAACCGCGGACAGTGATGGAATTCTTGGTGGCGCAGTTGACGAGCGGAGAGGCGAAAGCAGCGCGTGGGTAAAAAGAAGTCAACCCAGAGGTCACCAGGAACACAAAACTTATCGAGAGCATGGGGGCTGCACGCTCCGGATTCATTCGAGACATGCTGGAAATCACTGACCCGCAGAAAAATCGCAGCATACACACCACATCAAAAAAGATTTGCCGATTATTCATTTTCGGAAGAAGCTCCTGAAACAAAGCCCGCCTAACGTCGCACATCTCAGCCGAACGCTCTGTAAGAGCTAGTGCCGAGCGTTCTTTCCGAGACCCTAAGAAACTGCAAGACAAACAGGAGGTAACACATGTTGTGGAATGGCCGAACTCGCCGGCCGTGGGTGGTTGTGTCTACACTCGCGCTGGCAATCTCGAGTTTCATCATTATTGGAGCAGTGATGTCCGCCAAGGCGGATGACGACGACCTCAAAAAAGGGACTTTCATTCCCACCGGTGTGCGCATCACGCCGTCAGCTGCCCCCGGATCGTCGTTCCAGGCCTTGAATCCGGGATTGGCGTCCGATCCAGGCTTTACTGTCGGACAGGCGGTGACCACCGCAATCAGTCCCGACGGAAAGACACTGCTGATTCTTACCAGCGGCTACAACAGCCAGAATTTCACATCCGGCCCCAAGAAGGGCGACACCAATCCCGATGAGTCCAACGAATACATTTTTGTTTTCGATATTTCCGGCGGGAAGCCTCTGCGAACACAAGTTCTTCAAGTGCCCAACGCGTTCGACGGGCTTGCGTTCAATCCAAGCGGAAAAGAGTTTTACGTCACTGGCGGGCCGAGCGACAACGTTCATTTCTATGATTGGAACGGCAGCAGCTGGGCCGAGAGCGGCACAGCTGTAAAACTCGGCCATTCCGCGGCTTTGGCTTTGGGGAAAATCACGCCGGGTGCAATGGGCTTGGCGGTGACCGCAGACGGCAAGCGGCTGGTAGTAGCGAATTATGAAAACGACTCCATCAGCCTCGTGGACATCGCCGGGCGCGCGGTCTTGGCCGAACTGGACCTACGCCCGGGCAACGGCGTGCCGGGAGGAGAGTACCCGGTGTGGGTGGCAATCCAAGGTAATTCGACTGCATTTGTTTCCAGCGCGCGCGACCGCGAGATCGTCGTCGTCGATATTTCCACGAACGCCCCGGTCATCGCCGGACGCATTGCAGTGAAGGGGTCTCCAACACGCATCGTGCTAAACCCGGCCCAAACACGGCTATTTGTCGCAGAGTCCAGCAGCGACTCCGTCGCGGTGATCAACACTAAGACGCGCCGAATCCTTGAAGAGATTGGCACGACTGCGCCAAAGGCCGTTTTCGCGAACCAGAAAGGCTTTAAAGGAAGCAGCCCGAACAGCGTTGCCGTATCTCCCGATGGCAAATTCCTTTACGTCACGAATGGCGGGGCAAATTCCGTCGCCGTAATTCAACTTGCCCAAGACGGTGGAAGTGAATTACAGGGCTTGATTCCCACCGGCTGGTACCCGAACTCCGTCAGCGTCAGCGCGGATGGTTCGATGCTCTATGTTGTCAACGGCAAGAGCAACACCGGACCCGTGCCACAGAATTGCACTGATGTCGCGGGCGCTACGAAAGGGGATTTTTCTACCTGCGGCGCGGCGAATCAATACGTCTGGCAGCTCACCAAGGCCGGGTTCTTGATTTTGCCCGTGCCGCATGGGGAAGAGCTGGAAGAACTGACGGCACAGGTGGCCCAGAACAATCACTACAATGCGAAACAAGATGCCGCCGACCAGGAAATGATGGGTTTCCTCCACGGCAAGATTCAGCATGTCATTTACATCGTGAAAGAGAACCGCACCTACGACCAGATTTTGGGTGACCTGAGCAAAGGCAACGGCGATCCTTCGATCGTTGTGTATCCACAGCCGCTGACGCCGAACCTCCACGCGCTGGCCAACAACTTCGTCGACTTGGACAATTTCTACGATAGCGGCGAAGTGAGTGGTGACGGATGGAATTGGTCCACCTCCGCGCGCGCCGCCGACACCATCGAGAAGACCGAGCCTATCAACTACGCGGGCCGCGGCCTGAACTACGACTATGAAGGCACGAACCGCAACGTGAACGTCGGCTTTCCCACACCGCAAGAGCGGGCTGCGGCGTTCGCGGCATACAACAGCTTGCCACCGAGCGTGCAGAAAAATCTCTTGCTGGGCACGGCGGACGTTTCTGCGCCAGACAGCCCGGAGGGGGAAGAAGGCGCCGGCTATTTGTGGAATTCCGCGCTGCGCGCAGGTTTGAACGTGCGCAACTACGGGTTCTTCATTGACCTCGGGCCGTACAGCGTTCCGGTTGCGTCGGGCGGGACTCCGCTGCTTCGTCATCCGTTCGATTCCGGCACGCCAGTTTCATTTTCTACCAAAGCGGCTCTTCAGCCGATCACCGACCATTTTTTCCGCGGCTATGACAATCACTTCCCGGACTTCTATCGCGTGGATGAATGGTCGCGCGAATTCGACCAGTTCGAAGCCGATGGCAATATGCCAAACCTGGAGTTCGTGCGCGTGATGCACGACCACACCGGGAACTTTGGCACGGCGATCGACGGCGTGAACACGCCCGAGATTCAGACCGCGGACAATGACTATGCCGTTGGGCGGATTGTGGAGAAGGTGGCCAAAAGCAAGCGCTACAGCGGCAACACCTTGGTATTTGTGGTGGAGGACGACTCCCAGGACGGACCAGATCACGTGGATGCACATCGCAGCATCGCGTTCGTGGCCGGGCCGTACGTGAAGCAAGGCGCCGTGGTTTCCACGAAATACACGACCGTCAGCATGATCGGTACGATTGTCGACATCCTCGGGATCGAGCACCTGGGCACGTTCGACGCGCTGGACCGTACCATGGCGGACGCGTTCTCGAAACAAGCCAGGAACTGGGATTTCAATTCCATCGTGCCGGACATCCTGCGGACTACCCAGTTACCCTTGCCGGTAGCCACTGCGAAAAACACTTTGAAGAAAGATGCGCTTAGCGCGTTCTATGCGAAGCCGAGCCACGATGCGTCCTACTGGGCCGCAAAAACGGCGGGCTTCGACTTCAGCCGCGAAGATCGCGTGGATGCCGCCAAGTACAACCTGATTCAATGGCAGGGATTGCTCGGCGAAAGGGTTCCCTATCCAACCTTGCGCGACGGCCGCGACCTGAGCAAGAACCGCCAGGCATTGCTCAGGCAGTGGCGTCAATCGCGAGTCGTGACCTTCAAGGAAAATTCTTCCACCTCGGGAAAAAGCGCCCAGACGGGCAGCGGCAACTAGGCGTTCCCCACTGCGGTTTGCTCGTCGAACGGGGAACCTGTGTGTTCCCCGTTCGATGGCTTCTATAAATCCACAGTGTAAGTCAGCGCATTTCAAATTAAGCATTCAGAATGAGGAAATATGAATCGCAGAGCGTTCTTCCGAGAAGCGATTTTCGCTGTTGGCATGTTCGCGATGCTCCCGTGGGTGCTCCGCGCGCAAGAACCAAACATTGAAGAAGCGGGGCTGGTCCGCCCAGCACCGAATGTTTCCGAGCTCCACGCCGAGAACGAATCGTTACTACGTGTGGATTTCCCTGATCGCAAGACCTGGGGGCGCGTCGAGAGAGGAACCGTGCTGGAAGGGCGCCTGTCGCTGCCGCTGTACGGAGGCGAGCACATCATAGCGCCTGAGGGCAGCACGATTCGCGTCGCCGTGAACTCGGCCGAGAAAATCCGCCGGGATTTGGGATTCTGGCGCAAAACTGGACATGCGATTCTTCGCGCGTTCAACCCACTCGAGACAAGCCGCCCAGCGGAGTACCACGTGGAATTGAGCGCCGCGGATTTGCTACTGCCTACGGGCGAAGCCCTGCCATTGGACGCGCGCGTTCTGCGGGCGACTTCAGCAGTCATGGTGCAGCCGAGGGCCAAATTATCGCAGGAAGTTAGTGCCGCACTAAAGAAAAGAGAGGTCCGCGGGATGCTCCTGCTCGGGCTGCGAAAGCAGCCTGCGCTCTCTGTTCGGGCTGATGAGAACTCTCCTCAGCCCGTTATTGTCGCGGAAGAGCAACGTGTAGCGCGCGCTTACTTACTCACGTCCATGCGCGCCTCGGTGAATCATGAGGGCGAGATGTTTCGAGCCCAACTGGCGGAGCCGGTGCGAGTTGCCGGCCGAATGTTCGCGCCGGGCAGCGTAGTGGAAGGCACCGTCGTGCGCAGCGTTGCTCCGCGAATGCTGAGCCGCGCGGGAAGGCTCTATCTTCGAGTGGATCGCATCGTACCCGTTGAGGGAGAGCCCCTTCGTGTGAGCGGTTCGTTAAGCGCGGCGGAAGCCGATGCGCAAGCCAAGTTTGCTCTGGACGAAGAAGGCGCGCTTCACGGCCGAAAGCCGGGGATCAAAAACGGATTGGTCGACCTGGGCTATTCGTACTTTCTTGGAAAGATCTCCGATGATATTTCCGAGACCCCCATTCGCGCGATCGGGGCGTCGATGAGCGACGCGGCGGTGGCCAACGCTGCAAGGTACGTCGGACTTGGGACGTCCGTCGCATTCCTAATTACGCGTCACGGGCGAGATGTGTACCTGCCGAAGTATGCGTTGATCGAGATCGAGCTTGGCCGCGCAAACGAAACTGCGTCGAAGGAAAAGCACGACTGATTCAGCGCGGCGGATTGTCGCGGACAGGCTAGGCGCGATCCGTTATGGCGATTTCGGAATGGAGGGCTCGCTGGTCAAAGCCCGTAAGCAGGGTGGCTGCCGCGGGCGCGACGACAGCGGCTTCGACGTCCGGGCCGGCGAAGTCGCGGATGGATTCGAGGGAGTGCCAATTGGTTTCGACGATGATTTCGACTTCGCGTTCGAGGCGGCGAAGGAAAACTGCGGCGCCCAGGTAGCCATGCACGCGGCGAAGTTCGGGCAGGACATTTTTGGTAAAGTGCTCGAGATATTTGGGCAATTGAGCTTTAGTGGCGCGAGCGGTCCAACGCCGCATAACGGTTCCAGGTGCCCGAGCGGAAGTCTTGGAGGGAGAGGGCGGCTCGTTGCCAACGACGACGTTCCACGGACGCACTTGCCATTTTTTGACCAGGCCGTTCACCACATAAGGATCCTGGCGAGCGAAGGCTTCGGCGAGGCTCTTGTCCGCGGCATGAAAAACAATCAAAGCGCGGTCGGCGGGTTCGGCGAGCGCGCCGGCAAGAACGATTTCGCCGCGCTTGCGGGCCTCAGCGGCCAGGCGCAAGTGCTCCCGGCGGAACGGAGCGCGACGGGCGACAAAGTCATCGACTACTTCGTAGAACAGGGCGTAGTAGTTCATCGTGTGAACCCCTTCCGATGAGCTTAAACGGGCAAGAGCCAGTTGTGCGTGTCCGGCTCGCGGCCAGTTTGAATCGTGACGAGGCGCGAGCGAAGGCGCGCGGCGACCGACGAATCCGCGGCGGTAGGGAATTGTAGGTCGCGATCGCGATAGCGGATACAAGCGATGGGAGCAACGATGGCGGCGGTTCCGGCGCCGAAAGCTTCCGTGAGTTTTCCTGCGGCGTGAGCGGAGAGAACTTCGTCAATGGAGATTTGACGCTCTTCGGCGGTAATGCCCATCTCGCGGAGCAAAGTCAACGCAGAATCACGTGTGACGCCGGGGAGAATGGTGCCGCCGAGAGGCGGGGTGATCGCTTTGCCGTCGAGAACGAAGAAGACGTTCATGACGCCGGATTCCTCGACGTAGCGGCGCTCGATGCCGTCCAGCCAAAGCACGTTATGAAAACCCTTTTCCTGGGCGAGACGCGCCGCGAGCAGGCCACCGGCGTAATTGCCGGCGGCTTTGCTGTCGCCAGTGCCGCCGGGGAAGGCGCGGACGAAACGTTCCTCGGCGAGCAAACGGATGGGCTGCGCGAAGTAGGGGCCGACGGGTGAAGTCATAACGATGAGTCGGAAGCGATTGGCGGGACGAACGAGAAGCGTGTCGTCGACGCCAAAGTAAGTTGGGCGAACGTAGAGCGAGCCGCCTTCGCGATGCGGAACCCAATCGCGGTCGAGACGAACTAACTCTTTCACGCCTTCGAGGAAGAGCGATTCCGGAATCTCCGGCATGGCGAGCCGAGCGGCGGAACGATTCAAGCGGCAGAAATTTTCGCGCGGACGGAACAGCGCAACGCCGCCGTTCGCGTTGCGATGCGCTTTGAAGCCTTCGAAGATGGCCTGGCCATAATGGAAGGGAGTCAGCGCGGGAGAAAACGAGATCGGGCCGAACGGAACGATCTGCGGCTGCTTCCAGGAGCCTGCTTCCCAATCGGCCACGAGCATATGGTCGCTGAAGGTGGCGCCGAATTCGGAAGTTTCGCGCAAGTCTTCCGTGAGGCGTGATTGAGAAACTCGAGTGACCGGGATTGGCGCTGACATCAGGCCTCACAGGAACAAAAAGAACGGGCGGGCCAAGGCCCGCCCCTACAGAAACCAAAATCGAAAAGCGGGAACCCGCGCTACTTTGCGGCCTTCGCCTTGATGCCGTTGAAAGCGACGGTGAGGCGCGACTTGTAGCGGTTGGCAGTATTTTCGTGCAGCACGCCCTTGGCGATGGCCTGGTCGATTGCCGACATCGTGGGATGGAGCAGGTTGCCCGCTGCGGTCGGGTCGCCGGCGGTGATGGCGGTGCGCATCCGGCGCATCAGGGTGCGGACGCGCGTGCGGTTGGCGCGATTCACTTCGGCGCGCTGACGAGATTGCGCCGCGCGCTTCAAAACTGACTTTTTCTTCTTCTTAACCTTGGTAGCCTGTCCCTGCGCCATCTAATGCTCCTTTTGCGTATCGCTCAAACTTCTAACGTTAAACGAGGCTCGCGGCTTTGTCAAACGAGCTCGATCGCACCTCGCGCGCCTAGCGCTCCTTCGGTGTTCCCATTTCGTGTCCTTTCCACTCGGATTCTCAAAATTAAGCCTCAAGCGCGTTTCGGGAATTAGCCGGAAGGCGGAGGGAGCCAACGCTTGTGAGCAGTTGGGTCATTCGCAAATCCTGCGGCCACGATTAGGTCCCGCCAATCCGTCTTGGCCAGCTTAATTGCATCTCTTAGCTTGTCGATGTTTCCGGCGCTCAGTTTCAACGCCGAAAACCGAATACGTTCCAATTGGAACTCATCGTCATCGTCGCAAGAGGGTAGATTATTCCCGCACTGGGCTACTAGAAGTTCTGAGACCTCGGGTCTGGAACTTGGCGGGAATAATACAGCAATCCTTCGTTCGGTATCTTGGCTTAAGCGTGCCGACATTACAATCCACGTTTGCATTCGGTATGGAGGCTAGTCATGTCGGCAGCAGTCATATAATCGCCGCGCACGTCGAATTACTTACACCTAAGCGGCAAGCGGCGGTCAATCGACCAGCTTGTCGCTAAGCCAACGGGTGACGGCGTTCAGGCCGGCTTGCACCAGGCCGTACGAGGCCGCATCGCTCCACCATTCCGGACTGCGATCATGATCGGCCAAGGAGGTTTCCAATTCCAACTTTGCGGAAGCGAGTTTCATGGGAAGCGCCGGATCGATCGGCTTCGGCTCGGCTGCTTGCTTGAGCTGCTCCAGCATCCGCTGCGGCTGTTTCATGTCGAGCATGGAGATGGGCGCGTGGCAGTAAGGACAAGCAGAGTTGGATTCCAGGTTGATGGACGCCCCACAGCTGGAACAATTCACAAACTGAACGTTCTGCCGCAACTCCTTGATCTGCTCGGGCGACAGCGAATGGATAAAATTCTTTTCTTTGAGGAACTCGAAGAAACCGATGAAGTGGCCGTCGTCGCTTGCGCATCGCCAATACGTGAACGGCATGTTTCGCTGCATGTTGTGCGCGAGGTGCAGCGCCGTGGCGCACCGCGGACACTGGAGCGCGTCCGGCAGCCGTGGCTTTCCCTGCGAAGAATGTTCACCGATAAACTTCATGAGCTTCAGCGTGGAGCCGGCAGAGAGTTGCAGGCTCTCGAAATGATCAAACCAGAAGGCCTGGCAAGCGGCGCACACGTCGATGGCGACTTGTCCGCCTAAGCGGGCTTCCAGAGTCATGGGAGTCATTTCGGTTGCGCAGCCGGGGCACTTCATAAACAAGCATTGTAACGGGTGACCTGGAGTAAGGCCATCGATCGGGAAAGAGGTAGTTGCAGTAGTCAGTTTGAATTTTGACCCCTATTGTCACGAATAAGAATTCAAACTGACCACTACCGGAAAAGAGCCGCATACCTCCCCACCAATTTGCATGAATATCAAAAGAAAGGGCTTTCGTAACTTACTGATTCTAAAGGACGCGACTTTGGGTTGTTGGTGATTGCAGGGCAGAAACAGCCGCTTCAAAGAGAAAAAGCGGGAGCAAGTCTCCCGAACTCTAAACGCAATTTCTTACAGGGTAAAGTATACCAGAAGTTACAAGTAAGTTAAGGAAAATTTTGGCAGTGGGGCGGTTTGAATTTTGCTGGCTACTGTCGCGATTAAGAAAATTCAAACGGACCCATTACCAGAGTCTTACGGGTTCACCAATGCGGATGGAAGCCGCGAAGTTTCGATGCCATGAAGCCGCAAATGTAATGAAGGCGTAACTTGACCGCGACGGAGGGCTGCGTTAGGGTGTAAAGAGTTTCTCCCTGATGTGGTTCACGAAGCGGCCACGCAATAACAGGAGGAATCCCATCGGCCACCCGGTTCCTGTAACAGGAAGACCTTCCAATTGGATGAGACGTACCGTTCACATCTCCGGACAAATTGAACCCTTCTTTGGCACGCTGGATGAAAACGTGCGCTTGCTCGAAGACTCACTGCGCGTGCGCACGCATCTCCACGACACGCGGCTGACCATCGAAGGCGAGCAGGACAGTGTCGACCAGGCGGTGAAAATCGTTGAGGAATATAACCACCTGACGCGTCACGGGAAAGCGCTTTCGGCAGCGGAGGTGAAGTCTTTGATGCGCGTGGCGACGGAGGAGCCGCACGAATCGCCGCGCGCAATGTTTGAGCACGGACGCGTGCGCTCCTTCGGCAAGAAGCAGGTCACGCCCAAGAACGCCAGCCAGAAGCGCTACATGGAAGAGATCGAGAAGCACGACATGATGTTTGGCATCGGCCCGGGCGGAACCGGCAAGACTTATATCGCGGTAGCAATGGCGGTGAGCGCGCTACTTACGAAGCAGGTGAACCGCATCATCCTGGCGCGGCCCGCGGTGGAAGCAGGCGAGCGGCTGGGATTTTTGCCGGGCACGCTGCAGCAGAAAATCGATCCGTACATGCGGCCGCTTTACGACGCGTTGTACGACATGCTGGACGCGGATAAATTGGATCGCTTCCTGGAAAAGGGAATTATAGAAGTCGCGCCGCTGGCGTTCATGCGGGGCAGGACGTTGAATGACTCGTTTGTGATTCTGGACGAAGCGCAGAACACCACGAGCGAGCAGATGAAAATGTTCCTGACGCGGTTGGGATTCAACTCCAAGGCGGTGATTACCGGCGACATTACGCAGATCGACCTGCCGCAGGGAAAGAAGTCCGGGTTGATTGAAGCGCTGGAAGTTTGCGGGAAGATCGACGGGATCGGCGTGGTGCAGTTTGGCGAGAAGGACGTGGTGCGGCACAACCTGGTGCAGCAGATCATCCGCGCCTATGAAGAGTATGATGTAGCTCAACCGCAGCGCGGCGGAAACACCGCCAATGGCAAGGCGGGAGCGCCGGCGAGAGAGTCCGGGAAAGAACGCGAAAAAGAAATCCAGCAGGGATGAACATCTTTCAGGGTGACCGCCAAGCCGCCGTGGGGGAGCGCGATCGCGGAACGATCGACAACCGGCAGCGAGCGGTCCGGGTGGCGCGGCGTCCACTCCAGGCATTCCTGCGCCGTGTGAAAAGCGAGCTCGGGCTGGACCAAGCGGACCTGACAGTTTGCCTGGTGAGCGACGCAGAGATCGCACGGATGAATGAGACGTTTCGCAAGAAGAAGGGTCCCACCGACGTGCTTTCGTTTCCCACGGTGACACGGCGAAGGCCTGTCCGCCTGCGGCGCGGCTCGCAGGCCGTAGAAGCCGATGCACACCTGGGCGACATTGCGATTTCACCGGCAACGGCGCGGCGTTACGCGAAGAAATACGGGCGGAGGCTTTCGAGTGAACTTCGAGTGCTGATTCTCCACGGCGTCCTGCACCTGCTGGGCTACGATCACGAAACAGATCGCGGCGAAATGGACCGGGTTGAGCGCAAGCTGCGAAAACGGTTCGGACTGACATGATTAACCTGGGTTGGCTCTACGCCCTTAGCGTTGTGCTGATCGGTTTTACCCTGCCGATTTTCTCCTACCTGACCTTGATTTATCGCGAACTGGGCCGGATGACCACGGGCCGCGTCCACGAACATCTGGAAATTTTTGAAGCAGAGATCGAGCCAAAACTCAAAATCAACCGCAAGAGCGGCGGACGCACGTTCCGGATTATCGGGCATTTCTGGCTGGCATTCCTGGTGCTGGAGACGACACGCGGGGTGGTGTACTTCGTTCCGGGCACCTGGGAGTCTTTCGTAGAGTTCTGCGTCTTCCTGGTGCTCGAAGTGGTCATCGCCATGCACTTTCTTCCAGACATGTTGTTGTACCGCACGACGGGGCGCTGGCTGCTTCCGCTATTGCCGCTGATTCGCGGGACGATGTGGCTGGTCTGGCCGGTGCGCGTGTTTCTGGAGGGCGCGGAATCGCTGGCGCGAATTTCGGAACAGGAGGCCGAAAAGACCGAGGAGCAGCGCACGGAAGAGGGAATCGAAGCGCTGGTGGAAGCCGCGGAAGAAGAAGGCATCATCGAGCCGGAGCAGGCGGACTTGATCGAGCAAGTCGTCGAATTCAGCGACAAACGGGTGCGCGAAGTGATGACGCCTCGCCCGGATATTGTGGCCATGCCGGCGGACGCCTCGCTTGAAGAACTGCACGCCAAAGTGATCGAGACGAAATTGAACAAGATTCCGGTGTACGAGAAAACGCTCGACGATATTTTCGGCGTGGTCCACTCGCAGGACCTTTTGCAAATTGCAGACCAGGATTTGTTGAAGCGCAAGGTGCGCGAACTGGTCAAACCTGTGCTGTTCATACCCGAAACGAAAGTTGGCTCGGAGTTGCTGCGCGAGATGCGCCAGAAGGGGCAGCCGCTGGCCGTGGTTATCGACGAGCACGGAACGGTGGCAGGCATCGCGACAGTGGAAGACCTGGTGGAAGAGATCGTCGGCGAAAGCGGGAACGACGGAAAACCTCCGGCGCCGGATGTCGTGCGCGAGCCGGATGGCGGCCTGGTCATGCGCGGCAGCATGCCCATAGGCGACGTTGAGAAACTGCTTGGCGTGGAGTTTGGCGACAAGACGGACGAGGCGGTGACTACTCTGGCGGGATTGCTGAGCCACGCTTCCGGAAAAGTGCCCGCGCCCGGCGACAAGATCGACCTGGCGGAGCACCGCTTCGAAGTCTTGGAAGCGAACCAGAGAAAGGTGTTGCGCGTGCGAATTCGCAAGCAAATGAAAGCTGTTCCCACGAAATCGTAGAGATTTTTGAAACACGCCTGATTTTCGCGAATGGAAAAGAGAGAGAGATGCCAGAGAAGAAGGCGTTCCGATCGGGTTTTGTAGCGATCGTCGGGCGGCCGAATGCGGGGAAGTCCACGCTCGTGAATCGCCTGGTGGGGCAGAAAATCGCGATTGTGACCTCCAAGCCGCAAACGACGCGGAACCGCATCCAGGGCATAGTGACCAAGCCGCAGGGACAGATCGTTTTCATCGACACGCCAGGTCTGCACGAGGCCGAGTCCGCGCTGGGACGACAAATGATGCAGGAAGTGGCGGCCGCGCTCGAAGGAATCGACGTGTTGCTGCTGATGGTCGATGCGAGTCGGATGCACCCCTACGCAGATGATTTGCTGTTGGAGAAAGCCAAGCGGTTTCGCGGAAAAACGATTCTGGCGCTCAACAAAGTCGATCGATTGCCAAAGCCGAAGCTTCTGCCGTTGATCGAGGCGTTTGCGAAGAGCTTCGAGTTTGCAGCGATTCTGCCTATCTCCGCGTTGAAGGGCGATGGATGTGAGGAGCTGCTTGACGAGATCATGAAGCAGTTGCCGGAAGGAGAACCGTATTTTCCGGAGGACCAGGTCACGGACCAGCCGGAACGATTTCTGGCCGCGGAGATCATCCGCGAGAAAGCCATTCAAGTGATGTACCACGAAGTGCCGTACGCGCTGGCAGTGGTGGTTGAAAAGTATGAAGAGTTACCCAAGCTAGTGCGCATCGAAGCGGTCATGAACGTGGAGCGCGATTCGCAGAAGAAAATATTGATCGGGCACAAGGGTGAAATGCTGAAAAAAATCGGAACGGAGGCGCGCAAAGAACTCGAAGCGATCCTTGGCAGCAAGATTTATTTGGGATTGTTTGTAAAGGTCGCGCCGGATTGGCGGGAGAACCCACAGAAAGTGCGCGAACTCGACTGGAGATATCAACTGGAGGGACTTGCCAGCGAATTAGAGGAGAAAGACTGAGAGCCCGTTTCCACGGAGGCTCATTCGGTCAAGTCTGGCCAGCGCGAGGAAGCGCACGGCTCCTGAGTAGCGGAATTAATAAGACCGGGCTCCCTGGTGACCGTATCCGCCGAAAGACCAGCGGACACCAAAGGTGGCATAGAGACCATAGGAACCGTTGGTGTGAAGGTCCGCGATACCTAAAGATCTGCCATAGCGCCCCAGCCAATCCACTTGGTGCTGCGTGGCGCGCAGCTCAAAGTTCTTCGGCAATTGAAAACCGACTCCAATCGAACGGTCGTAGGCAATCGGCGCCATGGATGCGGTGTAAGTGAGCTGGGGAATGTTTCTTCCAAAGCTGAATTTAGGCTGGAAAAATACAAAAAAATGGCGCGCCAGGGTTTGGCCCATGGGCTGAAACTCAATGTATCCGCTGTAGAGATAGCGAGCGTAGGCCGTGCACGTGGAAGCCGCCCCGCCCGCGCTGGCCGGCTGCGGAAACGTACATCGGCCAAGGTCCGGTTCGTTGTGCGACGGCGCGACTTCGAAATCGGTGTAGCCGCGAACCCAGTTGTGCGGGAAAAATGTCCGTGGCGGGGCGGATTTGGATAGGCTCGTCGATTCGCCAACAAGGTTCTGTGCCTGCGCTGCAACCGCACAGACGGTCATGGAAACGGCCAGAAAAACAAGAACTCTCTTCATCGAAACCTCCAAGTGTCCGACGTGCGTCGTGAAACAACGGGCCGGCCGGTGAAGAGCGTTCAGGATTTAGAGAATGAAGCGGCGGTGGACGGAAAACGTCCGCGTGAAGACCGCTGATTCAGTCAGTGTTCAAAGAGTGGGGCACCGGTGCAACGGATTCTACATGAATCTCGCGTACGGGAAAGAGAGAAATTTGCCAAGGTGGACGCTTCGGCAATACGGGAGTTTTAATCAGGGGCGGCGATTCCGAGAGACTTCATTTTGCGGTACAAGTGGCTGCGCTCCAGGCCGAGTGCCGTCGCCGTTTGCGTCATGTTCCAGCGGTGCTCCTGCAATTTGCGCAGGATAAATTCCCGCTCGTAAGCGCTGCGCGCCTCGTGCAGCGTTGAGTAAGGATGATGGGGGCTTTCCGCCACGCCGCGGAAAAGTTCCGGCGGAAGGTGATGCGGCTCAATGCGCGCCTGAGGGCACACGATGACCAGCCGCTCGACGAGGTTGCGCAATTCCCGGACATTTCCCGGCCAAGGATAGCGAAGGAGAATTTCCGTGGCGGAATCGCTCAGCTCCCGCAATTTCTTTCCGTAGGCGGAGCTGAATTCCGCCAGGAAATATCTGGCCAGCGTGGGGATGTCCTCCTTGCGGTCGCGCAGAGCCGGCACATAAAAGGGAATCACATTCAGGCGGTAGAAAAGATCCTGGCGAAAGGCGCCGCGCGCGATTTCCTGTTCGAGGTGCTTGTTCGTTGCGGCGATGACGCGCACATCCACGCTCAAGGTTTCGTTGGAGCCCACGCGCTCGAAGCGCTGTTCTTCAAGCACGCGCAGAACTTTCGACTGTGTGCGAAGGCTCATATCGCCGATTTCGTCGAGAAATAACGAACCGCTGTCGGCTTTCTGAAATTTGCCGATTTTGTCCTCTGTCGCGCCGGTGAAGCTGCCCTTGATGTGGCCGAAAAGCTCGGATTCGATCAGCTCCTCCGGAATGGCTGCGCAATTGACTTCCACGAAAGGACTCTTGCTGCGAAGACTCGCGGCATGCAGAGCGCGCGCAACGAGTTCCTTGCCCGTGCCGCTTTCACCATAGATAAGAACGCGGCCGTTGGTCGGCGCGGTGACGGCGATCTGCTGGCGGAGCGCTTTCATGGGGACGCTATCGCCGATTACCTGGTCGCGGTAGCCCAGTTCACTCCGCAGCAACTGGTTTTGCTCCTCGAGGCGGCGTTGTTGAATGGCGTTGCGGACGAGAACGATGACCTTTTCGAGCGAGAGGGGCTTTTCGATGAAATCGAAGGCGCCAAGTTTTGTGGCGCGCACGGCTGTCTCGATCGTGCCGTGTCCCGAAATCATAATCACCGCGGGCGGGCGGGGCGAGGCCTGCAAACGGCTCAGCGCTTCGAGACCATCGAGGCCGGGGAGCCACACATCCAGCAGCACGACCTCAAAATCGCCGCCAGCGGCGCGCTCCAGTGCTTCCTCGGCGGAACCCACGGCTTCCACGTGGTAGCCCTCGTCCTTGAGAATCGAGGACAGAGATTCACGAATACCGGCCTCGTCGTCCACGACGAGGAGATGGGATCCAGAGGTCATCGAGTCGCGTCCGATCCATTGTGGTCGGCAAGAGAGGCGGCCGTCAATTCCGCAACGGGAAGTTCAATGAGGAAGCGCGACCCCACCGGAAGATTGTCCTCGACGTGGATGCTGCCGCCGTGTTCGGCCACGATGCGCGCGGCGATAGCCAGGCCGAGCCCCGTTCCGCGGTCCTTGGTTGAGAACTGCGGGAGGAAGAGTTTGTCCTTGTCTTCCGGAGAAATACCGGTGCCGGTGTCAGACACGCAAATCACGACAGTGTCCGCATCCGAGTGGGCACTTGTGGCCACCAGGATCTCCCGGCAAGCCGAGTTCTCCAGCGCTTCCGCTGCATTGTCGATGAGATTTACGACGACGCTTCGGAGCAACCCGCCGTCGGCGCGAATCGGTGGGAGGTTCTCGGCAAGCGACATTCTAAGCGTGATGCCATCGAGGCGCCCAGAAAAAACTTCCACTGCCTGATGGACGATAGTGTTGGCATTTGTGGGCACCAGCTTGGCGGTAGGAAAGCGCACGAATTGCGAAAACTCATTGACAAGAGCGGCGAGTGTGGAGACCTCACGCTCGATTAGCCGTGAACACTCCTGGACAAGCTTGGACAATTCCAAGTGACGAGTGGCAGCCGGTTGGGAGGGGTCACGGCGCTCGAGGAATCGCAACAGGCGTTGCGCTGAGAGCTGAATGGGGGTCAGAGGATTCTTGATTTCATGAGCGATTCGCCGCGCGACCTCTTGCCACGCTGCCGATTTCTGGGCCCGGAGGACCTCGGTCAAATCGTCGAGAACGAGGACATAGCCGGTGTTCGCGCGGCGCGGCCCCAGCGAGCTCACGGTGACGGCCAGATGCAGCACGCGACCAGCGGCAACCGTTTCGATCTCCCGCGAAACCACTCCCATGCGCAAGGATCTGCGCATCAAGTAATGGACGATGCGCGCGGCGTCCGTTCCAAGGAGCCCTTCGAGAGACTGGGATTCAGGCGCCGCGCTACTGGTGCCGAACATTCTTGAAACGGAGCTATTCACGCGAAGGATAGCGCCCGCCGCATCGACGGAAATAACACCCGTGGGAATGTTTTCCAGAACCGTCTCCATAAGTTGGCGCCGGCGCTCGAGTTCCTGTACCGCCAGCTGAAGATTTCGGGTGAACTGATCGATTTGGGAGCGGCTGTCGCGCAGCTGCGTGGTCATGGTGTTAAACGAGCGCACCAGGATTCCCAATTCATCCTGAGCCTGCTCGGGAACCTGGTAATCAAAGTTGCCGGAGGAAACTTCCCTCGTTCCTTCGGCGAGCGCTTGGATGGGGATGGTGACCTGTTTTGCCAGAAACAACGCCACCCACATGACCGCGGACAACAGCAGCACAGTGAAAAGAAGAAGAATCAGAAGCATTTGGCGTTTTAGAGCGCGCAGATCCTGTTTTTCCTGATAATACTCATGCGTCTGGGATTGAATGGTAGTGAGCCGTTCGAGAACGTCGGGGCTAGTCCGATACGCGGCCACGATAGATCCTCCGGGCTGGGCTTCCTGCGAGGAGGGGACGCGAGCGGCGAAATAACTCCTTCCGCGCGCCGACCAAACCTCCACTCCGCTCGGCAACGATCGCAAGTACCTCGCTGGAACATCCCGTTGCACGCAAGTCCCGCCTGTCCGCTTTTCCGGCTGGTTGTCGCAAACGATGCCACCCTTCACCACTTTTCCATCCCGATCCAGAATCCAGGCGGCATCCGCGCCCTTCTCGAATACCTGCTCAAGGAAATCCACACCATGACGGCTTGCCTCTGCTTGAGCTTGCAATGCCATCCCACGAAGACGCGGCAATTGGGCGCGTCCCAGATCGTTCAGAAGTTTCTGTGTCTCGTCGGAAGCGATCTCGAGCGGTTTTGGGAACCACAGCAGCAAACTGCGGTTGATCAACGAATAGCTGACGATGAACATGAAGATGATCGGAAGAAGCGAAATAGCCATTGCGCCAACGACCATCTTCGTCTTAAAGCGAGCGCCGAGCTGTTCTCTGCTGCGTTCTGCCCAGAGGCGCAGCGTGGTGCGCGCGAGTATGAGGCCAAAAACGAGAAATGCAGCGGTGATAAAACTGGAGACCGCGTATAGCACCATAACGTCGCGCCAGCTCTTCGGTTCAAATGGCACGTTGAGCGATCCGAAGGTGAACACAGCCGCCAGGAGCAACGTCAGAAGGATTCCGCCAAAGGCGAGACCCCAACGCCGTTTTTTGTCCAATAGTCTCATCCCTTAGCCGTAGAATCGGAAGGTGTGGTGTGCCTGTAATGGAAAAATGCGAGTGCCGCGTACGCCCAAGCCATTTTTCGTCAGCGGCGCCCATTTATAGTCAGAACATGTACGCATTGTTCGCGCAGGCATCTCTCTGGCACGATAGCCAGCGTCAGGAGGCAAGTCAAGATTCCTACCTGCCCCATCTTTACAAAACCTGCACCTGTGGGCAGGTATTAGCCATTTCAGAACGGCGCACGAAATTCTGGCTACCTTCCCCTTCAGCATTTGTTAAGGTGGGCGCTGGGTGCAAACCCGCCGGGAGTACCGTGGATGTCCGTCCGTCTGGGCGAAATACTTGTTAAGGAAAGCCTGATCACTCAGGACCAGCTCCAAAAGGCGCTCGAATTTCAACGCGCCAATGGAGGCAAGCTGGGAAGCTGCCTGACGAAGATGGGCTTCATAACCGACGATGACATCACTGGAGTGCTCTCCCGCCAATACGGCGTTCCTTCTATTAATCTGAAGTATTACGAAATCGATCCTAATGTCATCAAGCTCATTCCACAGGATACTGCGTCGCGCTACCAGGTGATCCCGCTTTCCCGCGTCGGCTCTGTGCTGACCATCGCCATGACGGACCCCACCAACGTTTTCGCCATGGACGACATTAAGTTCATGACCGGATTCAACGTTGAACCGGTGGTAGCCTCCGAATCCGCCATTGGCGACGCCATCACGCGCTTTTACGGCAGCACATCAACGAATCAAGAAGAGATCAGCAACTTGATGAAGGACCTCGTTGATGAAGAGAACGAGTTGGAGCTGGCCGCCGAAGAATCAGAGATGGACCTCGCCACGCTTGAAAAGGCGGCGGAAGAAGCTCCCATCATCAAGCTCGTCAACCTGATTTTGACGGACTCGGTCAAACGGGGGGCCAGCGATATCCACATCGAGCCTTACGAGCTCGAAATGCGCGTGAGATTCCGCATTGACGGACAACTTGCCACGGTAATGACGCCGCCGCTGCGCTTGAAGGACGCAATCACCAGCCGCTTGAAGATCATGGCCAAGCTGGACATTGCGGAAAAGCGTCTCCCGCAAGACGGCCGCATCATGATCAAGTACAAGGCCGACGGCAAGAAAAAGGAACTGGATTTCCGCGTTTCGACCGTGCCCACGCTCTACGGCGAAAAAGTCGTCATGCGTTTGCTGGACAAGGAAAACCTCCGGCTGGACATGACCAAGCTCGGATTTGAACCAGAGTCGCTGAAGAAATTCGAACGCAATATTTTGAAGCCGTACGGCATGGTACTGGTAACCGGTCCGACGGGTTCCGGTAAAACAAATACGCTGTATTCCTCCGTTGCAACGCTAAACACGGTCGACACCAACATCATGACCGCGGAAGACCCCGTCGAATTCCAATTGGCGGGCATTAACCAGGTGCAGATGAAGGAGCAGATCGGCCTGAACTTTGCCGCCGCGCTCCGCGCCTTCTTGCGGCAGGACCCCAACATCATTCTAGTCGGTGAGATTCGTGACTTTGAAACGGCGGAAATCGGCGTTAAGGCCGCGCTCACGGGCCACCTGGTGTTGTCGACGCTCCACACCAACGATGCGCCTTCGACCATCAGCCGCTTGATGAATATGGGCATCGAACCCTTTCTCGTCGCCACATCCGTGAACCTGATTTGCGCCCAGCGTCTCGTCCGCAGAATTTGTTCGAACTGCAAGGAAGAGCTGGACGTTCCGCAGCAGGCGCTGGTCGATGCCGGCTACACGCCCGAAGAGGCCAAGACCACCAAGATTTACCACGGCAAAGGCTGTACGACCTGCAACAAGCGTGGCTACAAGGGCCGCACGGGGCTTTATGAAGTCATGGAAATTAACGATGAGCTTCGCGAACTGATTCTTGTTGGCGCTTCGGCGTTGGAGCTGAAGAAGAAAGCGATCGAACAGGGAATGATTACCTTGCGGCGCAGCGGTTTAATCAAAGTGGCTTTGGGACAGACGACCATGGAGGAAGTCCTGCGCGAAACGGTTTTATAGGACTGAGGGTGAATAATGGCTGGGATCACGCTAAGTGAATTGCTGAAGAAAATGATCGAGATGGGAGGCAGCGACCTCCACATCACGACGAACAGCGCACCGCGAGTGCGCGTTCACGGTCGGCTCCGGCCACTCGACATGCCGCCCCTAACCGCAGCGGACACCAAATCTCTTGCCTATAGCGTTTTAACGGACGCCCAGAAACACCGCTTTGAAGAGAATCTGGAACTGGACTTCTCCTTCGGTTTGAAAAACCTGGCGCGCTTCCGCGGCAACGTTTTCAATCAGCGCGGAGCCGTAGGCGCTGTTTTCCGTACGATCCCGTGGGAAATCAAAGGCTTTGACGCCCTCGGATTGCCGCTCGTCGTGAAGGGCTTGTGCGACAAGCCGCGCGGGCTTGTCCTCGTCACCGGTCCGACGGGGTCCGGTAAATCCACCACGCTCGCCGCCATGCTGGACAAGATCAATAGCGAACGTGAAGAGCACATGATCACCATCGAGGACCCTATCGAGTTTCTTCACAATCACAAGAAGTGTCTTGTAAATCAGCGCGAAGTCCACGCCGATACCCATTCTTTCGCGAATTCGCTTCGCGCCGCGCTCCGTGAAGACCCCGACGTCGTGCTCATCGGCGAAATGCGCGACCTCGAAACGATCGAGTCTGCTCTGCGCATCGCGGAAACCGGCCACTTGACTTTTGCGACGCTGCACACCAATTCCGCGTCTTCCACCATCAATCGTATTATTGACGTTTTTCCTTCGCACCAGCAGCCGCAGATTCGCGCGCAGCTTTCCATGGTGCTCGAAGGCATTCTCTGTCAGGCGCTTCTCCCGCGCGCCGACGGGCGCGGCCGCGCCATGATCATGGAAGTGCTTGTGCCGACGCCGGCTATTCGCAACCTGGTCCGCGAAGACAAGATTCACCAGATCTACTCCGCGATGCAGACCGGTACGGGCCAGACAGGAATGCAAACTTTTAACCAGGGACTGGCCAACGCCTACTTTCAAAAGATGATCACACTGGATATGGCTCTCTCGCGTTCGTCGAATCCCGACGAATTGCAGGACATGATCAACCGCGGCGTTTCGATGCCGGGTGCGGGGAATAAGACCCCTGTAGTCACTAAACGCTAGGTGAAACGAAATTGGCCGAACGGCCATATGCCCAAGAAATTGGAAGACTGAGGAGGCACGAAAATGCCGGACTATAAATACCAGGGAACCAGCCGCTCCGGCGGCAGCGTCAGCGGGGTGATGACCGCCTCGAACAAGACCGAACTGGCGACCCTGCTGAAGCGCCAGCAGATTACTGCGACGAAAATGACCGAGAAAGGGAAGGAATTCAACATTCCTACCTTTGGCGGCAGCGTCAAGGCTAAAGAGCTTGCGATTTTTACGCGCCAGTTCTCCGTGATGATCGATGCCGGTCTGCCGCTCGTTCAGTGTCTCGAGATTCTTGCCGGTCAGCAGGAGAATAAGTTCTTTCAAAAAATCCTGGCAGGGACGCGTGCCCAGGTCGAAGGCGGCGCGACGCTTTCCGCAGCAATGCGCAGTTCGCCAAAGGCTTTTGACGCTTTGTACGTGAACATGGTGGAGGCGGGCGAAACCGGCGGTATTCTCGATACCATTTTGCAGCGCCTCTCGACCTACATTGAAAAGAACGTAAAGCTGCAGCGCGCCGTCAAGTCTGCCCTTGTATATCCGGTAGGTGTCTTGACCGTAGCCGGCGGCGTTATCACTCTGCTGTTGTGGAAGGTAGTTCCGATTTTCGCCACCCTGTTTGCCGGCCTGGGCGTGGACCTGCCGCTGCCTACGAGAATCGTCATTGCCATGAGCAACTTCGTCGGCAGCATTTTCGGTTTTCTCATCCTTGTGGGCGTTGCGGCCGGCATCTTCGGTTTGAAGGTTTGGTATGGCACTCCCCAAGGTCGTTTGACGCTTGATACCATTGTCCTGAAGATTCCAGTTCTGGGCATTCTGATGAGAAAAATTGCCGTAGCGCGTTTTACACGAACGCTGGGCACATTGATCTCCAGCGGCGTGCCCATCCTGGAGGGCTTGGACATCACGGCTAAGACGGCGGGAAACGCGGTCGTCGAAAGGGCCTTGCAGAAGGTGAGAAAATCGCTCGAGGAAGGTAAGTCGCTCACCGAGCCCCTCAAAGAGTCCGAAGTGTTTCCCGGCATGGTCACACAGATGATTGCCGTCGGCGAACAGACCGGCGCCATGGATGCCATGCTTTCGAAGATCGCCGATTTCTACGAAGAAGAAGTGGACGCGGCAGTGAAGGACCTCCTGACTGCTCTCGAACCAATCATGATCGTGTTCCTCGGCCTGGTCGTCGGCGGCGTGGTCATTTCCATGTACTTGCCGCTGTTCTCACTCATCGGCAAGCTGGCCAATAAATAGTTCGGTTTGCGCCCGGACGGCGTTATTCTGAATGCGGAGGGCAGGCGAGAGATTCCCTGTCCTCCACTTCCTGCCATGACTTGGGGATTCTCCTGATACTGGGATAATGGCGCGGGCGTCAATGGATAAAAGCTTTGCTACAAGGGAATGGCTGGACTGGTTGACGCGTGTTCGTCTGTTGACGATCACCCTCATCCTGACCGTCGGAGTAGTCTGGCCACAATACATTCCGGGATTCAGCACCAACCGCTTCTTCCTGCCGCTCATCGTCTTCTGGATCACCCTCGGAATCCTCCACCTTATCCTTTTGCGCTGGCTCCCGCAGGCTCGGTGGCATGGCGGGCTGCAGGTCACCGGCGATGTTCTGATGGTTTCGCTGCTCGTCTATTCCACCGGTCTGCACGAAAGCTATTTCATCTCCCTCTATCTGCTGGTGATAATCGTCGCGAGCATCCTGTTCTCGCGGCGCATTGCGTTTCTGACCGCCGCTACCTGTTTAGCGATCCTTGCGGGAATGACCGTGCTGGCATACGCGCAAAAGATCCCGCGTACTTTCTCTACCCTGCCGATGGCCGAGAGCCTTCGCACCTGGCTGGTCATGAATCTCCTAGGGTTTCTGGCCGTGGCCTATTTGGCCAGCCTGCTCGCCCAGTCTCTTCGCAAAAAGGGCGTGGAGCTCGAAGAGAAGCGCGAGGAGTTGCTCAGCCTGCAGGACTTTACCGAAGATATTATTCACTCCATGCGCGGCGGGCTGATCACCACCGACCTTTCCGGACGCATCCTTCTGCTGAATCGCACCGGCGAGGACATCCTCGGACATCACTTTGCTGAAGTGCGCGGTATGAAGCTGCAGGATCTCAACGACGATTTCTGGCTTCCCGGTCATTACGAAAATAGCGAGAGGCTCTCTCTCCGTAGAGAGATTGACTTCCGGACGCCCTCCGGCGATGTCCGTTATCTCGGCATTAGTATTTCGCCGCTGCGTTCTCGCGACTCGGGACGCGACGGGTACGTTTTCAATTTCCAGGACCTCACCGACCTTCGCCGCCTGGAGCAGGAAGTCGCGACCAAGGAACGTATGGCCGCTCTGGGACGCCTTTCCGCGGCCATCGCTCACGAAATTCGGCAGCCATTGACGGCCATGGCTGGTGCAGTCAAGGAACTGGCGCGTCTCGTGCCTCTCGAAGAGGACGAAAAGCGTCTGGTCCATATTGTCAGCAGGGAATCCGAGCGGCTCAACAACATCATCACGGACTTTCTCAACTATTCGAGGGAGAAGACCTACGAGTTTCACCAAGCCGATGTTCGCGGCTTGCTGGATGAAACGCTGATGCTGGTGGAGAAGAAACCGGAGATAGGCTCCAAGTACCAAATTGTGCGCGCATTCAATGGAAAGGAATTGCAAGCGCGCGTGGATCCCAACAAAATCAAGCAGGTCTTCTGGAATTTGTGCGACAACGCCCTTCGAGCCATGCCCGATGGCGGTACTTTAACCGTCAAAATGGAACAACGTCCGTTCTGGTTGCGCATTGCGTTTCAGGATACCGGTATCGGCCTTGACCCACGGCAAAGGGCCAAGATCTTTGAACCCCTGCAATCGGGATTTGAGGGAGGGACCGGTTTGGGACTGTCCATCGTCTATCAGATTGTGCAGGCCCACAGTGGCAAAATTAGCGTGATATCCGAGAAAGACCGCGGCGCTGAGTTTATCGTCGAACTCCCGCGAGTTGCGTGAGGCGTTATGCAGGGAACAAAGGCCGCTATCAAGGAAGCCGGACGCGAGATGCCCCACATTCTCGTGGTCGACGATGAGAAATCGATCGGTGAGCTGTTGGAAATCACCTTTCGCAAGGAAGGCCACCGCGTTGAAGTCGTGCACAGCGTGGAGGCCGCGAAGCGCAAGCTCGAATCACAAATCTTCGACATCATTATTTCCGATGTCCGTATGCCCGGCGAGAGCGGCGTGGATCTTCTGAAGTTTGCCAAGGAAATCGCGCCCGCGTCGTTCTTTCTACTGATGACCGCGCTGCCTGCTTTGGATACCGCTATTGCGGCCCTGAATTCCGGGGCGGACCGCTACGTTGTCAAGGGAGACTCCTTAGTCGATCAATTGCGTCTCGCGGTGCACGAGGTCTCTGAAAATCTGAAGTGGAAGAAGGAAGCCCGCTACCTCCGGCGCGAGATTCGCCGCCTCACTGGTCTCGACAATATCATAGGACAAAGCCCCAAGATGCGCGCCATCTTCGACATGATCCAAACGGTTGCTCCTCAAACGAGCCGCGTTCTCATTACCGGGGAGAGCGGGACCGGTAAAGAATTGGTTGCCCGCGCCATTCATGAGAACAGCGCCAGGTCCCAGGCCCCGTTCATCACTATCAACTGTGGCGCGTTTCCGGAGACCCTGCTGGAGTCCGAGCTTTTCGGTTACATGAAGGGAGCTTTCACCGGCGCCAATGAAAACCGGCAAGGTCTCTTTCAGGCCGCACATGGCGGTACTCTCTTCATGGACGAGATCGGAAACATGAGCCTGACGATGCAGGTGAAGCTCTACCGGGTTCTTCAGGAGGGCAAAGTCCGCCCCATTGGCAGTACGGAAGAATCGGACGTGGACGTCCGCATTATTGCCGCCACCAACAAGGATTTTGAAAAGGAGATCGCCGAAGGCCGGTTTAGGGAAGATCTCTATTATCGCCTTAGCGTGATTCCCATACAGGTGCCGGCCCTGCGGGAGCGCAGGGAGGACATTCCCCTGCTCGCCCGCCACTTCCTCGAGAGTTTCCGCAAGACCATGGAGAAGCTCATTGAAGCCATCTCGCCCGAAGCCATGACGCGCCTGGAGTCCTATGATTGGCCCGGCAATGTTCGCGAGCTCGAAAACACCATGGAGCGCGCCGTTGCGCTGGAGTCCAGCCGCGAAATCTCTTTGCGAGTGCTTCCAGAGCGAATTGTCAATTACTCGGGCGCTTCCGAGTTTGGCGCGTCAGCCGTGCAAACCGCGGATTTCCCTGCAGAAGGGCTTGACTTTGAAAAGGAAATCGCTGACGCCGAGCGAAGGTATCTGCAAGCCGCGCTGGAAAAAGCTGGCGGAGTCCGCACCCGCGCGTCGGAACTCCTCAAGATCAGCTACCGTTCCTTCCGCCACTACGCCAAGAAACACGGCCTCTAATGGAATGTTTTCGCGAACTATGCCCCTGCAATGTGACCGATTTGGGCTCTGGATATGGACAAAAAACGTCGACGAAAAAGGTCCAACCCGGGCAAAGAGCGTAATGTACACCGGCCAAGACTGCCTCTCGATCGTAAGATATTTGTTATGTGTAAGATACAACGAAAGAACTATTCCCGTACTAGCCCCTTGGATTGGCCTCCCGTTTGCTTCCTAGTACGGCGTGCTCTGGCACCATATAATTTCTCAAGGAGAAAGCATGAAGAAGCAAAAGGGTTTCTCTCTTATCGAATTGCTGATCGTCGTGGCGATCATTCTGATCATCGCGGCTATCGCTATTCCGAACTTGCTGCGCTCGAAAATCGCAGCTAACGAATCATCCGCTGTCGGCTCTGTCCGCACCATCGGGACCGCCGAAGTGACGTATTCTTCCAGCTGGGGCAGTGGTTTCGCGGTTGCCTTGGCGAATCTTGGCGGAGCGGCTCCTTGCACCACGGCGAAGGCGGCGGCAGCTTGCCTGATCGATCCGCTTTTGAGCACCGGTGCGTTCACCAAGATCGGCTATGTGTTCAACGCCGCAGGCACGAAGCCAG
>Ga0207665_10000517_pt1 | contig 26095 bp, 24 predicted proteins | sample LARL112metaG_FD_184351 | JGI IMG/M metagenome (GOLD analysis project Ga0207665, IMG submission 184351) | Corn, switchgrass and miscanthus rhizosphere microbial communities from Kellogg Biological Station, Michigan, USA - LAR L11-2 metaG... | ecosystem: Host-associated > Plants > Roots >... | reverse complement strand
GGGGCGCCCGACGTCCCGCCCGGCCAGCTTGCTGCGCATGCTGGCGACCAGGTCACGGCGGTGCTGCGGCGAGCGGGCGCTGAAGCTGTTGGGTATCCGCAGCCGGTCGATCGGGCTGACCGGAGTCGGGAAGTCAGCCAGCGACAGCCGCTTGACCTGCCGCCCGACGGTGAGCACGAGCGGCAGCGGGGCGTTGGCCGCGTCCGCCCGGGGGCTGCCCCTCTTGCCCGGGCCCTGGGCCACCCCAGGGTCGAGGACGACGGCCAGGCCGGACCGGCGGCCGCCGGGCACCAGGATGATGTCGCCCCGGCGCAGCTGCTCCAGCGACTCGCGGGCCTGCGCCCACCGCTCCCGGGACCGGTCCCGGTCGGTGGCCTTCTCCCGCTCGGTCAGCTCCTGGCGCAGCGCGTGGTACTCGGCATAGTCGCCCCGGTCGCAGGCCAGCTGCAGCTCGTCCAGGGCGGCCCGGCTGCGGCGGGCCTGCCGGGCGATGCCAACCACCGCCCGGTCCGCCTGGAACTGGGCGAACGAGGACTCCAGCAGGGCCGCCGCCTTGTCCATCCCGGCCTGGCCGACCAGGTTCACCGCCATGTTGTAGGACGGCCGGAAGCTGGAGTTCAGCGGATAGGTCCGGGTGCCGGCCAGGCCCGCCACGGTCAGCGGGTCCACGCCGGGCTGCCAGAGCACCACCGCGTGCCCTTCGACGTCGATGCCGCGGCGGCCGGCCCGCCCGGTGAGCTGCGTGTACTCCCCCGGAGTCAGCTCGGCGTGGGTCTCGCCGTTCCACTTGACCAGCCGCTCGACCACCACGGTCCGGGCGGGCATGTTGATCCCCAGGGCCAGGGTCTCGGTGGCGAACACCGCCCGGACCAGCCCGGCCTCGAACAGCTCCTCGACCACTTCCTTGAACGTGGGCAGCAGGCCCGCGTGATGCGCGGCGATGCCGCGCTGCAGGCCGGTCAGCCACTCGCTGTAGCCGAGCACTGGCAGGTCCGCTTCGGGAATGTCCCTGGTGCGCTCCTCGGCCAGCTCGGTGATGGCCGCCGCCTCGTCCGGGGTGGTGAGCCGGACGCCAGCGTCCAGGCACTGGCGGACCGCGGCATCACAGCCGGCCCGGCTGAAGATGAAGGTGATGGCGGGCAGCAGCCCGGCCGAGTCCAGCCGCGCGATGACCTCCGGCCGCCGTGGCGCCCGGAGGCCGGCCGGCCGCCGGCCGCCGCGGGGCGGCCGTCCGGGACGGGCCGCCCAGTCATCCCGGCGGGCCAGCCGGAGCAGTTCCGGGTTGACGCGGGCCCGCCGCTCCTCCCCGGTGCGGGCCCCGTTGGACCGAGCCGGGCCCGACTCCATGAACAGGTCGTACAGCCGGCCGCTGACCAGCATGTGCTGCCACAGCGGCACCGGCCGGTGCTCGTCCACGATCACCGTGGTGCCCCCGCGCACCTGGGCCAGCCAGTCGCCAAACTCCTCGGCATTGCTGACCGTGGCGGACAGCGCCACGACCCGGACCGGCTCGGGCAGGTGGATGATGACTTCTTCCCAGACCGCGCCGCGGAACCGGTCGGCCAGGTAGTGCACCTCGTCCAGCACCACATAGCCGAGCCCGGCCAGGGTGGGTGACCCGCCGTAGAGCATGTTGCGCAGCACCTCGGTGGTCATCACGACCACCGGCGCTTCCCCGTTGATGCTGTTGTCCCCGGTGAGCAGGCCCACCTGGCCCGGGCCGTACCGCCGCACCAGGTCGCTGTACTTCTGGTTGGACAGCGCCTTGATCGGCGTGGTGTAGAAGCATTTGCGGCCTTCGGCCAGGGCCAGGTGCACGGCGAACTCGCCGATCACCGTCTTGCCCGAGCCGGTCGGCGCGGCCACCAGCACGCCGTGGCCGTCGCTGAGTGCCTTGCAGGCCTGCTTCTGGAAGCTGTCGAAGCTGAAGTCGTAGAGCGCCTGGAAGGCGGTGAGCTCCCGGCCATCCGCCGCCTGCCTGCGGGAAGCGGCATAGCGTTGCGCCGGGCTAGCAGGCGTGGACATGAGCCCAGCCTAGGTGAGCGGGCCCGGTGCGCTGGTGGCCCGCCCCGTTAGAGCCGGGTATCCGCGTTATAGGTGTCGTCGAAGTCCAGCGGGGACACCTGGTCGTCGTCCAGACCCTCATACACCGACGGCTGGCGGGCCACCCGGCGGTCATTCAGCCAGGCGAAAACCTCGGCCAGTTCCACCAGGATCACGCACGGGACCGCGAGCAGCAGCATGGTCAGCGGGTCCGGGCTGGGCGTGGCCACCCCGGCGAACACGAACACGCCGAAGATCATCAGCCGGCGCCACTTCCTGATCCGCTCGTGGGTAAGCACGCGGGCCAGGTTCAGGATGATGATCAGTAGCGGTACCTCGAAGGCCAGGCCGAAGATCAGCAGCATGGCCATCGCGTAGCTCAGGTAGGTGTCCACGGTGATCAGCGGGGTGATCCCGCCCGGCACCATGCTGAGCAGGAAGTGCAGGCCGCGGGTCATCGCGAAGTAGGCGAACGTGCCGCCCAGCACGAACAGCGGGACCGCGATCCCGACGAACGCGTACGTCCAGCGCCGCTCGCGCTTGTACAGCCCGGGCGCGATGAACGCCCACAGCTGGTACAGCCAGATCGGCGAGGACACGATGAGCCCGACGACGAACATGATCTTCAGGTGCAGGAAGAACCCGTCGAACAGGCCGTTCACGATCAGCTGGCAGCCGTGCCCGACGATCAGCCGGTTGTGCTGCGGGATCCGGCAGTAGGGCTTCTCCAGGAAGTGCCATACCGGGGTGAAGAAGATCCAGCCGACGATCATGCCCAGGGCCAGCCCGAACACAGCCTTGAGCAGCCGGCTGCGCAGCTCGCGGATGTGGTCCACCAGGGACATCCGGGCTTCCGGGTCGGACCGGCGGGGCAGCCGGAGGGCCCGCGCGTGCTCCTGCGCGGGCTGATCGGGCGGCGTGCTCATCTCCTGGGCAGGCTCAGCTGGGCTGGTTGGTGCGCTGGGGCTCCGAGACGGGCGCGCCGGTCACACCGCTGGCGGGCGGCGGGGCCGAGGCCGGGAGCTGCGGCGGCGGCACAGGCTGGGCCTGGGGCTGGGGCTGGGCCGGCTGTTCCGGTACCACGTTGCCGTTCTCGTCATGGCGCAGGCCCGAGGTCTCGGCCTTGAAGATGCGCAGCGAACGGCCCAGTGCGCGGGCGCTGTCCGGAAGTTTCTTGGCACCGAACAGCATCACGAAGATCACCGCAATGATCAGCAGATGCCATGGGCTGAGTGCATCGAATCCCATATCAGTCCTTTTTGAGCGAGGGCCATGCCCCGGCATGCAGAGGCGCCTTCACGCACATGCTACGCCCCGGGGCACCTTAACTCACCTATTCGGCATCCCGGTAGCTTAGCCGCCGCCCTGGTCTGCTACCTGCGGCGCGTACTGGGCCAGAGCCGCCGCGGCATCCCCGCGGACCTGCTCATCCAGGCTGGCCGGGGCGATGATCCGGCCATTCTCCCCCAGCCGCAGGGCCAGCCGCCGCACCCAGCGGCTGTCCGGGGTGCGCAGTTCCACCCGCAGCCGCCCGTCACCCAGCTCGGTGACTTCCTCGCACGGGTAGTACTCAGCCACCCAGCGGCCATGCGGGCCCAGTTCGATCACCACGTGCAGGTCCCCGGGCGACGGCCGGAACAGCCCCTGGTCCAGGTCTTTCGGCTCGGCGTCGGGCGGGACTTCCGCGGCCACCGGCAGGACGGCCAGGCCGAGCACCCGGTCCAGCCGGAACAGCCGGACCGCCTCGGCCCGCCAGCACCAGCCCTCCAGGTAGGTGCGGCCCTCGACGACCAGCAGCCGCATCGGGTCCACGTCACGTTCGGTGGCCTCGTCCCGGCCGGGCACGTAATAGGTCAGGTGGACCCGGCGCCCGCGGGCCAGGGCGTCCCGCAGCTGGTCCAGCACCGCCTGCTGGACGATCTTGTCTACCTGCACCGCGACCTGCGCGCTCGGCGCCGCCGCCTCGCCCGCGGCGGCTTCCAGCTTGGCGATGGTCCGGCTCAGCGCCGACCCCTCGGCCAGGCCGGGCACCGCGGCGGCCTGGCCGACCTCGGCCAGCATCCGCAGCGCGACCAGCAGCGCGCTGGCCTCGTCCACGGCCAGCCGGAGCGGCCGGTCCATCAGCTCGGCCTGGCTGACCTCGATCTCGCCGCCCTCGTAGGACAGGTCAATGGGGCAGTACGGATCGGGTGAGCGCAGCTCCACGCACCACAGCAGGTTCAGGTCATCGACCAGCTCCCGCTCGCTGATGCCGAACGCGGCCGCCGTCTCGGCCACCCCGGCCACCTTCCGGCTGACCACGTAGGGCACCAGCGCCAGCAGCCGCTGCAGCCGGGCGGTGCTGGTCCGCGGGGCCGGTCCCGGCGCCGTCATGCCAGCGCTCCCTTCAGCTGGGTGATGACCGCTTCCCGCAGGTCAGCGGGCTCGGCCACGACCACCGAGCGGCCGAACGAGGCGAGGTGCTCGGCGAACCAGGCCACGTCGGAGAACGGCGTCTCGACCAGGTCCCAGCCAGCACCGTCCGGCCGCACCGAGGTGGCGTACCGGCGGATGCCGTGCCCGGCGCCCTGCCGGACCCGGAGCACCGCGGCCCGCTGCGGCGGCGGCTGGGTGTCCCACTCCCGGACGGTTTCCCGCACGTCCACGCCGTCCGGCACGGTCACCGACCCGGCGGGCCCGCTGAACTCGACCGGCCCCTCGATGCGGCTCAGCCGGAACACCCGGACCGCGTCCCGGTCGCGGTCGTGCCCGGCCACGTACCAGCGGCCGTGCCGGTTCACCACGCCCCACGGCTCCAGGTGCCGCTGCTGCGGCTCGCTGCGCCCGGCCGCCCGGTAGGCGAAGGCGACCGGCCGCCGGTCCCGCACCGCCTGCCACAGCGGCCCGAACGCGGCCTCGCCCGCCTGCAGCCGCGGCTCGATGCCCGGCTGCGGCGTCTCTTCCGCATCCACCCCCGCGGCCCGCAGCTTCAGCAGCGCGCCCGCGGCGGCACCGGCCAGTTCAGCCCGCCGCCATACCCCTGCGGCCAGCGAGAGAACTGCGGCCTCGTCGGGCTCCAGGCGAATTTCCGGCAGAACGTAAGCCTGCCGCGGAATGCGGTACCCAGCTTCTTCGTCGAGCGGGGAATTGGACCCCGTTTCCAGCGGGATGCCCAGCTCGCGCAGCTCCTCTTTGTCCCGCTCGAACATGCGCTTGAACGCCTCGAAGGACTCCGGGTAGCCGGGCACGGCGGCCCGGATCTGGAGGGCGGTGAGGTAACGCTCGCTGGACAGCAGGCAGACCACCAGCCCCAGCAGCCGCTCGGTCTTCCGTCGTGACATCGCCGTCCCTCATAGCTCCTGGCCGGGCTGCCCATCCAGGCCAACATATGACGCTACCCTGCGGGAGTGATCAGATGGCGCAGTGGCGTCGTTTTGACGGTGCACCGGGACTGGCCCGGCGCGATGGAACTCGAGGTCAGTGTGCCCGAAGGCACCATCCGGGCGCTGGCCTACCCAGAGCTGACCGGGCCGCCGCGGCCCGGCGACCGGGTGCTGCTGAACAGCACCGCCCTCGCCCTCGGCCTCGGCACCGGCGGGTACGCGCTGGTGGTGGCGGTGCCGGACCGGCTGCCGGCCGATCCGGACGGCCCCGGGCACCTGGTCAAGGCGCGTTACACGCCCCTGCAGGTGACTGTGCTCGGCGCCGACGAGCAGGGCTCGCCGCACCACGACGTACTGCGGGACGCCGACGACATCGCCGGGGTGCCGGTAGTCGTGGCCGACCTGCACTCGGCGCTGCCCGCGGTGCTTGCCGCGCTGCGCGCGGACTGCCCGGTCCCGCCGGTGGCCGGGTACGTGATGCTGGACGGGGGCGCGCTGCCCGCCGCCTTCTCCCGGACCCTGGCCGGGCTGCGCGCGGCGGGCTGGCTGGCCGGCACGGTCACCACCGGCCAGGCGTTCGGCGGTGACCTGGACACGGTCACCGTGCACACCGGGCTGCTGGCCGCCCGGCACGTGCTCGGTGCCGAGGTGATCGTGGTCACCCAGGGCCCGGGCAACCTGGGCACCGGCACCCGGTGGGGATTTTCCGGGGTGGCCTGCGGCGAGGCGGTCAACGCGGCGGCGGTGCTCGGCGGCCGCCCGGTGGCCGCGCTGCGGATCAGCGCGGCCGACCCGCGGCCCCGGCATCAGGGGGTGTCGCACCACAGCCTCACCGCCTACGGCCGGGTGGCGCTGGCCAGCGCCGACGTGGTGGTGCCGCTGCTGCCCGGCGAATTCGGCGCGCGGGTGGCCGAGCAGGCCGCGGCGCTGGCCGCCCGGCACACCCTGGTCAGCGTGGGCACCGACGGGCTGGCCGAGGCGCTGCGCGGCTGCCCGGTGCCGCTGTCCAGCATGGGCCGCACGCTGGACGACGACCCGGCCTACTTCCTGGCCGCGGCGGCGGCCGGCCGCCACGCGGCCGGCCTGGCCGGCGTCAGCCGGCCGACGGGGTGACCGCGCCCAGGATGTCCACCACGAACACCAGCGTGTCCGTGCCCTTGATGCCCGCCTGCGTGCTGCCGGTCTTGCCGTAGCCATCGGCCGGCGGCACGGCCAGCAGGACCCGGCTGCCGACGGTCTGCCCGATCAGGCCCTTGTCCCAGCCGGAGATCACCTGGCTGGGGGTGGCGCCGATGGTGAAGCCGAACGGCTGGCCGCGGGACCAGGACGAGTCGAACACCTTGCCCGTCCGCCAGATCACCCCGACGTACTGGGTGACCACGGTCTGGCCCTTGGCCACCACCGGCCCGGACCCCCTGATCAGCGTCTTGCTGATCAGGTTGGTGGGGGCCTTGTGTGTGGAGTTGACGCTGATGGTCGGGGCAGTGCCGGTCTTGGCGGTGACCGTGGGCAGCGAGCCGCCGCCGTTGGACTCCTGGGTGCCGGTGGCCGACGCGTTGTCCGGGAACGACTTGATCATGTCCACCACGAACACGAGCGTGTCGGTGGCGGTGACCCCGGCCTGTGAGTTCCCGGTCTTCCCGTAGCCCTTCGACGGCGGGATGACGGCCAGCACCCGGCTGCCCATCTTCTTGCCGATCAGCGCGGTTTCCAGCCCGGGCAGCAGCTGGCCGCTGAACAGCGCCGGGCTCTTGGTGGTAAACGTGCTCTCGGCCAGCTTGTGGGTCTTGCCGCTCCAGATATAGACGGCGTAATTGCCGACGAATGCGTCCTGCTTGGTCAGCGCCGGCCCGGACCCGGTGATCAGTGTCTTAGTGACCAGGGCCTTGCCCGCGGTCTGAGCCGGGATGGTGATCTTCGGGTTCTGGCCGAACTGCCCGGACACCGAGACAGCAGGGCTGGAGCTGCTCGACGAAGACCCGCACCCGGCCAGGGCCAGGGCAGCCAGCAGCGGGACAGAGAGCGCAGCCGCAATGCGTCGCATGGTCAACCTTGTCATTTCCGGCAGTGAGCCACGCCAGCCTACCGGCATCACCTGACTGCGGCGCACGTTCGCCATTACGGCTACATGCCGGCGATCAGCTTCTCCACCCGCTCGTCCACCGACCGGAACGGGTCCTTGCACAGCACGGTGCGCTGCGCCTGGTCGTTGAGCTTGAGGTGCACCCAGTCCACGGTGAAATCCCGGCGCCGTTCCTGGGCGCGCCGGATGAACTCGCCGCGCAGCCGGGCCCGGGTGGTCTGTGGCGGGATCGACTTGGCCTCGAAGATGTCGATGTCCCGCGCGGTCCGGGCCACCGCCCCGCGCGCCTGCAGCAGGTAGTACAGCCCCCGGCCGCGGTGCACGTCGTGGTAGGCGAGGTCGAGCTGGGCCACCCGGGGCGAGGACAGCGGCAGGTCGTGCTTGGCCCGGTAGCGCTCGATCAGCTGGAACTTGGTGATCCAGTCGATTTCCCGGTCGACCAGGCTGAAGTTGCCGCTCTCCACCGCGTGCAGGGTGCGCTCCCACAGGTCGAGCACCCGCTGGGTGACCGCGTCCGCGCCGCGCCGGTCGGTAAAGTCCTTGGCCTTGGCCAGGTACTCGCGCTGGATGTCCAGCGCGCTGGCCTCCCGGCCGTTGGCCAGCCGGACCTTCCGGCGCCCGGTCATGTCGTGGCTGACGTCCCGGATGGCCCGGATGGGGTTCTCCAGGGTCAGGTCCCGCATCACCGTGCCCGCCTCGACCATGCGCAGCACCAGGTCGGTCGCGCCCACCTTGAGCAGCATGGTCGTCTCGCTCATGTTCGAGTCGCCGACGATCACGTGCAGGCGGCGGAACCGCTCCGCGTCCGCGTGCGGCTCATCCCGGGTGTTGATGATCGGCCGGGACCGGGTGGTGGCCGAGGACACGCCTTCCCAGATGTGCTCGGCGCGCTGGCTGACGCAGTACACGGCACCGCGCGGGGTCTGCAGCACTTTGCCCGCGCCGCAGATCATCTGCCGGGTGACCAGGAACGGGATCAGGATGTCGGCCAGCCGGCCGAACTCGCCGTGCCGCCCGACCAGGTAGTTCTCGTGGCAGCCGTAAGAGTTGCCCGCCGAGTCGGTGTTGTTCTTGAACAGGTAGATATCGCCCGCGATGCCCTCTTCGCGGAGCCTGCGGTCCGCGTCCACCAGCAGCCCTTCCAGGATCCGCTCGCCGGCCTTGTCGTGGACCACCAGGTCCAGGATGTTGTCGCACTCCGGGGTGGCGTACTCGGGATGGCTGCCCACGTCGAGGTACAGCCGCGCGCCGTTGCGCAGGAAGACATTGCTGCTCCTGCCCCACGAGACCACGCGGCGGAAGAGGTACCTGGCCACTTCGTCCGGGGACAGCCGCCGGCTGCCGCGGAAGGTGCAGGTGACCCCGTATTCGTTCTCTAGGCCAAAGATTCGTCTGTCCATGTGCGCTCACCAGACCCTACGCCACGGCCGGCGGCGGTCCCGCCAGGTGGGGCCGGTCCCGCCCGTGTCGCTCACCAGTCAACGGCGATGTACTTGGTCTCGGTGAACTCCAGCAGCCCGTCGTGACCGCCCTCGCGGCCGATCCCGGACTGTTTCACCCCGCCGAACGGCGCGGCCGGGTCGGACACCACGCCGCGGTTGATGCCGACCATCCCGGCCTCCAGGGCCTCGGCAACCCGCAGCGACCGGCGCAGGTCCCCGGTGTAGACGTAGGACACCAGGCCGTATTCGGTGTCGTTGGCCCAGTCGATCGCATCCTGCTCGGCGGAGAACCGGACGATCGGTGCCACCGGGCCGAAGATCTCCTGGTCCAGGATCTGCGCGTCCGGCGGCACGTTGTCCAGCACGGTCGGGCTGTAGAAGTAGCCGCGGCGGTCCGGCGTGATGCCGCCGGTGAGCACCCGGCCGCCCGCCGCGGTGGCCTCGTCCACCAGGCTGGCCACCTTGGACCGGGTGTCCTCGTTGACCAGCGGGCCGAGTTCGGTGCCGTCCGCCAGGCCCGGCCCGACCTTCAGCGCGCCCAGCCGGGCCGCGAAGGCCGCGGTGAACTCGTCGGCCACCGCCTCGTGCACGTAGAACCGGTTGGCCGCGGTGCACGCCTCGCCGCCGTTGCGCATCTTGGCCAGGAACGCGCCATCGAGCGCGGCCTTGATGTCGGCATCCTCGAAGATCAGGAACGGCGCGTTGCCGCCGAGTTCCATCGAGCAGTTGGTCACCGTGTCCGCCGCGGTCTTCAGCAGCACCCGGCCGACCTCGGTGGACCCGGTGAAGGACAGCTTGCGCACCCGCGGGTCGGCCAGCACGGCCTGGCTGAACCGGCCGGACGAGGACGTGGTGATCACGTTGACCACGCCGTCCGGCACCCCGGCCTCGCGCAGGATGTCGGCCACGGCCAGCGCGGTCAGCGGGGTCTCCCGGGCCGGCTTCAGCACCACTGTGCACCCCGCGGCCAGGGCCGGCCCGATCTTGCGGGTGGCCATCGCGGCCGGGAAGTTCCACGGCGTGATCAGCACGCTGACGCCGACCGGCTGGCGGGTGACCAGGATCCGGTTGGTGCCCGCGGGCGCGGTGACCAGCGCGCCGTCCAGGCGGACCGCTTCCTCGGCGTACCAGCGGAAGAACTCAGCGGCGTACGTGGCCTCGGCCCGCGCGTCCGGCAGCGCCTTGCCGTTCTCCAGCACCATGAGCCGGGCCAGCGCCTCGGACCGCTCGATCATCAGCGCCCAGGCCCGGCGCAGGCACTCGCCGCGCTGCCGGGGCGCGGTGGCGGCCCAGCCGGGCAGCGCGGCGTGCGCCGCACCCACCGCGTCCAGCGCGTCCTCCACCGTGCCGTCGGCCACCTCGGCGATGGTCTCCTCGGTGGCCGGGTCGGTGACGGCGATCTCGCCGCCGCCCTTGACCCACTGCCCGCCGACGAACAGCCCGGTGGGCACGTCGATGCCGGTGATGGCGGCCAGGTCTGCCGTGGTCACTCGTCCTCCAGGGTCTTGCGTATCGTCCCGGTGATCCGTGCCACCGAGGGGAGCACGTGATCCTCGAGAGCATCGGCCGCGGGCAGCGGGATGTGCGGCGTGGTGATCCGGACCGCGGGCCCGCGCAGCGCGCCGAAGCATTCCTCTGCGGCGATGGACACGATCTCCGCCCCCCACCCGCACAGCCGCGGGTTCTCCTCGACGGTGAACAGCCGGCCGGTCCGCGCCACCTCGGACAGGATGGTACGGGTGTCGAGCGGGACCAGGCTGCGCACATCAACGACACTACAGCGGATACCGTGCTCGGCCGCCAGCCGCCCAGCCGCCTCGACCGCCCGCGGCACCATGGCCGCCAGGGCCAGGATCGTGGCGTCATCTCCCCCGGTAACCACCGCCGCCTGGCCCAGCGGGGTCACGATCTCGCCGTCGCCGACCTCGGCTTTGGCCGCGTACAGCGACTTCTGCTCGAAGAAGAGCACCGGGTCGGGATCACGGACGGCCGCGGCCAGCAGGCCGACCACGTCCGCCGGGTTCGACGGGGCCACCACCTTGAGCCCGGGCACGGCCATGGCCCAGTTCTCCACCGACTGGGAATGCTGGGCGCCGAACCGCACCCCGGCGCCGTTCGCGCACCTGATCACCAGCGGGAAGCTGACCTGCCCGTCGGACATGTACCGGCTCTTGGCGATCTCGTTGGCGATCAGGTCCCAGCACACGGCGAAGAAGTCACTGAACATGATCTCGGCGATCGGGCGCAGCCCGGTCATCGCGGCGCCCATGGCCGCGCCGAGGATGGCCTGCTCGCTGATCGGGGTGTCGCGGACCCGGCGCGGCCCGAACTCCTCCAGCAGCCCCACCGTGGCCTTGAACACCCCGCCGGCCGCGGCCACGTCCTCGCCCAGGAACACCACCCGGTCGTCGCGGCGCATCTCCTGGGCGATGCCGCGCGCCACAGCCTCCCGGTACGTGATGACGCTCATTCGATGACCGCCAGCACGGTGCCCACCGGCACCGTCTCGTCCGCGGCCACCTTGACCTGGGTCAGCGTCCCGCTGGCCGGGGCCGGGATGTCGGTGTCCACTTTGTCGGTGCCGATCTCCAGCAGCGGCTCGCCTTCGGCCACCGCATCGCCCGGGGACTTGTACCAGACGTTAACGGTGCCCTCGTCCACGGTCTCCCCCATCCGGGGCATTACCACTTCAGTGCTCACGAGTTCCTCCACGCGGCGCCGCCGTCACTCCACACATTCGTCGAGGCCAGGGCCAGGTCCGGCTCCGCGCCGGCCTTGGCTTCCTCCGTGGCCTGGTCCACCTTGCCCCTGGCGCTGGCGTCGATGGCGTCCAGGGTCTCCTCGCTGACCCCGCGGGAGCGCAGCACCTTGCGGTAGGCCGGGATGGGGTCGCGGGCCAGCCACTCGCGCACCTCCTCGGCCGGCCGGTACTTGGCCGGGTCGGCCCGGGAATGCCCGCCATGCCGGTAGGTGAGCGCCTCGATCAGCGACGGCCCGCCGCCCGCCCGGGCCTGCCCGATGGCGTCACCGGCCATCGCGTGGACGGCTTCCACGTCGTTGCCGTCCACCACCAGGGAGGCGAGCCCGTAGGCGGGCGCCCGGTCGGCGGCCGGCCGTTTCACCGCGGTCACCGCCTCGATCGGCGTGTACTCCATGTACTGGTTGTTCTCGCAGATGAACACCACCGGCAGCGACCACACCGCGGCCAGGTTGAGCGCCTCGTGGAACGCGCCGATGTTGGTCGTGCCGTCGCCGAAGAAGCACACTGTGACCTGCCCGCTGCCCCGGTACTGCGCGGACCACGCGCTGCCGTTGGCGATGACCAGCTGGGCGCCGATGATCGCGTACGAGCCGAGCACGCCGCGGGACACGTCGAGCAGGTGCATGGACCCGCCCTTGCCGTGCATCAGGCCGTTGGCCCGGCCCAGCAGCTCGGCCATGACCCCCGCCATCGGGGTGCCCCGGGCCAGCACGTGGTTGTGCCCGCGGTAGGTGACGAACGTGTAGTCGTCGGGCCGCATCGCCCTGGCCACCCCGGCCGCGATCGCCTCCTGGCCGGTGCCCAGGTGGGTGGTGCCCTTGACCAGGTTCTGCAGGAACAGGTCATGGGCGCGCTTCTCGAACAGCCGGATCTCCTGCATCATCCGGTAGAGATCGAGGGCGGTCGCCTCGTCCATGGCACCTCTCAGTACGGGTTGGTGACGAACAGTTCCTGGGACGGGAAGCGGGTGATGATCTCCACGCCGTCGGCGGTCACCACGACCTCTTCCTCGAGCCGGGCCGCGGACACGCCGTCCGTGGCCGGGCAGTAGGTCTCCAGCGCGAACACCATGCCCTCCTGGATCTCCATCGGGGCATCCAGCGAGGTGAGCCGGCTGATGATCGGCCGCTCGTGCAGGGCCAGGCCGAGCCCGTGCCCGAATTGCAGGCCGAACGCCGTCTTCTCGTCGGCCAGCCCGATCCGCTCCGCGGCCGGCCACAGCCGGGCCACCTGGTCGGTCGAGACGCCAGGCTTGATCATGGCCAGCGCAGCCTCCATCCACTCCCGGGCCTGGGCGTAGGCATCCCGCTGCGCGGGGCTGGAACTGCCCACGCTGAACGTCCGGTAGTAGCAGGTCCGGTAGCCGTTGTAGGAGTGCATGATGTCGAAGAAGGCCTGCTCGCCGGGCCGGATCATCCGGTCGGAGAAGTTGTGCGGGTGCGGGTTGCAGCGCTCGCCGGACACTGCGTTGATCGACTCCACGTCGTCGGAGCCCATCTCGTACAGCCGCTGGCTGGCCAGGGCGACGATCTCGTTCTCCCGCACCCCGGGCTTGAGCGCGGCGGTGATGTCCTGGTAGACGCCATCCACCATGGCCGCCGCGGTGGACAGCAGGGTGATCTCGTCGCGCGACTTGGCCTGCCGGGCGTCCAGCATCACCTGCTGCCCGTCGCGCACCTCGATGCCCTGGCGCTGCAGCTCGAACAGCACCGGGATCTCGGCGAAGTCGACGCCCACCGGCTCACCAGCCACCCCGGTGTCGGCCAGGACGCCCTTGATCTCGGTGACCGCCTTGGCCACGATGCCGGAGTCCGGCGGGGCGGCCCCGCGCATGGTGCTGTACGAGGCGATGCAGTGCTCGGGCTTGAGCCACGGGCAGTACAGCCGGTGATGCACCGCGGCCGAGCCGAAGTCCCACAGGAACAGCTCGCCGGTGCGCGTGTAGAGCGCGTAGCGGCACAGCTTGTCCCGGGTCCACTCGCCGATCGCCACCCCGGTGAGGTAGCGGATGTTGTTGTTGTCGAACACGAGCAGCGCGCCGAGACCGCTGGCCTCCAGCGCGCCCATGGCCCGGTTCAGCCGGTAGCTGCGCAGCCGGGTGAAGTCCACCCGCTCCTCGAAGTCCACGCCCATCCGGCCCGGCGCGGGCGCTACCGCTAGCTGGGGAGTGGCCATGACGTCTCCCGGGTGCAATCGTTGGCAGGTGTACAGCATGATTCAACGTATGTACAGTGTGGCTGTCAAGAGGCTGGCCCGGAAGGCGGGGCGACATGGCGGGCGGGACCTTCGATCCGGGGGCAGAGCTGGGTCCCCGGCTGCGCCAGGTACGCGAGGGGCGTGGCCTGTCCGCACGCGAGCTGGCCCGCCGGATTAGCTGCTCACCCAGCCTGGTCTCGCAGATCGAGCGGGGTGTCTCAGCCCCGTCGGTGGGCATGCTGTACGCGCTGGCCAGCGAGCTGGGCACGTCGCTGGACTTCCTGTTCGGGGTGGGCCAGGCCACCGGGCTGACGCCGACCGCGCACGGGGCCGGCCACGCCCGGCCGGCGCCGCTACCGCCCGGCCACGGCATCGTGCAGCGCGCGGGCGCCCGGCGCACCATCGACCTGGCCAGCGGGGTCCGCTGGGAGCGGCTCACCCCGGGCCCGGACGAGCACGTGGACTTCCTGGAGGTCGTGTACGAGCCGCAGGGGCATTCCACCGATACCCGGCGCGCGCTGCGCCACGACGGCTACGAGTACGGCCTGATCATGACGGGCACGCTGGAGGCCCGGGTTGGCTTCGACAGCTACCAGCTGGGTCCGGGTGACTCGATCGCGTTCGACTCGGCCACCCCGCACGAGTACTGGAACAACTCACCCGGCGAGGTGCGTGCCGTGTGGGCCGTGGTGCACGCCCAGCCGGGCCGGCCGTAGCCGGGCGGGGCGGCTACTCCTCGGTGCTGCCGCCGTCCGGGCTGGCGGGCTCGCCGGGCGGCGGTTCCGCGGCGGCGCTGCTGCCCGTGCCGCCCGCCTCGGCCAGCAGCAGCTCGAGCCGGGAGCCGGTCAGCCGGCGGAACGTCCGGTGCACCCGGTCCCGGGCCAGGATGCCGACTTCCAGCTGGCCGGCGTTGAGCTCGGTGGCGTCCCCGTTGCCCTGCCCGGACAGCCCGGCGATGGCCGCGCCGAGCGCGCGGACCAGGGTGAGCCCTTCGGTGTACTGGTCTTTGAGCACCCCGGCGACCTGGTCGGCCTGGCCGCCCATGGCCACGTAGCCGTGCTCTTCGGCCACCGAGCCATCGAACGTGATCCGGTAGATCTGGTCCGCCGCGGGCGTCTCGCCCACCTCGGCCACCACCAGCTCGACCTCGAATGGCTTGTTGCTCTCGGTGAAGATCGACCCGAGGACCTGCGCGTACCAGTTGGCCAGCCCGCGCGCGGTGACGTCGCTGCGGTCGTACTGGTACCCGGTCAGGTCCGCGTACCGGACACCGGCCTTGCGCAGGTTCTCGAACTCGTTGTACCGGCCTACGGCCGCGAACGCGATCCGGTCGTAGATCTCGCTGATCTTGTGCAGGGCCCCGGACGGGTTGGGCGCCACGAACAGGATCCCCGCGTCGTACTGGATCACCACCCCGCTGCGGCCGCGCGCGATGCCTTTCCGTGCGTAGTCCGCCTTGTCCTTCATCGCCTGCTCAGGCGAGACGTAGAACGGCATACTCACCGCGTGTCTACCCCTACTCGTCTGGTGGTGGTTGGGTCCCGGCGCTGCGTGCTACGCGCCTGGCAGCAGCGGGGCGATCGGCCCGGACGGCGACTGCGTGCGTTCCGCGACGACGGCCCGGGCGTACTCGCCGGCCTCGTCGTCGGACAGCCGCCGGAAGCCGTCCGCGGTGACCATGGCCACCACCGGGTAGATCTGCCGGGCCAGGTCCGGCCCGCCGGTGGCGGAGTCGTCGTCCGCGGCGTCGTAGAGCGCCTGCATGCAGGCGGTCACCACGCCCTCGCCGGACAGCTCCTCGGTATAGAGCTTCTTCAGCGAGCTCTTGGCGAACACCGAGCCGGATCCGATGGCGTGGAACGGGCGCTCCTCGTACCGCCCGCCCGCCGCGTCGTAGCTGAAGATCCGGCCCCGGCCGGCATCTTCATCGAAGCCAGCGAACAGCGGGACGACCACCAGGCCCTGCATGGCGGCGGACAGGTTGCCCCGGACGAACGCGGCCAGCCGGTTCGCCTTGCCCTCCAGGGACAGCGTCCGGCCCTCCAGCTTCTCGTAGTGCTCCAGCTCCAGCTGGAACAGCCGCACCAGCTCGATGCCCAGGCCGGCCACCCCGGCAATGCCGACGCAGGAGAAGTCGTCGCTGCGGAACACCTTCTCGATGTCGCGCTGGGCGATCATGTTGCCCGCGGTGGACCGGCGGTCACCGGCCATGACCACGCCCTCGGCGAACCGCGCCGCGACGATGGTCGTCCCGTGCGGCAGCTCCAGCGCTGACCGGCCGCTGGCGGCCGGCGCCCGCCCGGGCACGTGCGGCGGCGCCGCCCCGGCCCCGGGCAGCAGTTCAGGGGCGCACGAGGCCACCAGGTCAGCGAACGACGATGTGCCCGAATTCAGGCACATCGAAGTGAACTTTTCGCCGAAGAAACTCCAAGCCACGCCGAGTCCTTCCGGTTATGTCGCGTCCGGTACCTGACCTGACCTTACTGCCGCCCGGCGGCGGCTGGGCCGCCGGTGGCTGGCTGGGCTGTCAGCCCTCGGCGAACCGGGTGGCTCACTCGCCGCCCTTCTGCACGTAGGAGCGGACGAACTCTTCCGCGTTCTCCTCGAGCACCTCGTCGATCTCGTCGAGGATCGCGTCCACGTCGTCAGACAGCTTCTCCTGGCGCTCCTTGACGTCAGCCGTCGACTGCGGTGCCTCCTCTTCGGTCTCCTCGCTGCGCTTCGGCACCTGCCGCTGGCCGCCGGTGTCCTTCGTCGCCATGCCCGAACCTCCGTGCTACAGGGTCGTCCCTCGGCTTAACCGTATCTTCGCCTGCGGACAGCCTGTCCAACCCTGAAACCGGACATCGGCCTCAGCCCGGGGCTGGCTGCCCTAATCCTGGCCGGTCAGCGCGGCCACTAGCTCGGCCGCGGTCCGGCACCGGTCCAGCAGGCCGCCGACCGATTCCCGGGTGCCGCGCAGCGGCTCCAGGGTGGGCACCCGCTGCAGCGACTCCCGGCCGGGGATATCGAAGATCACCGAGTCCCAGGACGCGGCGGCCACGGATTCCGGGTACTGCTGCAGGCAGCGGCCCCGGAAGTAGGCCCTGGTGTCCTCGGGCGGCGATTCGATGGCCCGGAGCACGTCCTGCTCGCTGACCAGCCGGCTGATCCGGCCCCGGGCGGCCAGCCGGTTGTACAGGCCGCGGTCCGGGCGCACGTCCGAGTACTGCAGGTCGACCAGCTGCAGCCGGGGGTGCCCCCAGGCCAGCCCGTCGCGGGACCGGTAGCCCTCGATCAGCTCCAGCTTGGCCACCCAGTCCAGCTCGCGGGACAGCTGCATCGGGTCCTCGGCCAGCCGGGTCAGCACCGACTCCCAGCGGGTCAGCACGTCGGCCGTCATCTCGTCCACGTCCGAGCCGAACCGGTCCTCGGTGTACTTCCGGGCCAGCTCCAGGTACTCCATCTGCAGCTGCACGCCGGTCATCTTCCGGCCGTCCCGCAGCGTCACCTGGTGCCGGCAGCTGGGATCGTGTGAGATGGCCCGGAGCTCAGCCACCGGCGACTCGACGGACAGATCCCCGCCCAGGAACCGGTCCTCGATCATCGCCAGCACCAGAGCGGTGGTGCCGAGCTTGAGATAGGTGCTGACCTCGCTCATATTGGCGTCGCCGATGATCACGTGCAGCCGGCGGTACTTCTCCGGATCGGCGTGCGGCTCGTCCCTGGTGTTGATGATGGGCCGCTTGAGCGTCGTCTCCAGGCCCACCTCCACCTCGAAGAAGTCGGCCCGCTGGCTGATCTGGAAACCGTCGTCCCGGCCGTCCGCGCCCAGCCCGACCCGGCCCGCGCCGCAGACCACCTGCCGGGACACGAAGAACGGGGTGAGGTGCCGGACGATGTCCGCGAACGGGGTGGCCCGGCGCATCAGGTAGTTCTCGTGGCAGCCGTAGGAGGCGCCCTTGTTGTCGGTGTTGTTCTTGTACAGCTGGATGGGCGCGCTGCCGGGCACCGTGGCCGCCCGCGCCGCCGCCTCGGCCATCACCCGTTCGCCCGCTTTGTCCCAGATCACCGCGGCCAGCGGGTTGGTCGTCTCGGGCGCCGAGTACTCCGGGTGCGCGTGATCCACGTACAGCCGGGCCCCGTTGGTCAGGATCACGTTGGCCAGGCCCAGGTCCTCATCGGTCAGCTGGGTGGCGTCGGCCGACTCCCGGGCCAGATCGAACCCGCGGGCGTCGCGCAGCGGGTTCTCCTCCTCGAAATCCCACCGCGCCCGCCGGGTACGGGCCGACGAGGCCGCCTGGTAGGCGTTGACCACCTGCGACGAGGTGACCATGGCATTGGCCCCTGGCTGACCGGGTACCGAGATGCCGTACTCGGTCTCGGTACCCATGACCCGGCGAACGCTCATAGCAACGAGCCTAGTGCCGGCCAGTCAGCACTGTGACAGGCCACTCCGCGCGACACGGCCTAGAGGTACTGCCCGGTGTTGGCGACCGTGTCGATCGACCGACCTGCCTCCGTGCCCTGCTTGCCGGAGACCAGGGTGCGGATGTACACGATGCGCTCGCCCTTCTTGCCCGAAATCCGGGCCCAGTCGTCGGGGTTGGTGGTGTTCGGCAGATCCTCGTTCTCGCTGAACTCATCCACGCACGCGGTCATCAGGTGCGAGATGCGGATGCCCTTCTGCCCGGTTTCCAGGAACTCCTTGATGGCCATCTTCTTGGCCCGGGCCACGATGTTCTCGATCATGGCCCCGGAGTTGAAGTCCTTGAAGTACAGGACTTCCTTGTCCCCGTTGGCGTAGGTCACCTCCAGGAACCGGTTCTCCTCGGTCTCGCTGTACATCCGCTCCACGACGCGCTGGATCATCGCGTCCACCGTCGCCTCGGGCGAGGAGCCGTGCTCGGCCAGGTCGTCCGGGTGCAGCGGCAGCTGGGTCAGCACGTACTTGGAGAAGATGTCCCGGGCCGCCTCGGCGTCCGGCCGCTCGATCTTGATCTTCACGTCGAGCCGCCCGGGCCGCAGGATGGCCGGGTCGATCATGTCCTCCCGGTTGGAGGCGCCGATCACGATGACGTTCTCCAGGCCCTCGACGCCGTCGATCTCGCTCAGCAGCTGCGGCACGATCGTGTTCTCCACGTCGGACGACACCCCGGACCCGCGAGTACGGAAGATGGAGTCCATCTCGTCGAAGAACACGATGACCGGCATGCCCTCGCTGGCCTTTTCCCGCGCCCGCTGGAACACCAGCCGGATGTGCCGCTCGGTCTCGCCGACGTACTTGTTGAGCAGCTCCGGGCCCTTGATGTTGAGGAAGTAGCTCTTGCCCTCCTTGGCCTGGCCGTCGGCGTCCGCGGCAGGCGTGGCGCTGCGCGCCGCGACCTGCTTGGCCAGCGAGTTGGCCACCGCCTTCGCGATCAGCGTCTTGCCGCAGCCCGGCGGCCCGTACAGCAGGACGCCCTTGGGCGGCCGCAGCTGGTGCTCACGGAACAGGTCGGCGTGCAGGTAGGGCAGTTCGACCGCGTCCCGGATCTGGACGATCTGGGAGCTGAGCCCGCCGATGTCGGAGTAGGTGATGTCCGGCACTTCCTCCAGGATGAGCTCTTCCACCTCAGCCTTGGGGATGCGCTCGTACACGTACCCGGAGCGCGGCTCGAGCAGCAGCGAGTCGCCTGCCCGCAGCACCGAGTCGCGCAGCGGCTCGGCCAGCCGGACCACGCGCTCCTCGTCGGCGTGCGAGATCACCAGGGCCCGGTCCCCGTCCTCGAGGACCTCCTTGAGCATGACGACCTCACCGACGGTCTCGTAGGCCTGGGCCACGACCACGTTGAGCGCCTCGTTCAGCACCACTTCCTGGCCGGGCCGGAGCTTGTCCAGCTCGACCGCGGGGCTGACGCTGACCCGCATCTTGCGGCCGCCGGTGAACACGTCGGCGGTCCCGTCCTCGCAGGCCTCCAGGAAGACGCCGAACCCGGACGGCGGCTGCGCCAGCCGGTCCACTTCTTCCTTGAGCGCCACGATCTGGTCGCGGGCCTCCCGGAGAGTGTCGGCCATCCGCTCGTTCTGGCTGGTCACGGCGCCGAGACTGGCCTCCGACTCACGCAGACGCTCCTCGAGGAGCCGGACGTGCCGGGGCGCGTCAGCCAGCCGCCGCCGCAGCACCGCCACCTCCTCCTCGAGGAAGGAGATCTGCGTGGTGAGGCCCTGTACCTGGTCGTCGTGCCGCGAGCCGCGCGATCCTTCGTCACGAGTGGCCACGCCCCCACCCCCTTCCGAGAGCAGATTTCACTTAGACCCTACCTATCCCCGGCGCTGGCGTAACCTCGTGCCGCCCGCCGCTGAAATTTTCACTGATCAGGCTCGTCCCGGGAAGCCTTGGCCGGCCGCCGCCGCCGCGGGGGCGCCGTGGTGCCGGGGGCCAGCCGCCGGGCCGTGATGAGGAACCCGGTGTGGCCCACCATCCGGTGCTCGGGCCGCACCGCCAGCCCGTCAACGTGCCAGCCGCGGACGAGGGATTCCCAGGCCGCTGGCTCGCCGAAGCTGCCCTGCTCGCGGATCGACTCCACCGCCCGGGCCAGCTGGGTGACGGTCGCCACGTAGCAGCAGAGCACGCCGCCGGGGATCAGCGCGCCCGCCGCCACCGCCGTGTAGTCCCATGGCGCCAGCATGTCCAGAACCACCCGGTCGAAACTATCCGCTTGCGCCGGGTGCTGCGTCCGGGCTGGATCGCCGGCCGCGGTTTCCCCCGCCGCGTCCGGCCTGGCGATCTCCGCCAGGTCGCCCACCCGCAGCTGCCAGGCGGGCGGCGGGCCGCCGAAAAAGCGCTCCACGTTGTCCCGGGCGATGGCCGCGAAGTCCGCCCGGCGCTCGTAGGAGACGAGCACCCCGTCCGGGCCGATCGCGCGCAGCAGCCAGCAGGACAGCGCGCCCGAGCCGGCCCCGGCTTCCAGCACCCGGGCGGAGGGGAAGACGTCGGCCAGCGCGACGATCTGCGCGGCGTCCTTGGGGTAGATCACCGCGGCCCCGCGCGACATGGACAGCGTGTAGTCGGCCAGCAGCGGCCGCAGCGCCACGTACGGCGTGCCGGCCGAGGATTTCACCACGCTGCCCTCGGGCGCGCCGATCAGGTCGTCATGCGACAGGCCGCCGCGGTGCGTGTGGAAGGTGCGGCCCGGCTGCAGGATCAGCAGGTGCTTGCGGCCCTTGGGGTCGGTGAGCTGGACCTGGTCCCCGGGGGCGAACGGGCCGCGGCGCTGATGGATCACGCCCGTCAGGGTAGCGGGACCGGGGCGGGCCGGGGCCCGGCCCGCGTCAGACCCCCGCGAAGGCGTGGTCGAGATCGCTGGCCGCCAGCACGCCGAACACCTGCCCCGTCGGCTCTACCAGCAGGTACTCGGTGGCCGGCGAGCGCTTGACCGCGTCCAGCAGGGCCATCCCGGACAGGTCGGCCGGCAGCACCAGACCGCTGTCCAGGGTCCGGGCCAGCGTGCCCGCGTCGATCCAGGGCCGGCGCTGCGGCGGGGTGGCCATCACCGCGCTCTCGTTCACGATCGCTATCGGCTTGTCGTCATGATCCACGATCACCAGCGCCCGCGCCCCGGCCGCATCGGCCCGCCGGATGGCCTCGGCCAGCGGCAGGGTGGCCGGGATCGGGATGGCCCGCCGGGCCAGCGTCCTGGCCTGCAGCCCGGGCAGCCGCTCGCGGGCCCGGGTGGCCCGCAGCGACTGGCTCGCCCCCACCCACATGAACGCGGCGATCACCCCGAGCCACACCACGTCGAACAGCTGGATCTGGTCTCCGGCGGTGCTCAGCAGCACCAGCGGGACGGCCAGCACGGCCACCGCCAGGACCCGGCCCGCCCACGCGGCGGCGATGGTGGCGGTGGATGGCCGGCCAGTCAGCTTCCATATCCCGGCGCGGAGCATCCGGCCGCCGTCTAGCGGCAGCCCGGGCAGCAGGTTGAAGATCCCGACCAGCAGGTTCGCCCAGACCAGCTGCTGGACCAGCAGCCCGGGCAGGCCATCCAGGTCGGTCCAGCGCAGCACCCCGTAGCCCACCGCGGCCAGGACCAGCGAGAGCGCCGGCCCGGCCGCCGATACCAGGAATTCCCGGGCCGGGGTGGGCGGCTCGCGCTCGATCTCGGAGAACCCGCCGAGCGGGTAGAGCAGGATCCGGCGCACCGGCAGGCCGAATCCGCGGGCGACCAGGGAGTGGCTCAGCTCGTGCACCAGCACGGACACGTACAGCAGCACCACGAACGCGGCCGCTACCAGGTAGCGGATGCCGCTGGAGGCAGCCAGCGCGGCGTTGTTCCCGTACAGGATGATGAACAGCCCGGCGATCAGGAACCAGTACGGCGATATGTACACCGGTATCCCGAACGGCCGGCCGATCCGCATGCCCGGGCCAGGCGCCTGCGGCGGCGTCTTCCCGGGCGTTGTGCCTGCCACAGGTCGATGCTACGTGCTAGCCGGGCCCGCCGGACGCGCCCTGCGCGGCCCAGCACGCCAACAGGCGGTAAAGCCGGGCAACTGTCGGCGGCTTCCCCTAGCCTCCAGACATGGCCGACGAGAGCGCCGCCCCCGCGGAGGCCGCGGCTGACCCGCCGCGGCACCGGTCCCTGTCCCCGTCCCGGGCGGGTGATTTCCTGACCTGCCCGCTGCTGTACCGGTTCCGGGTGATCGACCGGCTGCCCGAGCCGCCCAGCCCGGCGGCGGCCCGCGGCACGCTGGTCCATGCCGTGCTGGAGCACCTGTTCGACCGGCCCGCCGCCGAGCGGACCCCGGAGGCGGCCCGGTCGCTGCTGGACCCCGAGTGGGAGCGGCTGCTGGCCGCCGAGCCGGAACTGGCTGGCCTGTTCCCGGCGGACGCGGAGCGCGCCGGGTGGCTGGCCGAGGCGGCTGCCATGCTGGACCGCTACTTCACCCTCGAGGATCCCCGGCGGCTGGAGCCGGCCCACCGGGAGCTGTGCGTGCAGGCCGAGCTGGCCTCAGGCCTGCATCTGCGCGGCTACATCGACCGGCTGGACGTGGCGCCCGGCGGCGAGATCCGGATCGTGGACTACAAGACCGGGACCGCGCCGCCCGCTGAGTTCGAGGCGCGCGCGCTGTTCCAGATGAAGTTCTACGCGCTGGTGCTGTGGCGGGCCGAGGGCCGCCTGCCCCGGCTGCTCCAGCTGATGTACCTGGGCAACGGCGAGATCGTCCGCTATCAGCCCGACGAGGCCGATCTGCTGGCCACCGAGCGCAAGGTGGAGGCATTGTGGCAGGCCATCGAGCGGGCCCGGACCGGGCGGGACTGGCGGCCCCGGCCCGGGCGGCTGTGTGACTGGTGCGCGCACAAGCCCATCTGCCCGGCCTACGGCGGGACTCCCCCGCCGCTGCCGGAGGAGGAACCGCCGGTGGCGGACGGCAGGCACCCGTGCCTGCCTGACCAGGAGCCGTCCCTCCAGGACATCGCCTGACCGGGACGGGCGCGCTCAGTGGATGCCGTGGCGGCGCAGGATGTCCGCTACCTCACCGAGGTCGTCATCGTCGGCCGCCTTGCTCTTGGCCGGGCTCTTGGCCGGCTTGAGCGCCTTGGTCGGCGCGGGGCTGCCTGGTACCGGCCGGGCTTCGGGCCCGCCGTCACGTACCTGCTTCGCCCTGGCCCGGCCCCGGCGCAGCCCGCCGGACACCGCGAACAGCACGCCCGCGGCCCCAGCCACGATCACGCCGGCCCATACCCGCGGGGAGAACACGAACGACGACGCGAAGTCGCCGATGGCCGTGCCCATCTGCCAGAGCATCTTGATCGCGCCGGTCAGGTAGGCCGCGAGCGGCAGCAGTGACCAGGCCACCCCGCGCAGGCCGGCCGCCACGCCGCGCCGCCGCCAGGCCAGCCAGCTGAGGATGAGCCCGAGCAGGGTCAGGCCGCCGGCCAGCGGGAACCAGGCAATCTGGCTATAGGTCGACATGGCGGCTCCCCTCGGCAGCGTTCCTCACCCCATCGTCGCATACTGCCGGGGGTGCCCTGTGCAGGTCGGAACCGGGCAGCCGGAAGGGGCGGCTACTGCGCGCTGGCCGCCGCTGTGCCGCCCGCTGGGGTGTTCTCCGGGAAGTGGCAGGCGACCTGGTGCCCCGGGTCCAGCTCGGCCAGTGGCGGCTCCTGGGTGCGGCACACCTCCTGGGCCTTCCAGCAGCGGGTGTGGAACCGGCAGGCGGGCGGCGGGTTCAGCGGGCTGGGCACGTCACCGGTCAGCCGGATGCGCTCCCGGCGCTGCCTGCGCCCCTCGCTGCGCACCGGTGCGGGCACCGGCACCGCCGACATCAGCGCCACCGTGTACGGATGCCGGGGCCGCGCGTACAGCTGGTCCCGCCCGGCCAGCTCGACGATCTTGCCCAGGTACATGACCGCGACATGGTCGCTGATGTGCCGGACCACCGACAGGTCGTGCGCGATCACCACGTAGGTCAGGTTCAGCTCGTTCTGCAGGTCCTCCATCAGGTTGATGACCTGCGCCTGGATCGACACGTCCAGCGCGGACACCGGCTCGTCGGCGACGATCAGCTTGGGCCGCAGCGCCAGGGTGCGCGCGATCCCGATACGCTGCCGCTGCCCGCCGGAGAACTCGTGCGGGTACCGGTTGTAGTGCTCCGGGTTCAGCCCGACCAGCTCCAGCAGCTCCTGGACGGTCGCCTTGATCCCCTTCTCGGGCTGCACCTTCTGCAGCCGCAGCGGCGCGCCCACGATCCCGCCGACGGTGTGCCGGGGATTCAGCGACGAGTAGGGATCCTGGAAGATCATCTGAACGTCGCGGCGCAGCGGGCGCATCTTCCCGGCCGACAGATGGCTGATGTCCCGGCCGTCGAAGATGATCTGGCCCGCGGTGGGCTCCAGCAGCCGGGTGAGCAGCCGTCCGGTGGTGGTCTTGCCACAGCCGGACTCCCCGACCAGGCCGAGGGTCTGCCCCTGGCGCACCGAGAAGTCGACCTGGTCGACGGCCTGCACCGCACCGACCCGCTGCCGGAAGATGATCCCCCGGGTGACCGGGAAGTGCTTGGTCAGGCCAGTCACCTGGAGCAGTGCGTCGCCCGCACCGCCGGTGACGCCGGCCGGCCCGGCTGTGCTCACTGGGGTGCTCACCCGTCCCCCTTGGTCATCCGGGCGGCGGACGCTTCGGTCTCCTCGAGATCCAGCTGAGTCCGGAACTTCCGGCGCTGATCGCCGGTCAGGTGGCAGGCGACCAGGTGCCCGGGCGCCACCTCGCGGAGTTCCGGGACCTCGGCCTGGCTGCGCCCGTCGGTGAACCCGGCGTACCGGCACCGCGGATGGAACGCGCAGCCGGACGGGACGTTGATCAGGCTCGGTGGAGTGCCCTTGATGGGGACGAGCCGTTCCAGGCGCACTTCGTCGATCCGGGGCATGGACGCCAGCAGGCCCCAGGTGTACGGGTGCCCGGGCTCGTCGAAGGTGTGCTCGGCGCTGCCGTACTCAGCCATCCGGCCCGCGTACATGACCAGGATGTCGTCGGACAGCTCGGCGACCACCCCGAGGTCGTGGGTAATGATGATCACTGCGGAGTGGTACTCCTGCTGCAGGTCCCAGATGAGGTCCAGGATCTGCGCCTGCACCGTGACGTCCAGTGCGGTGGTCGGCTCGTCGGCGATCAGCAGTTCCGGGTCGCAGCTCAGCGCCATCGCGATCATCGCGCGCTGCCGCATGCCGCCGGAGAACTGGTGCGGGTAGTCATCGACCCGGGTGGCGGGCTGCGGGATGCCCACCCGGCCCAGCAGGTCGACCGCGTGCTTGCGCGCCACCTTCTTGCCTACCTGGTTGTGCACCAGGTAGGCCTCGGCGATCTGCGAGCCGACCGTGTAGAACGGGTGCAGCGAGGAGAGCGGGTCCTGGAAGATCATGGCCATCTTGCTGCCGCGCAGTTCCCGGATCCGGTTCGCCGTGGCGCCGACCAGTTCCTCGCCGTCCAGCTTGATGTGCCCGGTGATCCGGGCGTTGCTGCCGTGGTGCAGGCCCATGATGCCCAGGCTGGTCACGCTCTTCCCGGAACCTGACTCCCCCACGATGCCCAGGGTGCGGCCCCGCTCCAGGCTGAACGTGAGCCCGTCCACCGCCTTGACCAGGCCGTCGTCGGTCGGGAAGTGGATATGCAGGTCATCGACTTCGAGCAGGGTGTCCGGCATCAGTGCCTCACCCTCGGGTCGACCACGGCGTACAGGATGTCCACCA
>Ga0207665_10000516_pt1 | contig 26163 bp, 24 predicted proteins | sample LARL112metaG_FD_184351 | JGI IMG/M metagenome (GOLD analysis project Ga0207665, IMG submission 184351) | Corn, switchgrass and miscanthus rhizosphere microbial communities from Kellogg Biological Station, Michigan, USA - LAR L11-2 metaG... | ecosystem: Host-associated > Plants > Roots >... | reverse complement strand
TGCCGCTGCCGGCCAGCGTAGTGGCCGGCAAGCCGGGGTTGGACGGCTATTTCGGCCGCGAGATCATCCTGGGCATCCGGCCCGCGGAATTCGAGGACGCCTCCCTTGCCGACCCGGACTGGGCCCGGATGCTTGTCACCGCGAACGTCACCGAGGAACTGGGCAGCGAGATCCACGTCATCTTCACGCTCGACGCGGCGCCGGTGCACCATCCCAGCATCAGCGATGCGGTGGCGTCCGACGGCGATGACGACGAGGCGGCGATGGTCCTGGCCGGCGGGAAGTCCCTGTGGACCGCACGGGTGGCCGCACGCAGCAACGTCCGGCCGGGCCGACCCGCCGAACTGGCGGTGCACACCGCGAACCTGCAGTTCTTCGACCCGGACACCGGGCTGGCGATCGGGCACCAGGAGGCGTCCGCGGCGTGAGCCTTGCTGATCCCGCGGGCCTCAGCGCCCGGCCAGCGACCGGGCAATGACCAGCCGCTGGATCTGGTTGGTGCCCTCCACGATCTGCAGGACCTTCGCCTCACGCATGTAGCGCTCGGCCGGGAAGTCCGCCACGTATCCGTAGCCGCCGAGTACCTGCACGGCGTCCGTTGTGACCCGCATCGCGGTGTCGCTGGCCAGCAACTTGGCCATGGCCGCCCGCGGGCCGAACTCCAGCCCGGCGTCCTTCAGCCTGGCCGCGGACAGGTACAGCGCGCGGGACGCCTCGACCGCGGTGGCCATGTCGGCGAGCATGAACGACACGCCCTCGAAGTCGATGATCGGCTTGCCGAACTGGTGCCGCTCGCGCGCGTAGCCGACCGCCAGGTCGAGCGCGGCCTGGGCAAGTCCCGTCGCGCAGGCCGCGATGCCGAGCCGCCCGGAGTCGAGCGCGGTGAGCGCGATGGCAAAACCGCGGCCCTCCTCGCCGAGCAGATGATCCGCGGGCACCCGCGCGCCTTCGAAGATCATCTGGGCGGTGACCGAGGCACGCATGCCCATCTTGTGCTCGGCCGGCGCCGCGCTGACCCCCTCGGTGGCCGCGGGCACGTGCAGGCAGCTGATACCCCGGGCCCGGTCCCGCCCGTCCGGCTGGCCGGAGGTCCGGGCGAACAGCGTGTAGAAGTCGGCCTGGCCAGCGTGCGAGATCCACGCCTTCACCCCGTCGATCCGGTACCCCCCGCCCGCCTCCCCTTCCCCCTTCACCCCGTCGAGCACCGCCGTGGTGGCCAGGGCTGCCGCGTCGGACCCACTCTGCGGCTCGGACAGGCAGTAGGCGCCGAGCAGTTCGCCGCCAAGCATGTCCGGCAGCCACCGGTCCCGCTGCTCGTCGGTGCCGTACGCGGCCAGCGGCAGGCAGGTCAGCGTGTGCACGCTCACGCCGAGGCCGACCGCGAGCCATGCCCGGGCCAGTTCCTCGACCACCTGCAGGTAGACCTCGTACGGCTGGCCGCCGCCGCCCCAGCGCTCGGGGTAGGGCAGCCCGAGCAGGCCGCTGCGGCCGAGGGTGCGGAACACCTCGCGCGGGAACACCGAATCCCGCTCGGCGTCCTCGGCCCGCGGGCGGACCTCCTTGTCCGCTAGTTCGCGGGTGAGATCCAGTAACTCGCGCATCACGCACCCACCACGACGAGATCCCGGCTGGCGTTGTTGAGCCGCCGGTATCCGTCGGCCGTGCAGACCACGATGTCCTCGATCCGGGCGCCGTGCGGCCCTGGGTAGATGCCCGGTTCCACGGAGAAGGCCATCCCCGGCTCAAGCTCCTCGGTGTTGCCCGCCACGATGTACGGGTCCTCGTGGGTCTCCAGGCCGATGCCGTGACCGGTCCGGTGGGTGAAGTGCTCACCGTGGCCTGCCGCGGTGATCGCGTCCCGCGCGACGGCGTCCACCGCCTCCGCGCGGATTCCCGGCCGGACCGCCGCGCACGCCGCTTCCTGCGCCTCACGCAGCACCTCGTAATAGCGGGCCATGTCCGGCGGCACCGCGCCGATCGCGTAGGTGCGGGTGCAGTCCGAGCAGTAGCCGCTGGGCATGGTGCCGCCGATGTCCACCACGACCGCGTCCCCTTCGCGCAGCACCCGGCCGGTGGGCTCGTGGTGGGGTTTGGCCGCGTTCGGCCCGGACCCGACGATGACGAAGTCGATCCTCGTGTGCCCGGCCGCCGCGATGGCGCTGGCGATGTCGGCCGCGGCCTCCCGCTCGGTCCGGCCTGGGCGAAGCCACTGCGGCACCGCCGCGTGCACGCGGTCGATCGCCGCGCCCGCCTCCGCCAGCGCCGCGACCTCCGCTGGCGTTTTCCTGATGCGCAGTGCCCGCAGCGCCGAGGATGCCAGGGCCTGGCGCGCGCCGGGCATCGCGTCCCGGAACCGGAGCACCATCATGGCCCACATCTGGCCCGCCAGGCCCACCGTGGCGGGGCTGCCAAGACGCTGGGCGACCGCCTGGTAGGGGTCGTCTGTCTCGTCCCACACCACCAGGTCCAGGTTCATACCGCTCACCGGGGACGCCTTGGCCGAGGCCAGTTCCAGCCGGGGCACCACCAGGAAGGGGGTGCCCGCGGCGGGCACCGCGAGGCAGGTCAGCCGCTCGGACTGGTGCGTGTCGTATCCGGTCAGGTAGCGCAGGTCCGGCCCGGGGGTGAGCAGCAGCGCGTCGAGCCCGGCCCGGGCCGCGGCGCCGGCAGCCCGCTCCAGCCGGCTCGCCGGGTACAGGTCCGCCATCGTGTACCCCCCGGCGACCTCGCCTCCCCCCGTCACGGCCGCTGCCTGCGTCGTTGCCGCCTCTGCTGACATGTCTCGCCCTTCGCCTTCCGCAGCCGCCCAACCAGGTCATCTAATCACGCGCCTGTCCGGCAGCAGACAGGCGGCCAGAGTGGCCCCGGAGACTTGCCGTCCGACTGGACAGAAGCGCCCCGCGTGCCTCACGCTTAGTAGACTCAGGCTCACGGATGCGGACGGCGATGACATCCTCCGAGATCGTTGCTCCTCCGGCTCACCCCGAGTCGCTCGCTGGGCCCGCACGTGCTGACGCTCCCCGAAAGCCACCCGGAGGCAGCGCACGGATGAGGAAACCCGTAGCCCGGATGTCCTCCTCTCAGAGCGACACGGCGCAGGCCGATGGCAGTGGCGCCGACACGGCCAGACTGGCCGCTGAGCTTGCCGCCGAACGGCACGTCACGTTGGAACTGCAGCGGGCGATCCTGCCGTTGCACGAGGAGCCCTTCGACCTTCCCGGGCTCCGTGCTGTCGTCAGGTACCTGCCCGCCTCCCAGGACAGCCGGGTGGGCGGCGACTGGTACATCACCGCCGAGATGCCAGGCGGGCACGTGCTGCTCGCGATCGGCGACGTCGGCGGGCACGGCCTGGCAGCGGCCGCGGGAATGGCCAGGCTGCGCGGTGCGCTGGCGGGTCTTGCGATCACCGGCGCCCCGCCCGAACGGCTCGTCGGCTGGCTCAACGACCTGGTGCACCATGTCGGCCCCGAGCACACTGCCTCCGTGGTCGCCGGCTACTTCGACCCACCGACCAGGGTGCTGACCTGGGCACAGGCCGGGCACCCGCCGCCTGTGCTGGTCCGGGGCCAGCAGGCGACCGCGCTGCGGTCACCCGCGGGCATCCTGCTCGGCGCGGCCAGGTCCGGCTACGACGCCGCGTCGCTGGAACTGCACCGGGGCGACCTGCTCCTGCTCTACAGCGACGGCCTCATCGAGCGCAGGCACCGGTCCCTGGACGATGGTCTGGCCGCGCTCACCGCCGCCGCTGCGGGCATCGCCGACCCGGAGGGCATGATCTCCGCCGTCCTCGACGCGCTCGGTTCCACCGACACCGAGGACGACACGTGCCTGGTAGCCCTGTACGTGCACTGACCCGGCGGCGCGGGGCAGGGCGGTCGGATCGTCATGCAGCGAAGCTCTTTTCAGGCACCGGACAGTGCCGCGACCGCGCGCCGCAGTGACGAGCCGAGGCCGAAGCGCTCGTCCAGATCCGCCAGCATGCCCGGGTCCACGGGGCTGACCGGCAAGCTGCCGCCCACCTCCAGCACCGGCGCGTCCGTCGCGACGCGCACGACCGTCGGCGCGACCGCCAGATAGTCGCGGGCCGCCGCGACCTTCGCCCGGGCCCCGGCCGGGAAGCCACCGTGGCCCTTGTCGATGGCCTCGCAGATCGCATCGACCGAACCGAACGTCCGGACCAGCGCGGCTGCCGTCTTGTCCCCCACGCCGGCGACCCCGGGCAGGCCGTCGCTGGGGTCGCCGCGCAGCGTCGCGTAGTCGGCGTAGGCACGCCCGGGGATGTGGTACCTGGCCGTGATCGCGGCCTCGTCGACGATGTCCAGCTTGACCAGGCCGCGTGCGGTGTAGATAACCCGCGCGGGCTTAGCGTCGTCCACCAGCTGGAACAGGTCGCGATCCCCCGTGACGATCTCGACCGGCCCGGGTGAGTGGGCGGTGAACGTGCCGATCACGTCGTCCGCCTCGTAACCGGGTGCACCGGCGAGCGCCACCCCGGCGGCGGTGAGGACCTGCTCGATGACCGGCACCTGCGCGGCGAGCGCCGGCGGGACCTCCTCCTGCTCGCCGTCGGCACTGGCCCGGTGCGCCTTGTAGGACGGCAGGGCCGCCACCCGGAAGGCCGGCCGCCAGTCCGCGTCCAGGCACGCCACGAGCCGGTCCGGGTGCCGGGCCCGGACCAGCCGGGTGATCATGTCGAGCAGTCCCCTGATGGCGTTCACCGGGGTGCCGTCGGGTGCGGCCACGGTCTCCGGCACGCCGTAGAACGCACGGAAGTACAGCGAGGCGGTATCGAGCAGCATCAGGGAGCCCACCTGCGCCATCCTGCCAGGCCGGGCCGACACCGGCTGCCCCAACCTGCCGCCTGGGTGCCGGTCGATGTGGTTTGCGCACCATTAGCCGGGGACGTAGGGCCCCGGCTCGCCCCTCGGCCTTGACGGGCTGACAGGACCAGCGTGCAATGGACTATAAGCGGACGGTAAACGTCCGGCATGCGATGTGCCGCCACCTGGGGGGAGACGGGACATGAGCGCATGGTGGTGGGGGGCGATCGGCCTTGTCGCCTGGTGCGGTCTTGCGCTGGTGGCCGGGTTGTTACTTGCCCCATTTCTCAAGGACGCCGCACAGGCCAGGGAAGCCCTGGACGCACAACTGGGCGAGACACCACATGAGCGCGACAAGCCGCCCCAGGATGGGCCGCATGCCGCATAGAGGATCTGGCCCTGAAGGTCACCGAGCAGGACTTCGTCCCCGAGGGCGACCGCGGGCACGCCCTGTTCCGGGCGCGGCGTCAGGCGCTGGAGTAGACCCGCTCCGGTGTCATCAGCACGGCGGTCCGCCGCTCGTTCGCCATCACCGCGTCGTAGGTATCCCAGTCGTCGTGGGTCCCGCCAGCGGCGGTGAACACCGCCCGCAACAGCAGCCGCAGGCCCTCGGCGTCCACGCCGGGCAGGGGATCGCCGGGCCCGCAGAGCTGCACCGGGCCCTCGGCGGCCGCCCACTGCCACCCGCCGCGCAGCACCACGGTGACGCGCGGCGTGGCCCGCAGGTAGCTCAGTCTGCGGGCGTCGCCGCGGCTGACGAAGCCGACGACCTGCTCCCCGGTGACCGGATGGCGCAGCACCCCGGCGTTCACCACCGAAGAGCTGATGGTCGAGTCGGGGCGGAGCACGGATACCACGGCCAGGCCATGGTCGGCCGCCACGAACGCGGCGAAGTCTGCGAGGTCGGTCATGCCGGGAGCGTACCGTGCGTGGCGCCGGCGTCCGGCAGGTCCTCGACCGATGAGAAGGTGACCACGCCGTGGCCCAGCGCGTCGACGGCCTTGAGCGCGGTGGAGCGCAGCGGCGTGTCCCGTCCCGCCGCAACCGCCACCTGCCCGAGCAGGTCCATGAGCTGCTTGACCGCCCGGACGAAGTCGCCCGGGGTCAGGTCGGGCCCGAGCACGGCCTCAAGCGGCTTGCCACGCGCCCAGGCGTGCGCCGCCCAGGCGAATCCCGGGTCCGGGTCGCGCAGGAACGACAGCCGGTTCTCGGTCTCGATCTCGTCGAGTTCCCGCCACACCGCCATCGTGGCCTCGAGCACGTCGCGGACCGGGCCGCCTGGCAGCCGTACCGGCGTGGTCGCGTCGGCCGTTCGGGACTCGAACGTGAGCGCCGACACGCAGGCCGCGAGCTCGGCCGGGCTCAGCCCGTCCCACAGACCGCGGCGCATGCACTCCGCGGCGAGCAGGTCCAGTTCGGTGTACAGGCAGGCAAGCCGCCTGCCCGCCTCGGTCACGCGGTCGCCGTCGGTGTAGCCGAGGCGGGCGAGCACGGCGCAGACCCGCTGGAAGGTGCGGGCGATGACGTGGGACCGGCCGGCCACGGTGGTTTCCAGCCGCTGCACCTCGCGTTCCAGCCGGGCGCGGCGCTCGGCATGGCGGGCGTGCTCGTCCCGGTCGGGACAATCGTGGCAGCGGTGGCTGCGAACCCTGCGGCGCAGCGCGGCGATCTCCGCCTGGGCCACCGGCTGGGCCTCCGGCCTGGGGCGCGGCGGCTCCTTGTCCCGGCCGGCCAGCTTGGTCTGCACACTGGCGGCCAGGTCCCTGCGGTGCTTGGGTGACCGGGCGCTGAACCAGTTCGGGATGCGGACCCGGTCGATGGGCTGCACCGGGACCGGGAAGTCGGCCGCTGAAAGCCGCCTGACCTGGCGGCCCGCGGTCAGCACCAGCGGCACCGGCGTGCCGCCGCGGCCGGGAGCGGGCACCCCCGGGTCGAGCACCACCGCCATGCCCGCGCGGCGCCCGCCGGGCACCTTGATGATGTCGCCGCGGCGCAACTGGCTGAGCGAGGTGATCGCCTCGGCACGCTGGGACGCGGCGCGCTGCCTGGCCGATTCCCCTTCCAGCTCGGACAGGTTCCGGCGGAGCCGGAAGTACTCGGCGAAGTCGCCGCGGTCGCAGGTCACCGTCAGCTTTTCCAGTTCCTGCCGGCCGCGCTCCGCGGAGCGGGCCACGTCCGCGACCGCCCGGTCGGCCTGGAACTGGGCGAACGACGACTCCAGGATCGCCGCCGCCCGCTCAAGACCGGCCTGCCCGACCAGGTTCACCGCCATGTTGTAGGAGGGCCGGAAGCTGGAGTTGAGCGGGTAGGTGCGGGTCCCGGCCAGGCCGGCCAGCGCCGCCGGTTCCAGGCCCGGCTGCCACAGCACGACGGCGTGCCCCTCGACGTCGATGCCGCGGCGCCCGGCCCGCCCGGTGAGCTGGGTGTACTCCCCCGGCGTCAGCGCCGCGTGCGCCTCGCCGTTCCACTTGTCGAGCCGCTCGATGACCACGGTCCTGGCCGGCATGTTGATGCCGAGGGCAAGCGTCTCGGTGGCGTACACGACCCGCACCAGGCCCGCCTCGAACAGTTCCTCCACCACCTCCTTGAACGTGGGCAGCAGCCCCGCGTGGTGGGCGGCGATGCCGCGCTGCAGGCCGGCCAGCCACTCCCCGTACCCGAGCACCGCCAGGTCCGGCTCGGGCAGGTCCGCGGTGCGGCGCCGCACCACCTCGGTGATGATCTCCGCCTCTTCCGGCGTGGTCAGCCGCAGGCCGGCGTCCAGGCACTGGCGCACCGCGGCGTCGCAGGCGGCCCTGGAGAAGATGAACGTGATGGCAGGCAACAGCCCCGCCGCGTCCAGCCGCTCGATGACCAGCGGCCGGCTCGGCGGCCTGGGCCGGGACGGCCGGCGCCCGCCCCGTACCGGGCGGCCAGGTGACCTGCGCTGAGCCTGCTCCTCCCGCCGCGACAGCCGCAGCAGGTCCGGGTTGACCTGCGGTGAGTCCCCGCCGCGGCCGTTCGGGGAGACGAACAGGTCATACAGGTGGCCGTCGGCCAGCACGTGCTGCCAGAGCGGCACCGGCCGGTGCTCGTCAACGATTACCGTGGTCCCGCCGCGGACCTGGGTCAGCCACTCACCGAACTCCTCGGCGTTGCTCACCGTGGCGGACAGCGCGGCGACCCTGACCGATTCCGGTAGGTGGATGATGACCTCTTCCCACACCGCGCCGCGGAACCGGTCGGCGAGGTAGTGCACCTCGTCGAGCACCACGTAGCCGAGCCCGTCCAGGGTGACCGAGCCGCCGTAAAGCATGTTGCGCAGCACTTCGGTGGTCATCACCACGACGGGCGCCTCACCGTTGATGCTGTTGTCGCCGGTGAGCAGCCCCACCCGGTCGGGGCCGTAGCGGCGCACCAGGTCGCCGAACTTCTGGTTGGACAGCGCCTTGATCGGCGTGGTGTAGAAGCACTTGCGCCCCGCGGCCAGAGCCAGGTGCACGGCGAACTCCCCGATCACGGTCTTGCCTGACCCGGTCGGAGCGGCCACGAGCACCCCGTGGCCCTCGTTCAGCGCCTGGCACGCCCGGCGCTGGTAGTCGTCGAAGGTGAAGTCGTAGAGCGCCTGGAACTCGGCCAGAGCGGGACCGTCCTGCGCCCGCCTCCGCCGGGATTCGGCATACCGCTGCGCAGGGCTCGCGTGGGTGGACACGCGTTCAAGCCTAGGCGACGCCTCCCGCGGCGCTCCCGGGGCTAGGCGCGGGCGTCGGTATCCTCGCTGATTTCGGACAGGCCCTCCGTGGCCAGCAGCGCAGCCTCACGGCGCGCCCGGCGACGGTCGTTCCACCAGACGAACAACTCCGCGCACTCCACCAGGATCACGCAGGGGACGGCCAGCAGCAGCATCGAGAACGGGTCCGGGCTGGGGGTCGCCGCGCCGGCGAACACGAACACCAGGAAGATCATCACCCGGCGGTACTTGCGGATGAAGGCATGGCTGACCGCCCCGGCCATGTTCAGTATGACCAGCACCAGCGGCAATTCGAAGGCGATGCCGAAGATGAACAGCATCGCCATCGCGTAGCCGAAGTAGGTGTCGATGGTGATCAGCGGCCGGACGTCGGGCGGGGTCAGGCCGAGCAGGAAGCGCAGGCCCCGGCTCATCGCCAGATAGGCGAACACACCGCCGAGCGCGAACAGTGGCACGGCGGTGCCCACGAACGCGAACGTCCAGCGCTTCTCGCGGCGGTAGAGCCCCGGCGCGATGAACGCCCACAACTGGTAGAACCAGATCGGGGACGACACGATGATGCCGACCACGAAGGCGACCTTCAGCTTCACGAAGAACGGGTCGAACACGCCGGTGACGATGAGCGGGTGCCCGTCCGGGCCGCAGCCCACCCTGTTCTGGATGGGGATCCGGCAGAACGGGCCGGCAATGAAGTTGAAGGCGCGCTGGTACAGGAACCAGCCGACCACCATGCCGAGGATGATCCCGAGAACACCCTTGATCAGCCGGTTGCGCAGCTCACGGAGGTGCTCCATGAGCGGCATCCGGCCATAGGGGTCACGCCCTGGCCTGCTCGGGCGCAACCGGGAGCCGCGCCCCGATGCGGGCGCGGCTGTGTCCGGCGGCGAACTCATCTGTCAGCTCGGATGGTTAGCCGGGCTGGTTGGTGTGCTGTGTCTCCGGCGCCGTCGCGCTGGGCGGGGTGCCCGGGGCCGGCGGGGCCGAAGTCGGCTGCGGGGCGGGGGCCATCTGCTGCTGCTTCAGGGCATCCATCTGCTTCTGCAGGGCGGCCATCTGCTCCTGGGTCGCCTGCTGCGGCGCCACCTGCTGCGGGGCTGCCTGCGGCTGCGGGGCGGCGACCTGCTGCGGAGTCCACTCCGGCACCTCCTCGGCCTTGGCCGAGTTGTCGTCGTGCAGCTTCGCCGATTCCTTCTTGAAGATCCGCATGGCTTCGCCCATTGACTTGGCGGCCTTGGGCAGCTTCGCGGAGCCGAAGAGCACGACCAGTACCACCAGGATGATGAGCAAGTGCGTCGGGCTGTCAAAGAGTCCCATAGTCCCTTTTGTTCCTTCTCAGCGAGGATGCGGCCCCCGCACCTTAGGGAGTCCCGTCAGGCACATGGTACGCCCAGGTCGTCCCGATCTCACCCCTGGTTCGGCGCCGGGCCGCTATCGGATGGGTCCGCAGCGTACTGAGCTAGCGCGGTGGCGGCGTCCGTGCGGACCGCCGCCGCAAGCGCGGCGGGCTCCATGACCCGCCCGTCCTCGCCGAGGCCGAGCGCCAGCCGCCGCGCCCAGGCCCCGTCCGGGGTGCGCAGCGTCACCTTGAGCCGGCCGTCACCCAGTTCGGTCACGTCTTCACACGGGTAGTACTCGGCCACCCAGCGGCCCCGCGGGGTGAGTTCGAGCACCACGCGCATGTCGCCGGGCGAGGGCCGGAACAGCCCCTGGTCCACGTCCACCGGCTCCGCCTGGTGCGGCACCTCCGCCGCCACGTCGAGTACCTCGATCCGCAGCACCCGGTCCAGCCGGAATATCCGGACCGCCTCGGCCCGGCGGCACCAGCCCTCGAGATAGGTCCGGCCTTCCACGACGAGCAGCCGCATCGGGTCCACGTCCCGCTCGGTGGCCTCGTCACGCCCCGGCACGTAGTACGACAGGTGCAGCCGGCGCCCGCTGTCCAGCGCCTCGCGTACCCGGGCCAGGACGCTCCGCTCGGCGTGCTGGTCGACCTCCACCGCCACCTGCGCGCTGGGTGCCGCGGCCTCTCCCGCCGCCGCCTCCAGCTTCGCGATGGTGCGGCTGAGCGCGGAACCCCCCGCCAGCTCCGGCACCGAGGTCAGCTCGCCGACCTCGGCCAGCATCCGCAGCGCCACCAGCAGCGCGCTCGCCTCGTCCACACCGAGCCGCAGCGGCCGGTCCACCGGCTCGGCCTGGCTGATCACGATTTCGCCGCCCTCGTAGGACAGGTCGATCGGGCAGTAGGGGTCGGGCGTGCGCAACTCCACGCACCACAGCATGTTCAGGTCGTCGGTCAGTTCCCGCTCACTGACGCCGAACGCGGCCGCCGTCTCGGCCAGCCCGACCACCTTCCGGCTGATCACGTAGGGCACCAGGGCCAGCAGCCGCTGCAGCCGGTCCGCACTGGTGGTCCCGTGCTCGGCCGCACGTGCCCCCGTCATGCCAGCGCTCCCTTGAGCCTGGTGATGACCGCGTCCCGCAGGTCGGCGGGCTCGCGGACGATCACGTCGGGGCCGAACGAGGCGAGGTGCTCGGAGAACCAGGCGACCTCGGCGAACGGCGTCTCCACTTCGTCCCAGCCTTCTGCTCCGGCCACTTCCTTGGTGGCCTGGCGCCTGATGCCGAGACCGGCCCCGGCCCGGACGCTCAGCACCGCGAACCGGGGCGCCACCGGCCGGTCGTCCCAGGACTTGACCAGTTCGCGCACGTCGGCATCGGTGGGCACGGTCACGGAGCCGGGTGGCCCGCTGAAGGCCACGCCGCCTTCGATCCGGCTCAGCCGGAACGCGCGCACCGCCTGCCGGGCCCGGTCGTGCCCGGCCACGTACCACCGGCCGTGCCGGTTCACCACGCCCCACGGCTCCAGTTCGCGCTGCTGCGCCTCGCTGCGGCCGGCCGCGCGGTAGCGGAAGGTGACCGGCCGCCGGTCCCGCACCGCCTCCCACAGGGGCGCGAACGCGGCCTCGCCGGCCTGCAGCCTCGGCTCGATACCCGGCTGTGCGGTTTCTTCGGCCTCAACCCCAGCCGCGCGCAGTTTGAGCAGCGCACCGGCCGCGGCGCCGGCCAGTTCGGCCCGGTGCCACACCCGGGCCGCCACGGCGAGCACCGCCGCCTCGTCCGGTTCCAGCCTGATGTCGGGCAATTCGTAGGCCTGCCGGGGAATCCGGTAGCCGACCTCGTCGTCAAGCGCCGCGTTGGTGCCCATGTCGAGCGGGATGCCCAGCTCGCGGAGCTCCTCCTTGTCCCGCTCGAACATCCGCTTGAACGCGTCGAACGACTCGGGGTAGCCGGGCACCGCGGCGCGGATCTGGGTCGCGGTCAGGTAACGCTGGCTGGACAGCAGGCAGACCACCAGGCTGAGCAGCCGCTCGGTCTTCCGCCGTGACATCGCCGCCTTCTCCGCAGTTCCGGGGTGACCCAGGTTACCCTGCCGGGGTGATTCGTTGGCGAAGCGCCGTGGTGGCGCAGGTGCGGCGGGAATGGCCGGGCGCGGTTGAACTGGAAGTCACCACCGGCGACGGGCCGATGCGGGCACTTGCCTACCCGGCGCTGACCGGCCGGCCGCAGGCTGGCGATCGGGTTTTGCTGAACGCAACGGCCGTGGAACTGGGCCTCGGCACCGGCGGGTATGCGCTGGTGATCGCCGTGCCTGACCGACTGCCCACCGGCCCGGCCGGCCCGGGCCATCTGGTCAAGGCGCGGTACACGCCGATGCAGGCGTGCGTACTTGGGGCCGACGAGCAGGGCTCACCGCACCACGAGGTGCTCCGCGATGCCGACGACCTAGGCGGGATGCCGGTCATCGTGGCCGATCTCCATTCCGCGCTGCCGGCGATCCTCGCCGGGTTGCGCGAGGCGGGCCCGCGGGTCGCCGCGTACGTGATGCTGGACGGCGGCACGCTGCCCGCCTGGTTCTCCCGTACCGCGGCGGGGCTGCGCGAGGCCGGATGGCTCGCGGGCACGGTCAGCACGGGCCAGTCGTTCGGTGGCGACCTGGAGACGGTCACCGTGCACACCGGGCTGCTCGCGGCGCGGCATGTACTGGGCGCGGAGGTGGCCGTGGTCACGCAGGGGCCGGGCAACCTGGGCACCGGCACCCGCTGGGGATTTTCGGGCGTGGCCTGCGGCGAGGCGGTGAACGCGGCCGCGGTGCTCGGCGGCCGCCCGGTGGCCAGCTTGCGGATCAGCGAGGCCGACCCCAGGCAGCGCCACCGCGGCATCTCGCACCACAGCCTCACCGCCTACGGACGGGTGGCCCTGGCCAGCGCGGACGTGGTGGTGCCCGCGCTCGGCGGCGACCTCGGCACGCTGGTTGACGCCCAGGCGCGGCAACTCGCGCAGCGGCACCGCCTGGTCACGGTGGCGACCGCTGGGCTGCTCGACGCCCTGGCGGCATGCCCGGTCCCGCTCGCCACGATGGGCCGCGGTCTAGCCGAGGACCGGCCCTACTTCCTAGCCGCCGCCGCAGCCGGACGCCACGCCGCGGCCCTACTGGCCTGAACGGCCCGCGTCGGGTCGCTCCCCCGGCCAGCAGGGCCAAGGCCCCGTGACGAAGGAACGAGGCCTTGAGTCAGCGGGGGTTTCCAGGGGGTCGCCCCCCTGGGCTAACACGGCCACGGCCCTCGCGACGGAGTCGCGAGGGCCGTGAGCCAGCGGGGGTTCCGGGCCATGGGGTCCGGGGGCTTGCCCCCGGGGGAGGCAGAGTGCTCCCCCGGGCTAGTACTGCTTACTTCGCGCCGCTGAAGGCGCCCAGGATGTCCACCGCGAAGACCAGGGTGTCGGTCCCCTTGATGTGCGCCTGCGGGCTGCCGGTCTTGCCGTAGCCATCGGCGGGCGGGATCACCAGCATCACCCGGCTGCCCACGGTCTGCCCGGCCAGGCCCTTGTCCCAGCCCGGGATCACCTGGCTGGGGCTGGCGGCGATGGTGAAGCCGAACGGCTGGCTCCGCTTCCACGACGAGTCGAACACGTAGCCGTTGCGCCAGATCGCGCCGGTGTACTGGACCACGACCGTGTCACCCGGGGCCACCACGGGACCGGTGCCCTTGATCAGGACCTTGGTGGTCAGATTCGTCGGCGGGTTGCCCTTGGGCACCTTGATCGTGGGCGCCGTCCCGGCGGCGGCCGCGGTCACCGTCGGCAGCGAGCCACCGCCGTTGGATACCTGCTGTCCGGTCGCGGCTGCGGTACCGGAGAAGTCCTTGATCATGTCCACGACGAACACCAGCGTGTCCGTGCCCTTGATGCCGGCCTGCGCGTCACCGCTGGTGCCGAAGCCTTCCTTGGGCGGGATCACGGCCAGTACCCGGCTGCCCATCTTCTGCCCGATAAGGGCGGTCTCCAGGCCGGGCAGCAGCGTGCCGGAGAACAGCGTGGGGCTGGCGCCAGCCTTGAACGTGCTCTGGAGCAGCTTGTGCGAGGTGCCGCTCCACAGGTAGATGGCGTAGTTGCCGACGAACGCGTCGGTCTTGGCGAGCGCCGGCCCGGAGCCGTGGACCAGCGTCTGCACATCGAGCTTGCTGGCGGCCTTCTCCGCGGGGATTTTCACGTTCGGGGCCTTGCCAAAGGTACCGCTCACGGTCACAGCCGCGGCGGACGAGGAGGAGTTGGAGGAGCCGCCGCATCCGGCCAGCACCCCGACGGCCAGCAGTGGGAGGGCGGTGAGAACCGCGATTCGTCGCATGGGAAGCAAACCTTTATCGTCGTTGGCTGTCGTCATCGGCGGAAGCCCCGCCAGCCTACCGGGCTAAGCGGCCCCGACGGCCCCGGACCGGTTCCGGGCCCGTCACGGCCCGCAACTACGGCCGCACCTACGCTACCGCCCCCGGCCGGCCGTTTGCGCCCGGCCGACTTTACCGGCCTGTGGCGATTTCACATGCCGGCGATGAGCTTCTCCACCCGCTCGTCGGTGCACCGGAACGGGTCCTTGCACAGCACCGTCCGCTGAGCCTGATCGTTCAGCTTGAGGTGCACCCAGTCCACGGTGAAGTCGCGCCGACGCTCCTGTGCGCGGCGGATGAACTCGCCCCTCAGCCTGGCCCTGGTGGTCTGCGGTGGCACCGACTTCGCCTCGAAGATGTCGATGTCCCTGGCGGCGCGGACCACCGCGCCGCGCCGCTGCAGCAGGTAATACAGCCCGCGGCCGCGGTGCACGTCGTGGTAGGCGAGGTCGAGTTGGGCCACCCGCGCCGACGACAGCGGCAGGTCGTGCTTGGCCCGGTAGCGCTCGATGAGCTGGAATTTGGTCACCCAGTCGATCTCACGGGCGACGTCGTCGAGGTTGCCGCTGTCGACCGCGTCCAGCGTCCGTTCCCACAGGTCAAGCACCCGCCGCGCGCTCTCGTCGGCGCCGCGACGATCGGTGAAGTCCCGCGCCTTGGACAGGTACTCCCGCTGGATGTCCAGCGCGCAGGCCTCGCGGCCGTTGGCCAGCCGTACCCGGCGCTGCCCGGTCATGTCGTGGCTGACGTCCCTGATCGCCCTGATCGGGTTCTCCAGGCTCAGGTCGCGCATGACCGTGCCCGCCTCGATCATGCGCAGCACCAGGTCGGTGGCGCCCACCTTGAGCAGCGTGGTGGTCTCGCTCATGTTCGAGTCGCCGACGATGACGTGCAGGCGCCGGAACCGCTCGGCGTCGGCGTGCGGCTCGTCGCGGGTGTTGATGATCGGCCGGGACCGGGTGGTGGCCGACGACACGCCCTCCCAGATGTGCTCGGCCCGCTGGCTGACGCAGTACACCGCGCCGCGCGGGGTCTGCAGCACCTTCCCGGCGCCGCAGATGATCTGGCGGGTGACCAGGAACGGGATCAGGATGTCGGCGAGCCGGCCGAACTCGCCGTGCCGTCCCACGAGGTAGTTCTCGTGGCAGCCGTAGGAGTTGCCCGCGGAGTCGGTGTTGTTCTTGAACAGGTAGATATCGCCCGCGATGCCCTCTTCGCGCAGCCGCCGGTCCGCGTCGACGAGCAGGCCCTCCAGGATCCGCTCGCCGGCCTTGTCGTGGACCACCAGGTCGGAGATGTTGTCGCACTCGGGGGTGGCGTACTCGGGATGGCTGCCCACGTCCAGGTACAGCCGGGCCCCGTTGCGCAGGAACACGTTGCTGCTTCGGCCCCAGGAGACCACACGCCGGAACAGGTACCTGGCCACCTCGTCCGGCGAGAGCTTACGGCTGCCCCGGAACGTGCACGTGACTCCGTACTCGTTCTCCAGCCCGAATATTCGTCTGTCCATCGCGAACTCAGTTAATCACGCCGGTGGCCAGGCTCCGTCCGCCACGCCAGCGGGATACTCCGGGGCCGCCTCCCCCTGGGCCAACGCGGCCAAGACCCCCGCGACGAAGTCGCAGGGGCCGCAGGCCATCGGGGGTTCCGGGGGGTCGCTCCCCCGGGCCAGCACTGCCTACCAGTCCACAGCGATGTACTTGCTCTCGGTGAATTCCAGCAGGCCGTCGTGGCCGCCCTCGCGGCCGAGGCCGGACTGCTTCACGCCGCCGAACGGGGCCGCCGGGTCGGACACGATGCCCCGGTTGACGCCGACCATGCCGGTGTCCAGTGCCTCGGAGACCCGCAGCGCGCGGCGCAGGTCGCCGGTGTAGAGGTAGGAGACAAGGACGTACTCGGTGTCGTTGGCCCAGCGGATCGCGTCGTCCTCGCTGCTGAACCGCACCACCGCCGCCACCGGGCCGAAGATCTCCGTGCCCAGGATGGCCGCGCCCGGCTGCAGGTCGTCCAGCACGGTGGGCAGGTAGAAGTAGCCCTTGCGGTCCGGGGCGTGCCCGCCGGTGACGACATGGCCGCCGCCGGAGACCGCACCGTCGACCAGGCTGGCGACCTTGGACCGGGTGTCCTCGTTGACCAGCGGCCCCAGGTCGGTGCCGGCCTCAAGGCCGGGGCCGACCGCGAGCTTGCTCAGCCGTTCCGCGAACCGCCTGATGAACTCGTCGGCCACCCGCTCGTGCACGTAGAACCGGTTGGCCGCGGTGCAGGCCTCGCCGCCGTTGCGCATCTTGGCCAGGAACGCGCCCTCGATCGCGGCGTCGAGGTCAGCGTCCTCGAAGATCAGGAACGGGGCGTTGCCGCCGAGCTCCATCGAGCAGTTGGTGATGGTCTTCGCGGCCGTCTCCAGCAGCACCCGGCCGACCTCGGTCGAGCCGGTGAAGGAGAGCTTGCGCACCCGCGGGTCGGCCAGCATGGCGCCGACCAGGGGCCCGGCCTTCTGGGTGCACACGACGTTGACCACGCCGGGCGGAACGCCCGCTTCACGCAGGATATCGGCGACCGCGAACGCGCACAGGGGGGTCTCCTTGGCCGGTTTGAGCACCACGGTGCAGCCTGCCGCCAGCGCCGGGCCGATCTTGCGGGTGGCCATGGCCGCGGGGAAGTTCCACGGCGTGACCAGGACGCTGACCCCGACCGGCTGGCGCAGCACCATGATGCGGTTCGCCCCGGACGGCGCGGTGGTGACCGCCCCGTCGATCCGGACGGCCTCCTCGGCGTACCAGCGGAAGAACTCGGCGGCGTAGGTGACCTCGCCCTTGGCGTCACGCAGCGCCTTGCCGTTCTCGAGCACCATCAGCCGGGCGATCGCATCGGACCGCTCGATCATCAGCGCCCACGCCTTCCGCAGGCACTCCGCGCGCTCCCTGGGCGGGGTCGCGGCCCAGCCGGGCAGGGCCTCCTGCGCGGCGGCCACGGCCGCCAGGGCGTCGTCCGGCGTCCCGTCGGCGATCTCCACCAGGGTGTCCTCGGTGGCCGGGTTGGTGACCCCGATGGTCCGTCCGTTGGTGGTCCATTCGCCGCCGATGAACAGCCCGGTCGGTACATCGATGCCCGTCAGGGCGGCAAGGTCAGCGGTCACGCGTCCTCCAATGATTCCCGCACCGTCTGCGTGATCCGCGCCACCGACGGCAGCACGTGATCCTCGAGCGCGTCGGCGGCCGGAAGCGGGATGTGCGGCGTGGTGATCCGCACCGGCGGCCCGGTCAGGCTGCCGAACGCCTCCTCCACGGCGATCGAGACGATCTCCGCGCCCCACCCGCACAGCCGCGGGTTCTCCTCCACCGTGAACAGCCTGCCGGTCCTGGCCACCTCGGCGAGGATCGTAGTGGTGTCAAGGGGAACCAGGCTGCGCACGTCCACGACACTACAGTCAATGCCGTGCTCGGCCGCCAGCAGGTCAGCGGCTTGCGCAGCACGGCGGACCATGGCCCCCAGCGCCAGGATCGTCGCGTCGCGGCCCTCCCGCAGCACCGTGGCCCGGCCGAGTTCGTCGACGATCTCGCCGTCGCCCACCTCTCCCTTGACCGCGTACAGCGACTTCTGCTCGAAGAAGATCACCGGGTCGGGGTCCCTGATCGCGGCGGCGAGCAGGCCGATCACGTCGCGGGGGTTCGAGGGCGCGACCACCTTCAGCCCGGGCACCGCCATCGCCCAGTTCTCCACCGACTGGGAGTGCTGCGCGCCGAACCGCACCCCCGCCCCGTTGGCGCAGCGGATCACCAGGGGGAACGACACCTGGCCGTCGGACATGTACCGGCTCTTGGCGATCTCGTTGGCGACCAGGTCCCAGCACACCGCGAAGAAGTCGCTGAACATGATCTCGGCCACCGGGCGCAGGCCGGTCATGGCGGCGCCCATCGCGGCCCCCAGGATCGCCTGCTCGCTGATGGGGGTGTCCCGCACCCGCTGCGGGCCGAACTCCTCGAGCAGGCCCACGGTGGCCTTGAACACGCCACCGGCCGCCGCCACGTCCTCGCCGAGGAACACGACCCGGTCGTCGCGGCGCATCTCCTGGGCGATCCCCCTGGCGACCGCCTCGCGGTAGGTAAGCGTGGTAGTCACTGGATCACCGCTATCACCGTGCCGACCGGGACCGTCTGGTCGGCCGCCACCCTGATCTCGGCGAGGGTGCCGGTCACCGGCGCCGGGATGTCGGTGTCCACCTTGTCGGTGCCGATCTCCAGCAGCGGCTCTCCCTCGGTGACCTGGTCACCGACCGCCTTGTGCCAGACGTTGACGGTGCCCTCGTCCACCGTCTCACCCATCCGTGGCATGACCACCTCTGTGCTCATCAGTTCCTCCACGTCCAGCCGCCGTCGTCCCACACGTTCGTAAAGGCCAGCGCCAGGTCCGGCTCCGGCCCGGCCTTCGCCTCCTCGGTCGCCAGGTCCACCGCGGCCTTCGCGTCGGCGTCGATCTGGTCGAGGACCTCCTCGTCCACGCCCCGGGAGATGAGCACGCCACGGTAGGCCGGGATCGGGTCCCTGCCGAGCCACTCGGCGACCTCGTCCGCGGGCCGGTACTTGCCGGGGTCGGCCCGCGAGTGCCCGCCGTGCCGGTAGGTGATCGCCTCGATCAGCGCGGGGCCGCCGCCTTCGCGGGCCCGGTCGATCGCGGCGGCCGCGGCCGCGTGCACCGCCTCGACGTCGTTGCCGTCCACCACGACCGCGGGCAGGCCATAAGCGGGCGCGCGGTCGGCCGCGGGGCGCTTGACCGCGGTCACCGTCTCGATCGCCGTGTACTCCATGTAGTGGTTGTTCTCGCAGATGAACACGACCGGCAGTGCCCAGACCACGGCCAGGTTCAGCGCCTCGTGGAACGCGCCGATGTTGGTGGCGCCGTCGCCGAAGAAGCACACGGTCACCTGGCCGGTGCCGCGGTACTGGGCCGACCAGGCGGTGCCGTTGGCGATGACGAGCTGTGCCCCGATGATCGCGTAGGAGCCGAGCACCCCCTTCGACACGTCGAGCAGGTGCATCGAGCCGCCCTTGCCGTGCATCAGGCCGTTCTGCCGGCCGAGCAGTTCGGCCATGACCGGGGTCATCTCCGTGCCGCGGGCGAGCACGTGGTTGTGCCCGCGGTAGGTGACGAACGTGTAGTCGTCCGGGCGCATCGCGGCCGCGACCCCGGCCGCGATGGCCTCCTGCCCGATGCCCAGGTGGGTGGTCCCCTTCACCAGGTTCTGCAGGAACAGGTCGTGTGCGCGCTTCTCGAACTGCCGGATCCTGGTCATGGTCCGGTACAGCCCGAGTGCGGCTTGCTCATCCATGGCGCCTGCCCTTAGTAGGGGTTGGTGACGAACAGTTCCGCGGAGGGGAACCTGGTAATGATCTCGATGCCGCCGTCCACCACCACGACCTCCTCTTCGAGCCGGGCGGCGGACACGCCGTCGCTGGCCGGGCAGTAGGTCTCCAGCGCGAACACCATGCCCTTCTGGATCTCCATCGGGGCATCCAGCGAGGAGAGCCTGCTGATGATCGGGCGCTCGTGCAGGGCAAGGCCGAGCCCGTGGCCGAACTGCAGGCCGAACGCGGTCTTCTCGTCCGGCAGGCCGATGTCCTGCGCGGTCGGCCAGAGGCTGGCCACCTGGTCGGTGCTCACGCCCGGCTTGATCGCCGCGATCGCGGCCGCCATCCACTCGCTGGCCCTGGCGTAGGCGTCGCGCTGCGCCTGGGTGGAACTGCCCACGCTGAACGTGCGGTAATAGCAGGTCCGGTAGCCGTTGAAGGAGTGCATGATGTCGAAGAAGGCCTGTTCCCCCGGCCGGATCATGCGGTCGGAGAAGTTGTGCGGGTGCGGGTTGCAGCGCTCCCCGGAGACCGCGTTGATCGACTCCACGTCGTCGGAGCCCATCTCATACAGCCGTTTGCTGGCCAGCGCGACGATCTCGTTCTCCCGCACGCCCGGCCGCAGCGCGTCGGTGATGTCCTGGTAGACACCGTCCACCATGGCCGCGGCGGTGGTCAGCAGGGCGATCTCGTCGGGCGATTTGAGCTGCCTGGCGTCCAGCATGACCTGCTGCCCGTCACGGGCCTCGACGCCCTGGCGCTGCAGTTCGAAGAGCATGGGCAGTTCGGCGAAGTCGATCCCGACCGGCATGCCCGCCACCCCGGTGTCCTCGAGGAGGCCCTTGATCTCCGCAACCGCCTTGGCGACGAGCCCCGCCTGCGGCGCAGTGGCGCCGCGCATGGTGGTGTAGGAGGCGATGCAATGCTCGGGCTTGAGCCAGGGGCAGTACATCCGGTGGTGGACGGCGGCCGAGCCGAAGTCCCAGAGGAACAGCTCGCCGGTGCGGGTGTACAGCGCGTACCGGCACAGCTTGTCCCTGGTCCACTCGCCGATGGCCACGCCGGTGAGGTAGCGGATGTTGTTGTTGTCGAAGACAAGCAGCGCGCCGAGGTCGCTGGCCTCCAGCGCGGCCATGGCCCGGCCGAGCCGGTAGGAGCGCAGCCGGGCGAAATCGACGCGCTGCTCGAAGTCGACGTTCATCCGCCCCGGGGCAGGCGTGCGGGGAAGGGGGGGCACGGGCGGAATGGGCGCGACCATGAAGGCTCCCTCTCGCAGGGCCGACCTGTGTACAGCCTGATTTAACGCATGTACAGTGTGGCTGTCAACTGACCAGGCCAAGGCCACGTGACAAAGGAACGAGGCCTTGGCCCGGCGGGGGTTCCGGGGGTCGCCCCCCGGGCCAACACTGGGGGGTTCCGAGGCGGCTTGCCGCCTGGGCTAGCAGGGAGTGTCCGTGACGGTCTCGTTCGATCCCGGAACCGAGCTTGGCCCCCGGCTGCGTCAGGTACGTGAGCAGCGGGGCCTGTCCGTGCGCGAACTCGCCCGCCGCACCCAGTGCTCGCCCAGCCTCATCTCGCAGATCGAGCGAGGGCTGACCGCCCCGTCGGTGGGCATGCTGTACGCACTGGCCACCGAGTTGCGCACGTCGCTGGACTTCCTGTTCAGCGCCGCAGCGCCCGCCGATGGCCTGACCGCGACCGCGCACGGCGACGGCCACGTGCGGGAGGCGGCCCACCGGGCGGCCGCGCTGCCCAGCGGCCACGGTGTCGTCCAGCGGGCCGGCACCCGGCGCACCATCGACCTGGCCAGCGGCGTGCGCTGGGAGCGGCTGACCCCGGGCCCGGACGAGCGGGTGGACTTCCTCGAAGTGATCTACGAGCCCAGCGGGCACTCCACCGACGCGCGGCGCCCGCTGCGCCATGACGGCCGCGAGTATGGCCTCATCACCAGCGGCACCCTGCACGCCAGCGTCGGTTTCGACACGTTCGAGCTCGGCCCGGGCGACTCGATCGCGTTCGACTCCGCGGTGCCGCACCTGTACTGGAACGCCACCACGGCGGACGTGCACGCGATCTGGGCGGTCGTGCACCCTCAGCCCGGCCGCGCCTGAGGGGGCGCCTCCCCGGCATCCTCCTTGGCCCGCGGCTGCGGGTCCATAGGCCGCTCTGGTTCGCGGTGCGGGGGGCGCACCGGCAACTGCGGCGGCGCGCGGTGCCGGGGACGGGTGCCCGACCACACCGCCGGGGGCAGGTCGAGAAAACGAGCCAGCGCGTACGCCGCGCCCTCGTAGTTGACCCGCCAGCCGTGGAAGTGCGGCCAGGCCTCGTCGGGGTCCCGCTCGAACACCCAGCCAGCCCGGCGCATCCGGTCCAGCGCAGTGTCGAACTCCGCCCGCGTCAGCACGAGCGGGTCGTCCGGGTGCGGATCCTCGGTCACCGTTATGCCCAGGTTGCGGGCCAGCTTGCGCATGGTGATATAGCCCACCCGCATCAGCGGCCGGGCCTCCGCCGGTGCGGTGCCCGGGTTCAGCGCCAGTTGCAGCGCGGCCGCGTCCAGGACCGCGAGCAGCCCGAGCAGCCACGAGGTCTGCGGGTCCGGGGACCGGAAGTAGGCCAGGGTGCGGTAGTTCGTGTGGCTCTCCGCGATGTCGGCGGCCCACTCGGTCCACCGCTCATAGACCTTGGGCAGATAGGCCTCATCGCCGATCAGGGCCTGGCGGGCCAGCAGTTCCGGGCCCCACGGCGGGGAACCGGCCAGCGCCTCCAGCATGGTCACCGAGATCTCCCGGCGGTTGAACGCCGTATAGAGCGTCGGCAGGTAGGCGATGAGCAGTGCCACCAGGGCCAGGCCGCTGGCACCGGCCAGGAACACCACCGCGACCGGGCCCGCCCCGAAGGGCCGGACGAAGCCGAGCGTGAAAAGCGAAGACCCGGCTTCCTCCAGGGCTAGCGGGAACGTGTGATGGTTCAGCGGCCACAGCAGCAGGGCGTACCCGAGCAGCAGGCACACCAGCCAGCTGACGAGCAGGGCGATCAGCCAGGCCGGGCCGCCGACGGCCAGGATCCGCTCGCGCTGCCGCAGGTCTTCGACCCGCGCGGTGATCTTGCCGAATATCCACCGGTTCAGCCAGCCCAGGCCGGTGCCCAATGCCGACCTGGCTGACCGCGGGATCAGCAGGGTCTTGATCACACTGGAGGCGGTGATCAGCAGCAGGATCACTCCCGCCGCGAAGCCGAGCCACCGGATCATGCCCACCGCGTGCGAAACCCTGCCCGGCTAAGGCGCGGTGCCGTCACCCGGCGGCGGTTCCTCCGGGGCATCCTCACCCGCGCCGTCCGCCGCCGCGCTCTTCGCGCCCTTGCCTCCGGCCGCCTTGCCGCCCGACTGGGCCTGGCTCAGCAGTTCCTCCAGCCGGGCGCCCCGGATCCGGCGGAAGGAGCGGTGCGCACGCCCGCGCGCCAGCACCGCGACCTCGAGCTGGCTGCCGTTGATCTCGGCGCGCTCGCCGTTGCCCTGGCCGGACAGGGCCGCGATCGCCGCGCCGAGCGCCCCCTCGATGGACATGCCGGCGCTGTAGCGCTCCTTGAGTACCCCGGCGACCTGTTCCGCCTGGCCGCCCATGGCGACGAAACCGTGCTCGTCGGCCACGGAGCCGTCGAACGTGATCCGGTACATCTGGTCTCCGGCCGGGGTGTCTCCGACCTCGGCGACGACGAGCTCCACCTCGTAGGGCTTGTTGCTCTCGGTGAAGATGCTGCCGAGCACCTGGGCGTACCAGTTGGCGAGCCCGCGCGCGGTGACGTCTTCCCTTGCGTACTGGTAGCCGCGGGTGTCGGCGAACCGGACCCCGGCGACCCGCAGGTTCTCGTACTCGTTGTAGCGGCCGACCGCTGCGAACGCGATCCGGTCGTAGATCTCGCTGACCTTGTGCAGGGCGCTGGAGGGGTTCGGCGCGACGAACAAGATCCCCTCGTCGTAGGCCAGCACGACGCTGTTGCGCCCGCGCGCGATGCCCTTGCGCGCGTAGTCTGCCTTGTCCTTCATCGCCTGTTCTGGCGACACGTAGAACGGCATGGACACCGCTGGGGCTCCCCTAAGAGTCGGACGGACCTGGTGGTCGGACGGATAAGTTATCGGGGGCTGTCGTTATGTACTGGCTTGCCGCAGCGGCGCGATCGGGCCGCCGGGCGACTGCATACGCTCGCGGACGACCGCCTCCGCGTTTTCGGCGGCCTCGTCGTCGGTCAGCCGGCGGAACCCGTCCTCGGTGACCACGGCCACCACCGGGTAGATCTGCCTGGTGAGGTCCGGGCCGCCGGTGGCGGAGTCGTCGTCCGCGGCGTCGTAGAGGGCCTGCATGCACGCGGTGACCGCGTCAGCCTCGGACATGTTGTCGGTGTACAGCTTTTTCAGCGACCCTCGGGCGAACACCGAACCGGAGCCGATGGAATGGAATCTGCGCTCCTCGTAGCGGCCGCCAGCCACGTCGTAGCTGAAGATGCGGCCCTTGCCGGTGTCCTCGTCGTACCCGGCGAACAGCGGCACCACGACGAGGCCCTGCATGGCACCGGCGAGGTTGCCGCGGACGAACGCGGCCAGCCGGTTGGCCTTGCCCTCCAGCGACAGGGTCCGGCCCTCCAGCTTCTCGTAGTGCTCAAGCTCGAGCTGGAACAGCCGGACAAGCTCGAGGCCGATCCCGGCCACGCCGGAGATCCCGACGCAGGAGAAGTCGTCGCTGCGGAACACCTTCTCGATGTCCCGCTGGGCGATCATGCTCCCGGCGGTGGAGCGCCGGTCGCCCGCCATGATCACGCCGCCGTCGAATTCCATGGCCACGATCGTGGTCCCGTGCGGGAGATCCCCGGGGACCTGCGCGGCCGTGCCTCTCGCGCCGGGCAGCAGATCCGGGGCAGACGTGGTGAGGAAGTCGGCAAAGGACGAGGTGCCCACCCTCAGGCACGCGGCAGTGAACTGCCCTCCCAGGTACTCAGCGCCCACGAGGTTCCTCCCGGTTGAATGCTGCCTTCGACAGACCCTACTGCCGCGTGAACCCCACCTGTGCCGGTGCAGCCGCCGGAGCGATCAGCTCAGCGCGAACCGGGCAGGGTCACTGCCCGCCCTTCTGGACGTAGGAGCGGACGAACTCCTCGGCGTTCTCCTCAAGGACCTCATCGATTTCGTCGAGGATCGCCTCCACGTCATCGCTGAGCTTCTCCTGGCGCTCCTGCACCTCCGCGGTCGCCTCGGGGGCCGCGTCCTCGGCCTCTTCGCTGCGCCTGGTGGTCTGCCGCTGGCCGCCAGTGTCCTTCGTTGCCATACGATCCTCCGTGGTCCTGGGCGTCCTCGCCGCCCTCAACCGTATCCTCGCCACCCAGCGCCTTGGCCAACCCTGCGGGGGTGTGTCAGCGCGAGGGGAGGACTTACCCCTGGCCCGTCAGGGCGGCGACCAAGTCCGTGGCGGTGCGGCAGCGGTCGATCAGGTCGCCCACGTGGGCCTTGGTGCCGCGCAGTGGTTCCAGGGTCGGCACGCGCTGCAGGGAGTCGTGCCCGGGGATGTCGAAGATCACCGAGTCCCATGACGCGGCGGCCACGGAGTCCGGGTATTTCTGCAGGCAGCGACCGCGGAAGTAGGCCCGCGTATCGTCCGGGGGGTTCTCCATGGCCCGGGTTACTTCGTCGTCGGACACGATGCGGACCATCCGGCCCCTCGCCGCCAGCCGGTTGTACAGGCCGCGCTCCGGGCGCACGTCGGAGTACTGCAGGTCCACGAGCTGCAGCCGGGGATGCCCCCAGCCCAGGTTGTCACGGGTCCGGTAGCCCTCGAGCAGTTCGAGCTTGGCTACCCAGTCGAGTTCCTTGGACGTCAGCATCGGGTCCTCGGCCAGCCGGCCAAGGATCGACTCCCACCGGTTGAGGACGTCGGCGGTCATCTCGTCGACGTCGGCGCCGTACCGGTCCTCGGTGTACTTGCGGGCCCGGTCCAGGTACTCCATCTGCAACTGGACCGCGGTCATCTTCCGGCCGTCGCGCAAGGTGACCAGGTGCCGGCAGGTCGGGTCGTGGGAGATCGCCCGCAGTTCCGCCACCGGCGTCTCGAGCGCGAGGTCGCCGTCGAGGAACCGTTCCTCGATCATCGCCAGCACCAGGGCGGTCGTGCCGAGCTTGAGGTAGGTGCTGACCTCGCTCATGTTCGCATCGCCGATGATCACGTGCAGGCGGCGGTACTTCTCCGGGTCGGCGTGCGGCTCGTCGCGGGTGTTGATGATCGGCCGCTTGAGCGTGGTCTCCAGGCCGACCTCGACCTCGAAGAAGTCGGCCCGCTGGCTGATCTGGAAACCCTCGTTGCGACCGTCGGCGCCCTGGCCGACCCGGCCGGCGCCGCAGACGACCTGCCGCGAGACGAAGAACGGGGTCAGGTTCCTGACGATGTCCGCGAACGGCGTCGCCCGGCGCATCAGGTAGTTCTCGTGGCAGCCGTAGGAGGCGCCCTTGTTGTCGGTGTTGTTCTTGTACAGCTGGATGGGCGCGGCGCCGGGCACGGTGGCCG
>Ga0207665_10000515_pt1 | contig 26165 bp, 24 predicted proteins | sample LARL112metaG_FD_184351 | JGI IMG/M metagenome (GOLD analysis project Ga0207665, IMG submission 184351) | Corn, switchgrass and miscanthus rhizosphere microbial communities from Kellogg Biological Station, Michigan, USA - LAR L11-2 metaG... | ecosystem: Host-associated > Plants > Roots >... | reverse complement strand
GCCTGATCATCCTTATCCGGGTATAGCACCGGCGCTGCCCGCCGCGTGAAGTTCAGTCCATCGTTGCTTTCAGCCAGGCCGATCCGCGACGTATGGAACCCAATCTCCTCCCTCCCGCTCGCATCCTCGGCACGATAGAGCACATAAACCTTCCCGTCACGCACGACAGCCGCCGGATTGAATGTCGCCAGCTGCTCCCAGTGCACCACGCTGTCACCCATCGGCGACATAAAGGTTGATGTCGCGCTCGGCGAGATTATCGGATTGACCGCCGCCGGTTTCTCAAACGGCCCAAAGGTCCATCCAGACGCTTGCCCCCAACTGGACAGAGGGAGGATCAGAGAGACAACCATGATCGATGCTTTCAATGCCATTCCAGAACTCTCCATTCCGAGGCGCTAACCGCTACCGCATCCCGCATCCCGCATCCGCCATCCCGCGATCCCGCCCTGTGACTCTTAGCCCACTCATTCGTTAGCCGTGTGAGGGGCTCCGGCGCAGCGTCGGGCTTCGACCATCCTGAATCCGACGAGGATCTGTCGTGCGTTATTCGTTGATACTTCTAACGCTCGCGGCCGTCACGGCCGCGTGCTCACAGCAACAAAAACCGGCTCTGCCGCCGACCATCAAAGTCGTGCGCGAAACCGTTACCGTAAAGGACGGTGACGCCGAAAAACGCGCGGCACGTCTGGAGCTCCAGATGATGGCTCGTGATGCGCAGATCGAAGATCTGCAGACTCGCCTCGAGGACACCCGTGCCGAAGTGGTCCGCGCCATGGCCAAACTGCAGAGCGTCGCCAGTCGCGCTCAGGCAGCGTCGGCGATGGCGGAAGCAGAGGTCTCGCTGCAAACCATGAAGAACAGCGCTGGCGCGGAGCCACCGCCGGAAGTCGCGCAGGTCACGCGTCTCGTCAGACAAAGCTCGACCGAGTTCGATAAGCAGAACTACGGTGGTGCCCTTTACCTGGCCAACCAGGCGAAGACCGTCGCCTCGAGCTATCGTGGCCGACTCGGCATGAATCGCGGTGAAGCCAGAGCGGGTGAGACCCTCTTCGCGGTTCCGATCAAGCTCAAGGCGTCGTCTAAAGGAAACGTTCGTGAAGGCCCGGGAACCAATTTCGCCGTTGCCTTCTCGGCGGATGCGGGCAGTGCGCTAACGGCTTATTCGTACGCCGATGAGTGGATCCGGATTAGCGACGACAGCGGCAGGAGCGGATGGATTCACCGCACGCTGGTCAGCCGGCCTGACAGTACGAACTAACTGATCAGCCGGTCTTAGCCAGTCTTCGGGCGCGTACCGTACGGTCGCGCCCTTCTCTTTTCGCCTGGTAGAGAGCTTCGTCGGCGACCGCGATGATTGCTTCCGCGTCGTCCGCGTCATCAGGGAAAGTGGCGACGCCGATACTCAGCGTCATCTTGCGGCCGTTAAACTTCTTCGCCGCGACACGCGCGCGAATGTGCTCGGCGGTGTCCATTGCATCCGCGACTGAGGTGTCGGGGAGCACGATCACGAATTCCTCACCGCCGTAGCGCGCGCAGCAATCCGTCTTGCGTGTGGAATCACGCATGATCTCGGCGATCATTTGCAGCACTTCGTCGCCCGCTGGATGCCCGAACGCGTCGTTGTACTGCTTGAAGTGGTCGACGTCGCCAACCAGCACCGAGAATCCTTTGCGCTCCTTGCGGAAGCGCGCGACTTCGTCGTCCAGACGCTTCATCAGCGAGCGATGGTTCGACAGACCGGTAAGGCTGTCCGTCGTTGATAGGAGCTCGAGTTCATCATTCTTCTTGCGCAGAGTCTCGTTGATGCGATCGAGCTCGGCGCGACCGTCACGCAGGCGATACACCATGTGGTTGAACACGTCGGTGAGATAACCGACTTCTCCACCGCCAGGGGCTGCCGGCAGGTCGACGGTTAGATCGCCCGCGGCAACTTCGCCAGCCGCCTTGGTGAGTCGATCGAGCGGTCGCGCGATCAGCATGCCGAGTCGGTACGCGCTGAGGGTTACCGCAATCAGCAGGAACACGATCACGCCCAGCGCGACGTCGCGGAAACGACGCACCTGCAGGTAAGCGGCTTCCGCCGACTGCTCGGCGATCACGGCCCAGTTCACTTGCGGCACGTATTCGAGAGTGCCGATGACATCGCGATCGCGGAAGCTGTTGTACTCGAACGGCGCCCGCGCGCGCTCACGCAGCTTCTTCATAGTTGGCAGCGGCATCGGGCTCTTGATGAGCGCCTCGGTGACGCCGTCGGAGCTGGCGATGATCGATCCGCGCGTATTCACGAGGTGGATCGCGCCGGAGCTGTCCGGCGCGAAGGAGCGCAGCAGCAGCTGCACTGGCGCGAGGTTGAGCTCCGCCGCAAAGGCGCCGAGGAGTCGGCCATCGGCGCGTTGAGCGGGAACTGCGACGATGAGCTTTGCGCGCTTGGCAACCGGATCCCAGTAAGGCTCGCCGACGATCTGGTTGTCGGCCTTTAACGTCTGCTGCCAATCCGCGGGGAGCGGCACTTTGGCAACGTCAGGTGAGCTGGTAGCGATGACATTTCCATCGAGGTCCACCACCATCAGCTTCTCGAAGTCGCTGAAGCGTTCGTGCAGCGAAACGAGGTAGTCATGCAATCTGCCTTCGCCCGGGGTGACGGTGATGCGGCCGCCACGATCGAGCGTGATTACGACTTCGTCGGAACCGGCGAAGACGCGCAGATCATATAGTCTCTCTCGCAGCCAGACACCCGTCGCGCGCGCGCTCTGCGCGCTGCCGGAGAGAAGATCTTCGTTGATTTTCTTTTCGAGAGCGCGGCGATTCTGGGTATAGAAGACGCCAAGCATGGTGCCCGCGGGAAGGAGCGCCGCGGCAACGGCAAAGGCGAGAATCCGGCTACGCAGGCTCTCGAACTTCGGGAAGGGAACGGGAAACTTCGCCCGCGCGCGCGGAGTTGTCTGCGACGCTGGCTTGGCGGCGTTGATCGTTCCTGGTTCGGCTGTAGTTGCGGGCATCGTTTATAGACGATTCATAGCCCGCTGAGCTACCGCTTATTCACTCGGAACAAAACGACAAAATCCTGTTACTCGGTCCGGTACACTCCAACGCCAGTAACCAAACACTTGTCGTCGATTTTGCGCACAAATCTGTCCGTCATCCAGGGGATTTGCATCACCGTAAGTGCCTGTGGCTTTTGCGCTTAGAGCCAATGTCCCAAACTCTTTGCGTCGTCGGGAGCGATGTAACGACAGTGAAAGCCTATCGATCGAAAATAAATGTGTGCTGATAACGGTGTCCTGTGCCGGTCACCCGCGCCGTTACAATCTCGGCCGCGATGGCAGCAAACGGGATCCCGTTCGCCCCATAGCCGAGGGCGAACAAAACTCGCTCATCGAGCTCAGGGTGGGTCCCGATGAAAGGCAGACTATCCTTCGTCTCTCCGAAGGTCCCGGCCCAGGCCACCGCGATGTCCATTTCGATCCGCGGAAAATATCGACGCGCTTTTAGTAGAAGTCGCCGCGCCTTTGATCCCACTCGCCGATCGCGGATCTTTGGATCCCGGAACGGATCGTCGAGTCCGCCGATCACTATGCGGTTGTCCTGGGTCGTCCTCATATAGAGATAAGGCCTCGCCGACTCCCAGATCAGACTTCGTGCTGGCCAGCCGTCAAATGATGAGACCGGCTCGGTGGCGATCGCATAAGTGCTGTGCAACCTCGCCACTCGCTTCGGTAGAAACTGCTCGGCTTCGTAGCCGCTCGCGATCACGACGTGCCTTGCGCGAAGTCTCCCACGATCCGTCATCACATCGACGTAGCCATTCGATGGAACGACCCGTCGAACAGTAGTCCGGCCGTAAACACCGGCACCTCGCCTCTTGGAGCGATCGAGCAATGCTTTAGTCAATCGCCAGGGATCGACCTCGGCACCAGCATTTGTGCGCAGCGCTGCCGGCGCGGTGAAGTCCACGAGGTCACTCAATCTGGCTTTGCTCAGGAGCTCACATGGCAAGCCGATCATCCGGCGCGCGCGAGACTCTTTCGCGAAACCCCTCGCGTCGTTCGTGGAGGAAGCGATATAGAGTGTCGGTCGCGATCGGAATCCGACGTCCGCCGGGAGTGATCGACAGATGCGTTTGATGGCCCGCACACCTGAGAGTGCCGCGCGATAAGCCTCAGTCGCCCTGCGCTCGCCCACCTGGCGAATGAGCTCGATCAACTGGACATCGAGCTCGTACTGCAGGAGGGCGGTCGAGGCCGACGTCGACCCAAGCCCCGGCTCTCGCTTGTCGACGACGATCACTGAAAGGCCTGCTTCTGTCAGAGCATCAGCGCAAAGTGCGCCGGTGATACCAGCGCCGACAACCACGACGTCGCAGCGACGATTCCTTGCGAGCGGTGGCGGAACATCGCCTAGTCCGTTTTGCAGTAGCCAGAATGGCTGCGGCGAAGAGAGATCCAACCCAGCCTAATCCACTTCCGAAAGCCGCTTCAGCGCTTTGAGTCGCTCGCTGTGTCCGATGCGGGCTTTGTTGACTGCTTCCTTCAGCCAATTCACCGATTGGTCGTAGACATCGCGATTGACCGGGTAGGGATGGCCGTCTTTTCCGCCGTGCGCGAAGCTGAATCGCGCGGGATCACGCATGCTCGCCGGGGATCCGTAGACGACGTCAGACACCAATGCGAGTGCGCGGACCGACTTCGGTCCGACGCCCGGAATCGCCAGCAGCTGCTCGTAGGTCTGCGGACTGGCTTCGTAGGTGCTCAACAAAACTTTGCGCAGATGCTTCGGATTAATGTCTTCCTGGATATCAACCCAGTGCCTTTTCGGCAACTCCATGGAAATAACGCGCGCGATTTCCTTGTCGACGAGGCGGGGCTCCTGTCGCGCGAAATCGGTCGAGACATTTCTCGCCGCCGCGGACTCGGAAGCGACCATGTTCAACACAGTGTCCGCCTGCGCGTCACTGGCGATCGCCGCGTGTGGCTCGTTGACGAAGTCGCTCACCTGTGATCCAAGCCAATGGTAGCGGCGCGCATTGCCATCGTTGACGCGCATGCCTTGCTGCACCACCGCCCACTCGCCTTCGGTGCTGACAAAAAAACTGTGATGATAGATGCCGAACCCATCCTGGATCGCCGCCGAATCGACCTTGGCCGCCATCCGGCTGTTGTACGCGAGTCGTGCGCCGTCGACGCCCATGCGAGTGCCGTAGTCGATCAGCTCGTCCGGTGTCCGACGCGAAGTTTTTCCTTTCCCGCCGGCGACGAAGATCCCAATTTCGTTCTGTCGTTTTGAGAGCCCTTCCTTCAGCGCTCCGCAGACCGTTGTTGTCACTCCGCTCGAATGCCAATCGAAGCCGAGTACGCAGCCAAAGGCCTGGAACCAGCGCGGGTCTGAAAGACGGCGTAAAAACTCAGCTCTGCCGTGCTCCAGAACCATGACTTCGGCGATGGCTGGGGCAAGCTCAGCCATACGTTGGAAAAGCCATTTTGGAGCTCTGCCGCCATGTAGCGGAAGTGTAGCGCTACCAACGCGTTGCGGCATCGCTCAGCAGTAAAAAAGAGGGTACCAAAATCGTCAAACGGATGTATATTGAGAGGTCGTCAAAACTCAATTCAAGCGGTGATTCTCGGAGCGGCCTAGTCGTCTCCGATAGTCTACCATGTGCGTCGTCTATTGCCACCTGCGAGGTCTGATTTGATACGTGAATACGTGAAGAACGGATTGATGGGCGTGCTGGCGCTCCTTTGCGCCGCCTCCCGCTTCGTACCTGGAGCTCAGCCGGCGCCGCTGCTTTCAGCGCCGACACTGCTCATGGCTGCTACACACACCCATGACTCGACGATTGCTACCGTCACGACCGAGTACAAGACTGGCGTTGCCGCCAGGATCGATTCCGCGCTCCACGCGTTCTCCTCAGCGGTGAGACCGCTCAGCCATCCGAAGGCGCTCGAGACGGCATTCACCAGCTACTTCAACTACGTCAACGCGCACCCGAGCGACGTCAGGAAGCCGCTGCTCTACTTCGTCGATTACGGTCTCCCGAGCACCGAGCCGCGCGGCTACGTCTTCGACATGAAATCGATGTCCGTCGTCGAAGGCCCATTTATGGTTGCGCATGGACGCGGCTCGTCGACTTCGCAGTATGGCGTCCCGACGCGGTTCTCGAATGGTTTCGGCAGCGCCATGACCTCCCTCGGACTTTACGTCGCGCAGGAGCTCTATCGCTTCACCGGTCATACTGGCGGAGCGGCGTACAGCTCGGTCGGACTGCGCCTGCAGGGTGTGACACCTGGCTATAACGACCACGCGCGCGCCCGCGGCGTCGTCGCTCACGGCGCACCATATGTGAGCGCCACCAAAGCCGGCCGTAGCGAAGGCTGCCCGGCGATGGAGCAGGGCCGCGCACAGCGTGTTCTGCCCGAGCTCGCCAACGGCGGCATGGTTTACCTCTTCTCGCCGAACTCGAGCCTCCTCGCCAGCGCGGAGTAAATCAGGCTGATTAGCTCACGGCTTGCGAGAGAAGCCGGCCGTGGGAATCTCCTTCATCGATTGGATCTCGTCGCGGGCTGACGGCCGGCTCTGGCCGCGCTGGCTTTTCTTGCGCGCCCTGGGACTGATTTTCCTCAGTGCGTTTTATTCGCTCGCATTTCAGATCCGCGGATTAATCGGCGAGCATGGCATCCTCCCGACCACTTCCTATCTGCAGCAGCTGTCGGGACTGCTCGGCGCGGTCGAGAAAGTCTGGTACGCTCCGACACTCTTTTGGCTCAACTCCTCCGATGCCGCACTAACAGCAGTAGTGGTCTTTGGCGTGATCGCCTCGATCCTGCTGGTGGTCAACACTGCGCCCCGCGCGATGGTCGCGATCTGCGCCATTCTCTTTTTGACCTGCATCGCGGCGCTCCAGGATTTCTCGTCGTATCAATCCGACGGAATGCTGATGGAGGCCGGATTCATTTCGTTCTTCTTCGCCCCGCGGGGATTGCGACCGGGTCTCGGCGCGGCCGATCCGCCTTCGCGCCTATCGCTGTTCATGCTGCAGTGGGAGTGGTTCCGGATCTATTTCGAGTCCGGTCTGGTCAAGATCCTGAGCGGCGATCCGACGTGGCGGAATCTCACAGCGATGGACGAGTACTATCAGAACGGTCCGCTACCGTCTTGGCCGGGCTGGTACGTGCAACATTTTCCGCACTGGTATCACGCCGGCACCGTCATCCTCACTTTCTTCGTCGAATTGCTGTTGGTCTGGGCGTTGTTCATGCCGCGCCGCATTCGCATCGCGTCGTTTTTTCTTTTCACGGCGCTCCAGATTGGCATCATCAGCACCGGCAACTACGCGTTTCTCAACTACCTCGTGCTGTGTCTCGGCGTGTTGCTGCTCGATGATCGCTTTCTCGCGCGATTCGGTTTTGCAGCTCCCAATGGACAAGCGGCTGACACAACCCGTCGCACGCGAATTTTTCGGCGCGCCGAGCTGGTGACACTCGGCGTAGCATTTTACGCCACGATCGTGGCATTTCTCGGGGGCGGATCGAGCTCGATACTGGCTTTCCCTAACCGCCTGCTCGCGCCATTCCGCGTCGCGAACGCGTATGGATTGTTCGCCGTGATGACCCCCGCTCGTTACGAGATCGAATTTCAGGGCAGCATGGATGGCAGGTCCTGGGTGCCGTATCAATTCCGCTATAAACCGCAGGACGTCTTCGAGCGCCCCGGCATTTACGCCCCGTATCAGCCGCGCTTCGAGTGGAATCTCTGGTTCGCGTCACTCGCACCATGGCAGCAGAACCCATGGGTTGTGAACACCGAGCAACGATTGATCGAAGGAAGTCCGACCGTGCTGTCGCTATTCCGCGCCGACCCTTTCCGCGGCAAACCGCCGGCGATGGTGCGAACAATCATCTACCAGTATTGGTTCACCGACCTCGCCACCAGGCGGAAGTCGGGTGCCTGGTGGCGGCGGGAAGAGCTTGGTCAGTTCAGCCCTGCGCTCTCCGTGCTTTCCCATTGAGATAGGTGCCGAGAAGCAGAAGTCCCATCGCGACGCCGAGCAACAGGCCATGGACGCCGTCGAACAAATCATCGGCGATCTTCGTCGCCGGATGTGGGAGCAGGTTCATCGCAAAAAAGGCGAGTATGAATACGTATCCAATCTTGATAATAGTCTTGGTGTTTTTCTGTGTAGCCAGCATCGAATCAATCTCCTAATCGGTTATGAAGTACCACGTCATTAGCGCCAGTTTGACGGCGCCCATCGCAACCACCACCGCAATCAGATCCCAGTTCATCACGCCGTTGGCGAAATAGCGATAGACGAAAATGCCAACCGCTACCCACGCTCCGACCAGTCCGGCGATGCTCGTCGAGCGCTGACGATGACGGAAGAACCGCTCATCGATCTCGGTACCGAGTATTGGGATCCTCATTTCTTCTTCTCCAGGCTGAAAATCTCGTCCGTGCTCTTGCCAAAAACTCGCGCAAAAGCCAGCGCCAACTCGAGGCTGGGCACGTAGCGCTCGCGCTCGATCGAGTTGATGCTCTGTCTCGAGACTCCAACCGCCGCGGCCAGATCCTGCTGTGTCCAGCCTCGTTCGGTGCGGAGCTCTTTGACCCTGTTTCTTATCGTTGGCGCCATGTCAAGTTAACTTTCCACGACAAACATATGACGATTTGAGCTAATGTCAAGTAAACTTTACTTGACGACGGCGGTGCGTGCCCTAGCTTGAGCGTTTACTGATGAGCTCGGCGAATCACATTTTTTAGTTGCGGCCACGAGTATTTCCTCGGATGAGCTCACTGGTTAGCTAAGCGATTGCGCGACAAGTGGTTACGCGGCACAAAACTGGTTGCTTCGAACCCCGATAAGCTGTAGATTTCGGGCTACTTATTCAGGAGGCTTTTTGCTCTCCCAGTCAGCCTCCATACCTCGTAGCAACTACCGCATTTAATGACGGCTCCCAACAACAGAGAGCGGATCCTTCCCCGCCTGATCCACGAAGAAATCAGAGAATCGTTCATCAATTATTCGATGAGCGTCATCGTCTCTCGCGCACTCCCCGATGTGCGTGACGGACTGAAGCCGGTGCACCGCCGGGTTCTCTACGCGATGAACGAGCTGGGACTCGTTCCGGGACGTCCATACAAAAAATCCGCTACCGTCGTTGGTGACGTGCTCGGCAAGTATCACCCGCATGGCGACACCTCGGTCTACGATGCCCTCGTGCGCATGGTGCAGGATTTCTCGCTTCGCTATCCGCTCGTCGACGGCCAGGGAAATTTCGGATCCGTAGACGGCGATCCTGCCGCGGCCTACCGCTACACCGAAGCGAGACTAACCCGCATCGCGATGGAGATGCTCGCCGACATCGACAAGAACACCGTCGATTTCGCGCCGAACTTCGACGATCGCCTGCAGGAGCCGAAGGTACTTCCTTCGGCCGTTCCTAATCTCGTCGTCAACGGCTCGTCGGGAATTGCAGTCGGCATGGCGACCAACATTCCGCCACACAACCTGCGCGAAGTCGTCAACGCTCTCACTGCGTTGATCGACAACGCCGAGTTGACGCCGGGGGACATCAGGAAACTGATCAAAGGTCCTGATTTCCCGACCGGCGGCTACATCTACGGACGAGCGGGAATCAAGGATTATCAGGAGACTGGTCGCGGCCGCATCGTGATGCGGGCACGTGCCGTAATCGAGGAAAAAGAAAGACAGAGCAAGTCGCAGATCGTGGTCACCGAGCTGCCATACCAGGTGAACAAGGCGAAGCTGATCACCGACATGGCCGATCTGGTCAAGGAAGGAAAGCTCGAGGGAATCAGTGCGCTGCGCGATGAATCCGACAAGGACGGCATGCGCATCGTCATCGAGCTGAAACGCGACGCAATTCCCCGTGTCGTGCTCAATCAGCTGTACAAGCACACCGTGATGCAATCGACGTTCGGCGTAATCATGCTGGCGCTCGTTCCGGACAAGACGACCGGACAGCTGGTGCCGAAGGTGATGCCGCTCAAGGACGTGCTGCAGCACTACATCGAGCACCGTCACGAAGTAGTCGTTCGGCGCACCCAGTTCGAGCTCGATAAGGCGCTGGAACGCGAGCACATTCTCGAAGGTTTGAAGATCGCCGTCGACAACATCGACGCGGTGATCAAGCTCATTCGTGCCGCTCAGGACACGCCTGCTGCAAGCAGCCAGCTCCAGAAGCGATTCAAGCTCAGTGAGCGCCAGGCCGAGGCGATTCTCAACATGCGTCTCGCCAAGCTCACCGGCCTCGAGATCGAGAAGCTGGAAGCCGAGCTCAAGGAAGTGCGCGGCTTCATCACCGACATGAAGGACATCCTCGCGTCGAAGCCGCGACGGATGAAGATCATTCGTGACGAGCTTTCAACTGTCGCCGACAAGTATGGCGACGAGCGCCGGTCTGAGATCACCAGCGACGAGGGCGAGTTCACGATCGAGGATCTGATCGCCGAGGAGGATATGGTCATCACCATCTCCCACTCGGGCTACATCAAGCGGACATCAGTCTCGACCTATCGCAAGCAGCGTCGCGGCGGACGCGGACTCAGTGGTCAGGGGCTGAAGGACGAGGATTTCATCGAGCATCTCTTCATCGGCTCGACGCACGATTACATCCTGTGCTTCAGCGAGGATGGACGCTGCTTCTGGTTGAAGGTTTATGAAATCCCGCAGGCGGGGCGCGCATCGAAGGGCAAACCAATCGTCAATCTGATCAACGTGTCACCCGACACCCAGATCAAGGCGATGGTGCCGGTACGTGAGTTCTCCGAAACTCAGTTCCTGCTGTTCTGCACCCGCAACGGGACGGTGAAGAAGACGGCATTGTCCGAGTATTCCAACGTCCGCGCAACTGGCATCAAAGCGATCAAGATCGAGCAGGATGACGAGCTGATCGATGTGCAGGTGACGAGTGGCTCGAACGACATTGTGCTGGCAACCCGCCACGGACTGTCTGTTCGATTCCATGAGCAGGACGTTCGGGAGATGGGACGCGACACCACCGGAGTCAAAGGTGTCGAGCTCCGCGATGACGATTCCGTCATTGGAATGGTGGTCGTCAAGCGCGACGCGACCCTGCTGGTGGTCACCGAAAACGGCCTCGGCAAGTGCTCCAACATCGGAGATTATCGCGTCCAGAAACGCGGTGGAAAGGGCATCATCACGGTCAACAGAACCGAAAAGACCGGCGATGTCGTTGCTCTGATGGAAGTTCTGCCATCTGATGAAATCATGATCATCACAAAACATGGTGTAATCATCCGCAGTTCCGTGTCTCAGGTCAGGGTCACCGGTCGTATCGCACAGGGGGTCAAACTCGTCAATCTGGATGAAGGCGATCTCGTTACCGCAGTTGCGCGCGTCGTGTCAGAAGACGAAGACGAAGGCGTGGAGAACGGATCAGCCGCCGCGGCCAGTGATGAAGAGCAGGTCGAGGCTCTCACCGACGAATGAAAACCCAGCGCCCCGCCGTGGATAAACACCTCAAGGAAAGCCAGGAGCTGCGTGCGTCTCTGCGTAAAGCAGAGGCGGAGATTCAGCGTCTCCTGGATGAGGCCGCGGCACGCGGTGCACTGGTCGACATTCTTCACGACGTGATGGGCTCACTGTCGATGGGCGAGCTGTTTCACATGCTCGCCCGCCGTCTCGCGCGCGCGTTGAACCTCAGTCACTCGTCGGTGATCTTCGCGAAATGCGGCGACAGCATGGGCACCGTCGCATCGGCGCACGAAGACCCGCAGCTCGAGAATCTGCAGGTCGAGCTCGACAAATATCCCGAGATCGAAGCCGCGCTCGCCAGCGAGCAGCCGGTGCTGATCACCGATATCTGGCACTCCGACGCCTACAAGATCTTGCGTGAGGGTTGGGAAAAGGACGGCAGTGTCATCTCCGTCCGCTCGATCATCGCGCTGCCGTTCCGTCTCGATCTCGATCGCACCGGCGTGTTCCTGCTGCGTCGCACCGCTGAGAAGCCGGCGCTGAACGAGGCCGACGTAGAGTTCGCGGAAACGGTAGTAAAGAGCGCGATGAATGCGATGCGCCGCGCGCACATGGTCGAAGTGACGCAGGCGGACAACCTGCGCCTCGAGGCGCTCGCGCGCACCGACCCACTGACGCAGCTGCTCAATCGCAGAGCGCTATTGCACCAGCTGGCCACCGAAGTCGAGCGCACGCGTCGCTACAACGCGCCGCTCAGCATCCTGATGATCGACGTCGACGAGTTCAAGGACGTCAACGACACCCACGGCCATCTCGCCGGCGATCAGGTGCTCGTCGAAGTCGCTTTGTTGCTCGCCCGCACTGCGCGCAGCGTCGATTCGGTCGCGCGCTACGGCGGCGACGAGTTTGTCATTGCAGTCCCCGAGACCGGGGAAGCCGGCGCCATTGCTTTTGCCGAGCGTTTGCGCGACAAGATCCAGTCGCACGCATTCGACATCGGAAAGGGCGAGCCGCTCAAGCTGACGGTCAGCATCGGCGTCGCCGATTTCCCCGAAGCCAAGGTCGAGACCGCCGAGGATCTGCTGGACTGCGCGGACCAGGCGCTGTACCGGGCGAAGGCTGGCGGGCGCAACCTCGTTTGCGTCTGAGCGTTGCCGCTGCGAACTTCACAGCGTGAAAATTGATCTTCGCTTACTGGCAGTCCCTTTAATCGCGGGCTGCGTCGTCGATTCGACGAAGAAAGAAACCACCGCCGACACAACCCACGCCGCACCCGTCGTAACCGTGACCGCCGTGAATCACGGCACGCACGGGATGGCGGAGGAAGTGCGGTGGATGTTCTCGCCGGATCGCAAAGCGGTGCTCGTCGTTGCTGACCCCGCTGGTGTCGAGAATGAACCGGTACCGGACGGATTCTTTTTCGGCGACGAGACGCGTGGATATCAGACTCAGATGGACAGCGTGTGGGACGTCGCTCCGTCTCCTGACTGGAAGTGGCTCGGCTTCAGCCGGGCGTATACTGTGCTCGGCGGTGGTGGAACCGGCAGCGATATGCTGAGCGACGCCGCGCGTAGAACGTCGATCGACACTGCGACGCTGCGCGCCGGATCGTTTCCCGCGAGCGGCATGTCAATGTCTCGTGCCATCGCACAGGCTGGTGTGATTCGCATTCCTGACAATCCAAAAGCGCAGGCTTCGGCCGATAGCGCGGCACCACGGCTTTTCCCGGTTGCGCTAGGCTGGCGGGTGCGCTGGACGACCGAAGGATCGACGCTGGCGCTGGGAAATAATCCCGCGTCGGCGCGCGATGACGCAGAAAGCGAGACCTGGGCGGCCCTGGACCCAACGACAGGAATGCTTCATGGATCGTTGCCCTCGAATGCAAAACTGGCCGATCTGAAATTCACGCGAGGGCCGACGCTCGATCCGTCGCTCCCAATCGACCTCACTCAGTCGCCGCCAATCTCCATTCAGCGCGGAGCCACGAGATACACCGTCGTGAGTCGTCGCGGCGTGATTACGATCGCAGATCCAAACCCGGCCGGCGCGACAGGTGCCACTGGGGCCGAGCATGTGGTTGGCGCCGGAGTCGCACTCGCTGCGACCGCAGGTGGCCGCTTCATCATCGCTCTCGCACCACGCAGCCACCCAGCACAGGGAGAGCCCGCCGCAGAACCGGTCGTTTACACGGTGGTCTGGTAGTTACTTTCCGATCCGACGCAGCTCGACAAGAAGACAGTGATCCTGAATGACGTCGATGCCGGCTTTGGCCAGACGTTCGGCGGCTTCGTCATTTCTGATTCCCAGCTGGAAGAAGACGGTCTTCGGTTTTTTGGCGAGGATGTCTTCGAGATGCTGCGCGATGTCTTTTGGTCGACGAAACACATCGACGAGATCGATGTCACCGGGGATGTCGACCAGCTTGCGATAGACTTTTTTCCCCATGATCTCGGTCAGATCGGGATAGTACACGGGGACCGGAACGACATCGTAGCCGGCTTGTGACGCGTACTCGGGTACGTAGTACGCAGGCTGTGATTGATCGGGCTTCATCCCGATGACGGCGATCCGATGAGTGTTTTCGAGGATCTGCTGAATTTTCGCGGGCGATTCAATTAAGTGATCGCGCCACGTATCGGTACCTAGCATGGACTCTTAAATTGCAAGAGCGAGTCCAGCTCACATAATTGGAGATTCACACGTAATGCGAATGCTCGTGCTTGGCGCGGGGCTGCAAGGCTCCGCGTGTGCTTATGATCTGCTGCAGAATCCTGAAGTAAAAGAAGTTCGCCTCGCCGACCTGCACACTGGTCACCTGCCACAATTCCTCGCGCCATTCTCGGGTGAGCGCTTGATTTTCACGCCGCTCGACGTGCGTGATCGCGAAGCGACGCTGGCGCTGATGCGCGAGAGCGACGCGGTGATGAGCGCGATCCCGTATTACTTCAACTACGAGCTGGCGAAGCTGGCCGTCGAAGCCGGTGTGCACTTCTCCGATCTGGGCGGCAACACCGAAATCGTCTTCAAGCAGAAGACCCTCGACGCCGAAGCGAAAAAGAAAAACATCACAGTGATCCCCGACTGCGGACTGGCGCCGGGAATGGTGAACATTCTCGCCGAGCACGCGATCGAGCAGCTCGACGAGGTGGATGCGGTGCGGATATTCGTAGGCGGATTGCCACAGCATCCGGAGCCCCCGTTGAACTACCAGATCGTTTATTCGCTCGAGGGAGTGCTCGATTACTACACGACCCTTTCCTGGGTGCTGCGGAATGGCAAGCGCACGCAGGTGAAGGCGCTGTCGGAGATCGAGCCGGTATACTTCGGCGGATCACTCGGCGAGCTGGAAGGATTCCACACCGCCGGTGGTTTGTCGACGATGGCGTTTCGCTATGAAGGAACGATCCCGACGATGGAATACAAGACCCTGCGCTATCCTGGACATGCGCGGATCATGGAAGCCGTGCGTGAGCTGGGCCTGCTGGAGCTGAATCCCGTCGACGTGAAAGGGATCAAGGTCGTGCCGCGCGATCTCGTTGTTGCCGCGATGGGTCCCCGTCTCACCAAGCCGAACGGGCACGATCTCGTTGCGCTTCGCGTATTCGCCGAAGGAAAGAAAGGCGGTAAGCCGAAGCGCATCGGCTGGGAGATGGTCGATTACTACGATGAGGAGAATGGCATCAGCGCGATGGAACGGTCGACCGGCTATTCATTATCGATCACCGGACAGATGCAGGTGCGCGGAGAAGTCGGGAAGGCGGGAGTATTCACTCCTGATGAAGCGATTCCGGCCCCGAAATACATTCGTGAGCTCGCTTCGCGCGGAGTGATGATTCACGAAATGAGATGATGTTGCGGACTAACAGCGCGCACTAACGGCGATGCTGACCGAGATCGGAAAGGGAGACTACAAGCCATGATCGACCTGCGCTCACCGGAGTGGACGATCTACCTGTTGCAACTGTTGGTGTCCGCATTCATCGCAGTGCTGTTTCTGCAATCGGGGCTCGACAAGGTTTTTGACAGAGCAGGGAATCGCGCGTATCTGGACGAGCATTTCGCCAGGAGCCCGTTAGCGCGAACGGTCGGGCCGATGTTCCTGACGATTACCATTTTGGAGGTAGCCGCAGGCCTACTTAGCGGCCTGGGCGTTCTCCAGCTTCTCTTCCTTCGCTCTTCTTCGCTCGCGTTCTACGGAGCTCTAATCGCTGCGGCGAATATGGTTGCGCTATTCTTCGGACAGCGCGTCTCGAAGGACTATGCAGGAGCAGCGGCGCTGGTGCCCTATTTCCTGCTGGCGCTTGTGGCGATCGTGATTCTCGCTCAACCGATTCACGTCACGAGCTGAGGCGCGCAGCAGCTACAGGATCGCGCGGAGACCGAAGCTGATCGTCCGTCCCGGGACGACGGTGATGTTGTCCGGCTCTCCATGCTGGCGATTCAGCAAATTCTCACCATTGATGCTGAACGAAAGCCCGCGGAACAGATTCCGGCCAATACTCGCGCGAAGGCGCGTGACTCCCGAGTACCGCAGCCAGTAGTTTCGCAGCTGCTGCCCGACCAGCTGGCCGTCAGTCTGGGTGGAATTTGAAAACGCGCCCGCCAATGCGACGCGATCGTAGTCGATCCAGTCCCATGACCGTGAGGCGGTGATCGAGCTGTTCCAGCCTCCGGCGAGCCATGCCGCAGAGAGACTTCCGGTGCGCGCAGGCACCTCGAGCATCCGATCGCCAACGCGCATGTCGCCAATGTAGTTCGCTGCGACGCGACGCACCCTGCTATCGACAGTTGAATACGTCCCGCTCAGACTCAGCGTCGACAGCTGGAAATCTCCCTTCACTTCCCAGCCGCGATTGGTGATCTGACCGACGTTCTGCAGCACATACCAAATGTGTCGATCATTCGGAGCGTAGGGTTGTGTGGAACCCGACTCACCGGAGCCTTCTCTCTCCACACCGCCGGGACCCGGACTCTGGGTGTCGTAAACGTAAGCCACGCGCTGAATCAGTCCCGATGCGAGTTGGTCGAACCGGGTTACCTGCAGCCCGAACGTTCTGCCGACGAACAGGTCCACTCCGGTTTCGATGCCTGACTGTTGCTCGGGAGCCAGATCGAGGAGTCGGGACTGATGCGGATCGAACCATCCCATCTCCCGAATCGGAGTTGTAGCCGCACGGATGCCACGGCCATAGGCGGACCGCAGCTTCACAGTGATTGGACCGAGCTCGCGCAACGCGGCGATGCCCAACATTGGCAGCGCGGAGTATGTGCTTGTGGCGCCAAGCGACGAGTTGCGCTCGAGGCGCAATCCCGCGGTTAGGAACTGGGCGTCACGCCACGCAAAATTTGCCTGCGCAACACCGGCTGAAGTCATGCGGCGAACGACCGACGACAGGGACGACGTTCCCTGACTGCTCGTCGTCGCCGTTTGCGACCGGAAATCCAGCCAGGAATTCTCGGCAGAGAGTGTCAGCGAAGATTCGAGTTTGTCCGAAGTCCCGCTCCTGGCAACGGTGCTGAAGCGAAGTGTGGCGAGATTTGCGTTGCCGCCGCCGCTGCCAACGTCCGGGCCCGAAGCCGAGGGAAGTGGGGTGTGGTAATCCGGAATGTTGCTGACGCGACTGCCGTCGAAGCCAGCAACAATCGTGTTGGTCCACGTATCGTTACCGATGAAGGTCGCAGTGCCGCCCGCGGTGTATTCCTGCACCGACTCGGGGATCACCAGGCCGGCGCGCATCGCACTGACCGAGTCGCTGAACAGCGGGCTGATCGGGTCGCTCGATTTGCTGGAAAAAACTCTCGCAGTACCGGTGGCGATGAAATTCGACCTCACAGCGCGGAATCCCGCGCTGCCCGTCGCGTGACGAACGAATGCGCCTGGCAAGTATTCGCCAACGCCGCCGGAGCTGAAACTGAGGCTGCCCGACTCCGCGTTCGAGCCGCCGCGTAGAGTGACGGCGTGATCCTGAGTAATGGCAGCGCGCGGAACGAATGAGCTCGAGGCTGCGCCGACTGTGCTTCTCACGATGGTACTCGGCCCGCCATCCGAGCCGTCGTGACGAGTGACAATGTTGATCACACCGCTGATCGCGTCAGTCCCATAGAGCGCGGCACCCTGCGGTCCACGAATGATCTCGATTCGATCGACGGTTTCGGGAACGAACTGCGTCACGAGGAGCGGATTCGAGAGCTCGATGCCGTCGACGTAAATCTTCGGGTAGCTCGAGCCGAACGAGCTGCTGCCGCGGATGCTGCCGTAATGCGCGAGCAGAGAGGTCGGTGCGCTTTGCCAGACCCACAACCCCGGCACCGCGTCGCTAAGCGCCTGACCCAGATTGCCTTCGGAATAACGGGCGAGCTGAGCGCCGCTGACGACATTCATCGCTACCGTGAGCTTGCGCGCTGGTGCTTCGATTGCGTTCCCGGTGATCACGACGCGATCGAGAATTTTTGGTATCCGATCGTGACCATCGCCGATGGCTGCGGTTTGCGATGGCGCGAGTACCACATGATCGCCGCCGGCGGCGATTGGTAAAACGGTCGTCTCACGGAGCAAAAGCGCCAACGCACTGCCGAGTGCAACAGAGTCGAATGAGGCGCAAACGCGACTGTCCAGTGGGAGCGTTTCTGTCGTGTACGAAAGGCGGACGCTCGACTCGGTGGAGATCCGGTCCAGGGCATCGCGCAGCGAGATATCGCGCACGTGAAGCGAAATCCGCCGGTCAAGCGGTGGATTCCAACTAGTGAGTGAGGGTTGATCTGCCGCCGCTCTGGAACAGGTCTGAGCTTCGGCAGTGTTCGGAGCAATTGATATCGACGCGGCCGCCAGGGTGAACAGAAAGGCGAGCCCGCGATTCGCCGCTAGGCAGGGACCGCTAGTGGCGTTGGACAGGCCCCGTTGCCCGGTAGAGGGCCGCGACATTTGCCTGTCGCTCGATGCGAGCACCAAGTGAGAGAGCAATGACATTCAATACTCGATCGATCGGCTCGCCAGAAAAAGACGCTGTAAGGTGCAGGTTAGCTAACGTCGAATCTGCTACGCGTAACCTTACTCCGTACCAGCGGTAAAGTTCAGCGCCCACCAGAACAAGCGGTGCGTCGCGAAAAATGAGCCGGCCCTGTGTCCAAGCCAGATCATCATCCGAGACAGCTGCGCGCTCAACCGACACGACGCCCTCGGCATCTACGCTAGCGCGATCGCGGGCGTTGAGCACTGCGCCTCGCACATGATTCTGGTCCGCAGCCCCAATAGCAACCGAACCCGAGTCGACCGCCACCCGCGTACCCGCACTATCATCGTTTTCCACGGTGAACGCAGTGCCGATGTCCTGGATGCTGATGCTACCGGCCCTTACTGTGAACGGATGCGCAGAATCATGAACGACGCTGAAATATGCGATGCCATCCAGAGTCACGAGACGCTGGTTGTCAGTCGGCGAAGGGACGACCAGCCTGCTGGTTGGGCCGAGCAGGACTTTGGTCCCATCCTGCAACACGACTTGCCGGCGCTCGCCGATCCCGGTGGCGTAGGTGTGTTCGCTCGACTCGAGGCGGGACCGCCGCATGTTTTCCCACACCGTGACTCCCCCGACGATGATGACGATGGCAGCAGCGACGCGCGCCAAAGCGTAGATGGTACGACGAGAGTGGCCATCGTCGACGGCCCGGGGGGTAAACTGCAGCACCTTCGGCTCGTGCATGCGTGTCTTCACGGCAGCGAGGGCGCTCTCCACATCAATGTCGGACATGTCGTCCGCTACATTGGCTTGAATCGATTCAAGCAGGCGCACGACGTCGCCGCGATGCGGATCGGCGTCGATCCAGCGTCTCGTCGTTTCGGCTTCACTCGCAGCAGCTTCTCCAGTGACGTAGCGCGCGATGCGCTCCCAGTCGTCGGGGCTGATGTCGGCGGAATGCCTGTCTGAATTCGACATATTCATTTAATAAGTCAGACACACCAACGGGACGCTACCCTACTTGCCAACGAACGACGTCAGCGAGCGCGCGCTACAGGAGCGTATCCGTGAGGGCGACGAAGCCGCTTTCGACACCGTTTTCCGCGCCAACTATGCGCATCTCGTGCGGATGGCGGAGTCGATTATCAGGGAGCGCGCGCTCGCCGAGGAAATCGCGCAGGATGTAATGCTGGAGTTATGGCGCAGGCGGGAAAGCATCGAGGTGGAACAAAGCTTTCGCGCGTACCTACTGAGATCGACGCGCAATCGCGCGCTCAACCACGTCCGTCACCAACGGATAGTGATGCGGGAAGCCACCATCGCCGCCGCTGCCGCCGAGTCTGCTCGCGCACAATCGGCCGAAGACGAGATGCTCGGCACCGAGCTGGAACGAGCGGTTCGACACGCGATCGCATCGTTGCCGGAAAGAACGCGCGAGGTATTTCAGCTCAGTCGCGACCGGGGACTCAAGTACGCGGAGATCGCGGTGCTGATGGGGATCTCGGTAAAGACGGTGGAGAAGCGGATGGGCCAGGCGCTGGCGGAGCTGAGAGAGAGGCTGGCGCAGTGGATGCCTGTCCGACGATCGTGATTGCGAGGAACTGCGGACTGAACTGATAACTAATCGCTATTAGCTGATAGCAGCTCGCTAATCGCTATCCGCTGCAAGCGTCGGGACAGACCGCTAAAGCTTTCGGAGTTGTTCAGGCGTCCAGAGCGTGATGCGCTTTAGACGCCTGTATGACAACTGCGAACTGCACTCCAGAGACTGCGAACTGCCGACTTCAGTTAAGAGAGACTCAGCGGTCCAGTCGCGATCTCCAACCGGGGATGTTACGCAGCGCTCTCGTCCACCTTCGCGATCCGCTTGGCTTTCTCGCAAAGCGCGCGGAGCTCGCCCTGGCTCATCGTCTCCCATTGCGACGGGATGGGGAGGAGGCGGCGCTTCTCGGTGAGGGATTCGAAGGTGAGCCACCCGCTGCCGTAGCCTTCGGCGAGTGTGATGCGGCGTTGGCTCGTAACGCGCCGATCCTGTCCGCTGCGACGCTCCGTTTCGCGCCACGGGAAAAGCCGGGGCTTGCGCCGATCGGCGAGCGTCCGCCGTTCGACTTTGGTCGGCTGTGAATCCCACGCCTGCCAGTAGGATCCATCTTTGTCTACGAAAGTCCGATAGGCCATCGATCTATTACCTCACGCGGGAACGCACGCGATTCACTCAAAAATCGGTGCAGGAAAAATGCCAACTTACTATTTCCTGACACTTCCTAAATATATGTTCCTCAATGAGTTAAAGCCTTCTGTATCTACCGCCCGAAGCTCGCCAAAGTTTCGCTCATGACGTCGATCATCGACTTCGCCGTCCAGCGATCTCTGCCGTTGTAGAGAAAAGAGAAAGCGAGGACTTCGCCGTTCACCGCGGTTACGTAACCGGCGAGCGCGATAACCTCATTGGTGGTACCGGTTTTCGCGTGAAGATTTCCCTCGGCGGGAGTGTTCCGCATGCGACGCTTGAGGAGCTCAGAGTCACCCGCAACCGGCAGCGACGAGTGCAGCCACGGGCCCCAGGACGCGCGGTGAGCGTAGCCCAGCAGTTGTACCTGGGCCCTCGGCGTGACTCGATCGAGCGTCGATAGGCCACTGCCATCCGAGAAGATGAGCTTGCTCGTATCCGCTCCGACCTTGCTTGCGAAGAAAGACTTCAAAAGCTGGCTTCCGCTAGCTACTGAGCCAATAGTGTCGCGTTTAAGTCCCCGTGCTGCGTCGCGGAAGAAGAGTTCTGCGTAGATATTGATGCTCTCGCGATTCATCGCCGCGATCATGCTCGCAAGCGGGGGCGACAGCAGGCTCGCTACCTTCACGGCACTAGCGGGGGTTCGGCCAAGTTTGATGTCGCCGTCGACTTTGATACCGCGAGCAGTCAGTGCATCCCGCAACGCGCCAGTGGCGAACGACGCCGGATCCTCGACGATGTAGACGTAACGACGGGTCCCGGTGCGCGAGCCAATCGATCCGCTGGCGGTGATCGCTCCGTTGCTCGCTTTCCTGAATCCGAGACGAGCGCCGCCGCCCGCGACCGTACGCACGTTCGCCGTCAGCGGGATCGCGCTCGAGGATGGCTCCAGCGTCACCTTCGCTGGCTGGCCCGGTGACGTCGGCGTCACTGCAACTGCGACCAGATTCTCGTTGAGAGATAGCGCCGAAATGCGAGCGGCGTACGACGCCTGGAGATAGCGCGAGAGCCAGCCGTCGGGCACTTTCTGATCGTCGAACCCCGTCGCATCTCCGATGACACTGCCGGTGATGTGCTTGATACCCTTCGACGCGATGAGGTCAGCAAGCCGGTTCATCGGCGCTGACGGACCTCCGGGCAGAAACTTTCCGGAAAGCGCGGGATCGCCGTCACCTCTCAGATAGATATTCCCTGCGAGCGTCCCGTCCGGCCCTACTGGGCCATCGCGCAGCGCGTCCGTGCTGAACTGATAGTTGGGACCGAACCGCTCGAACGCGATTGCGCTTGTCAGCAGCTTCATCGTCGAGGCCGGCAACATTTGCTCGCCAGCGTTCTGCGCGAACAGAGTGTCGCCTCGCGTCAAGGATGTCACCATGACGCCCCAGTCACCGCCCCTCGTTCGCGAGATCAGACTGGAGAGCGAGGAGGCCAGGTCGTCAGGGTTGCGGGCGACTGTGTATCGCACCGCTGGCGAAGCGGGCACCGCATTGCGCGGTGGGCGGCGCACGCGTCGACGAGTGGTTTTTCTTGTTTGTTGGGTTTCGATCAGCGAGGGCGCGGCACTCAGCGCAGTCAACGCCAGCAGAATGGCGATGCGTATTTTACGGGAGAACATCTTCGATCATTACACTTTTTGACCAGTGAGCGTGGACAATCCCTGATGGCTAGAAAGGTGCCACGCTCTCGCCTCCGCTGAGGATTCGCGCGCGACGATGTTCGCTTGAATATAGTCTGGGCGTAAGTATTTTCTCGGAAGCAGGAACCGCACATCCGCGGACAGCTCTCCTTCGATAGAGGGAATCAATGGCTGAACGGCCGCACAATTTTCTGCGCGAAGGCATCATCACCGGCTTCATCGGCGCCACCGCGATCGCGATCTGGTTCCTGATCGTCGACACGATCGCTGGTCATCCCTTCTACACTCCGATCTTCCTCGGCAAGGGTGTCGTGAGCGTACTCGGCAAGAACATGATGGGCGACACCGCACTCACCCACGTCATCGGCTACACGATTTTCCACTATGTCGCGTTCTTCATCGTCGGCATTTTGCTGACAGTGATCGTCCACCAGGCTGAGCGCACGCCCGGCATTCTGGCGGGACTGCTGGTGGCCTTCGTGATGATGACGCTTGGCTTTTACATGATCGCCGCTGTGTTTACACAATCGGCGCTCGGCGGGATGTCATGGGCAAACATCTTCATCGCCAACCTGCTGGCGTCAGGACTGATGCTCTGGTATCTGTGGCGGAAGCATCCGCGTCTCGACGCCCATCTCAGACGAGCGCTCGAGGGAACCGACGACTAGGCTGTCGACGGCTTCCAGTCCACCTGCGCGCCCGCGGTCGAGTCCTCGCCGCGGGCGTTCCATTTGAAGAACACCACCGTCATGATGATCATGAAGATGATCCCACCCGGGATCCACATGATCAGCGCACCAAGCAGCTGGTCCTCCAGCGGAGTAAATGGCAGCACTCGTGGCGCGGCGTTGTACGCGGGATAAAGCACGTGATCCGCCATCGCGATGTACACGGCGACGATCGACATCGGGATGCTCATCAAAAAGCTGTAGAGCATTTGTCCCGGGTAGGCGAGTCGCGGGAACTCCGGCAGCTGACTGAGCAGCGGCCACCACATCAAAACGGCGGATGCCATGAACATCAAATGCTCGACGATGTGGAGGCTGTGGTGCGCCATCGCCGCGTTATAGAACGGCGGCAGATGCCAGAACGCGATCGTGAGATTGAAGACGACGAACGCGATTTTGGCTTGCGTAAGGAATTGCGCAACAGGCCGGATCCCACGGCGTGACAAAACGGGACGCAGCATCCAGCCTGGCGTGCCGGCAAGGAGCAGAGGCGGAATCGCCAGGGTCAGCAGCAGGTGCTGCACCATGTGCGCGCTGAACAGATAGTCGTCGCTCAGGTCGTGGATCGGCCCGTTCAGCGTTGCGAACATCAGCAACAAGCCGCTGAAGAAGAAAACTTTCTGGGCGTCGGTGGGGAACCGCTGCAGCCTGCGTGCTGCCCAGATATAGAGCGCGCCTAGCGCTGCGATGCCGATGACCGTGCTCGGGTGAATCGACCATCGCCACCAGCTCAGATTCGCGATGGGGTGCAGCAGCGCCAGCGCCAGCATGCTAGGTGATCTTTATGAACAAGTGGCCGAAGAGGAACATCAGCGCCAGCAGCGTCAGCGCCGCGATGAGCAGCGGACCGGTGAACAGAACCCGGAACAGCCGGTGATCGTACTTGAGATGCATATAGAACATTACCACGATCCCGAACTTCACTGCCGACAGAATCAGCAGTGTCGGCACGAACCCCCGTGACGCGACGAACGACGGGATGTAGTAGGCCCATACCTCGCCGACCGTGATAATCGTGAGGATGAGTGCGACCTTCCAGTAGGTCGACCATGTCGGGTGCGCGTGCTCTATTTCGCTGGTCGGAGCGTGAAGCGAGGCTTCCGCAGAGTCGGGGACAGTGGCGTGTGTGTCCATCGTATCGCCGTTACTTGATTAGGTAGACGAGAGTGAAGATCGCGATCCAGACGACGTCGACGAAGTGCCAGTACAGCGCGCAGATGTCGACGAGCAGCGAGTCCTTCGAAGTCAGGTTGCGACGGTAGTCGATCGCCAGCATGGTGCAGAGCCACAGCACACCCGCAGTCACGTGGGCGCCGTGAAAGCCGGTCAGCGTGAAAAAGGTCGAGCCGAAAAGATTTCGTCTGATCGACAGGCCTTCGTGCACGAATGAAGTGAACTCGTATGCCTGGAAGCCGAGGAACGTCGCGCCGGCGAGCGCCGTCATGAACAGCCACAGTTTCGAGTTCCCCAGAATCCGTTCGCCGGTCGTGCGCTTCGGCAGCTCCTTGTTCTGCACCGCGGCGAGCGCCAACACCATGAACAGCGACGACATCAGCAGCACGAAGGTCGACGCCGACGTGACCGGAATATTCAGAATCGGCTTGAAGACCTGTCCCGTGCTCGGATCGGTCCACGACTCGTGCGGGAAAGGCCCGATGACACTGCGTCCCTTGTAGATCAGGTATGTCGAGATCAGCGATACGAACAGCATGCACTCTGAGCCGATGAACGCCCAGATCGCGACCTTCCGGCTGTCGAGCCCGAGGGTCGTGTAGTGGTGGTGCGTCGGCGCGCTGGTGTGGACTACGTGCGTATGAGCTGCTGTGGCCATTAATGGTGCTCCGGCTCGAGCGGGCTGAGCAGCCAGCTGTAAAGTGCGATGATCAGAGTGGCAGCGCCGATCGCGATGAGTGCCTTGGTCCAGATCAGGCCGCAGAACATCACCACCAGTCCCAGTGCGACGAAGAGCGGCTTGATCGTGCTGTACGGAATGATGATGCCGAGCTCGTCGGCGGTCTTACCCGTCTGCGAGTTGATGCGCGCACTTTCGTGGTCAGCTTCCTTGCCTTCCCACAACGGATAGCGCGATGTCACGGTCGGAATCTTGGCAAAGTTGTACTCGGGTGGCGGACTCGGAATCGTCCACTCGAGAGTGCCGGCGCCCCACGGGTTCGAGCCCGCGATCTCACCGCTGCGACGGCTCTTGAAGAAGTTGTAGATGAAGAAGAGCATCGCGATCGGGAAGATCATCGCGCCAGTCGTCGACATTGCGTTGTACAAATCCCAACCCTGTCCAGAGTCGTACGTGTAGATGCGGCGCGGCATACCGAGCATACCCGAGAAATGCATCGGGAAGAAAGTGAGATTCATGGCGATGAACATCAGCCAGAAGTGCCACTTGCCGAGTTTCTCATCCATCAATCTTCCCGTGATCTTCGGGTAGTAGTGATAGATGCCGGCGAAAATTCCCATGATCGAGCCGCCGAACAACACGTAGTGGAAGTGCGCGACGATGAAGTACGTGTCAGTCTGCTGCAGGTCCGCCGGTGGCGACGAGTGCATGATGCCGGAGATGCCCCCGATGGTGAACAGGCCGACCAGTGCGATCGCAAAAAGCATCGCGGTGTTGTAGCGATTGGAGCCCTGCGCCATCGTCGCGAGCCAGTTGAAAATCTTCACGCCCGTCGGGATGGCGATCAGCATCGTCGCCAGACCGAAGAAAGTGTCGGCGATCGGGCCCATACCGACCGCGAACATGTGGTGGGCCCACACTCCAAATCCGAGCACGCCGATCAGGATGCCGGAATACACCATCACTGGATATCCAAACAGTGGCTTCTTCGCGTTGACCGGAATCACTTCCGAGACCAGTCCGAACGCCGGCAAAATCAGGATGTAGACCTCGGGGTGACCGAAGATCCAGAACAGATGCTGCCACAGCAGCGGATCCGCGCCCGCGCTGACCGTGTTGTAGAAGTTGGTGCCGAAGAATCGATCGAACAGCAGGAACACCAGCGCAATCGTGATGACCGGGAATGCCAGCACCAGCAGCACCTGAACGACGAACGCCATCCAGGTGAACATCGGCATCCGCATCAGTGACATGCCCGGCGACCGCAGATTGATGATCGTCGTCAGGAAGTTGAACGCCGCGGCCAGC
>Ga0207665_10000511_pt1 | contig 26217 bp, 27 predicted proteins | sample LARL112metaG_FD_184351 | JGI IMG/M metagenome (GOLD analysis project Ga0207665, IMG submission 184351) | Corn, switchgrass and miscanthus rhizosphere microbial communities from Kellogg Biological Station, Michigan, USA - LAR L11-2 metaG... | ecosystem: Host-associated > Plants > Roots >... | reverse complement strand
AGGTCCTCGTTCACCTCGGCCGCCGCGATCAGCTTGCGCTCCTCGTGCTCGATCTGCTCGGTCATGCGCTCGAACGTCTCGAACACGCTCTTGTCGCCGATCGACGACATCGTTTCCTGGATGCGCTTGTGCGCCTCGGCGCGCTTCTGCCGAGCGATCAGGATGTTCTTCTTGCGCTTCGCCTCCTCGATCCGGTCGTTGAGCTGGCGGAGCGACAGTTTGAGGTTCTCGGTCTCGGCGCGGTGTTTCACCCACGTTTCATGCAGCTGCACGGCGCCCTGCGCGTGCTCGTTGTGGCGCAGCAGGGCTTGCTTCGCGAGGTCGTCCCGCCCTTCCTGCACCGCCAGCACGGCCCGGCGCTCCCAGTCCTCGGCGCTCTTCTTTTCCGTGTCTACCTGCGCCGAAAGGCGCTTCTCGTCCGCGATGGCCGCCGCCACCTGCTGTTTCGCCTTGGCCAGCTGACTCCGCATGTCGACGATCAGCTGGTTCAGCATCTTTTCCGGATTCTCGGCACGGTTGATCAGGTCGTTGATGTTCGACCGGAACAGCGTCGAGAGACGGTCAAAGATTCCCATGAGAGCCCTCGGTGTGGTGGCTCGGCGTCACTGACCCGCGCCCAACTTACGCTCCCGCCGCTCGGCGAGCATGCGCTCGGCGAAATCTATGCGCTCGGCGAGCTCGGAGACCTGCCCCTGGAGGTGCGATACCTGCGCTTCCAGTGCCTCTACCCGTTGGGGCTCCTCGCCCACGGCGCCCCAGCGCCGCTGCCCCCGCGTCCGGATGCGCTCGGCGATCGCCTCCCCTACGGGTGTCCGCAGGATGCCGCGCAGCGCGATCGCAACCACCAGGATCACGACCACTGCGGCGACGATGGGCACGACCTCGTTGAAGACGAGATTCGGGTCCAACCCCGGGGGCAGCGGCGGCAGGGGGGCCTGCATCACGTGGACCCCGTACGCCGTTCACCCGGGCCCAGTTTCCCCGCCTCTCCGTCCCGCCCCTTGGCTAGCAAGCGCTCCGCAAAATCTACTCGCTCCGCGAGTTCCGCCACCTCCCGCCGTACCTCGTCCAGCGCCGCGGCAAGCTCTTCCTGCCTCGCCTCGAGCGCGGGGCCCGCCACGCCCCCCGCCTGCAACTTGGTGGTGTATGCCTTGCTCAAGGTCCGGACAATCAGCCAGGTGAAAAAGCCGCCGAACAGGACGATGGGGATCAGAACCGCTACCGCTTCGGGGTTCATGAGCTGCGCGGCGGCGCCAGCCGCTCCCCCTCGCGCTTCTGCGCGAGCAACCGCTCGGCGAAGTCCAACCGCTCGGCGAGCTCCGCCACCTCATGCCGCACGGCCTCGACCTCCTGGTCGAGCGCCTCCTTGTGCTCCGCGAGCTCGGCGCGCACATCGCTGCCACCGGCCGACGCGGTCTTGCCGCGGATCCGCTCGGCGATGGCCTTGCCGATCGGAGAGATGGATAGCAGGAACAGCGTACCACCCCCGAACAGGAAGACGATCGCGAGAACGCCTTCGATATCCATGGTCAGCGCGGCGGCGCGAGACGATCCGCGCTCCGCTCTTTGGCGAGCAGGCGCTCCGCGAAGTCGAGCCGCTCTTCGGCTTCCGCCAGCCGCCGTTTGAGCTCATCGACCTCGGCGAGCAGCCGCTCCGCCTCGCCCCCGAGCACGACGCCATGCTTGGCGGCCTTCATGGCCATCCATTGCTCGTCCGTCCTCGACCATCCGCGGATCCACTCCGCCAGCGCCTTCCCGACGGGCCCCGACAGCACGAGTGTCGCCCCGATGACCAGCGCCAAGCCGACGACCCCAACCGCGGGTGCGAACTCTCCCATGCGACCGTTCCTCCCTCTCGTGAACTTACCGAGCTAGTCGCCCACCGCCAGCACCTTGCGCAGGTATTGGCCGGTGAACGACGCTTTCACCCGCGCCACGTCCTCCGGCGATCCTGCGGCCAGGACGGCGCCGCCCGCGGCGCCCCCCTCCGGGCCGAGATCGATCACCCAGTCGGCGGTCTTCACGACGTCCAGGTTGTGCTCGATCACCACGACGGTGTTTCCCTTGTCCACCAACCGATGCAACACCTCGAGCAGCAGGCGCACGTCCTCGAAGTGCAGGCCGGTAGTCGGCTCGTCCAGGATGTAGAGGGTACGGCCCGTGTCGCGCTTGGCCAGCTCGGTGGCGAGCTTGACTCGCTGCGCCTCGCCGCCGGACAGGGTCGTGGCCGACTGGCCGAGATGGATGTAGCCCAACCCTACGTCGTTCAAGAGCTCCAGTTTCGCGCGGATGCGGGGCTGATTCTCGAAGAAATCGAGTGCCTCGGCCACCGACATGTCGAGCACGTCGGCGATCGACTTTCCTTTATAGCGCACCTCGAGCGTCTCCCGGTTGTAGCGCCGGCCCTTGCACACCTCACAGGGGACGTACACGTCCGGGAGAAAGTGCATCTCGACCTTCACCAGGCCGTCCCCCTGGCACGCCTCGCACCGCCCGCCCTTCACGTTGAAGGAAAACCGGCCGGGCCCGTAGCCGCGGATCTTGGATTCGGGCAGGTAGGTGAAGAGCTCACGGATCGGCGTGAACAGCCCGGTGTAAGTCGCCGGATTTGACCGCGGGGTGCGCCCGATGGGGCTCTGATCGATGTCGATGACCTTGTCGATCTGGTCGAGCCCTTCCAGTCGATCGTGCGCGCCGGGCATCACCTTGGCGCGGTAGAAGTGCCGGGCGAGCGCCCGGTACAGGATGTCGGTGACGAGGGTCGACTTCCCCGATCCCGACACGCCCGTGACCGCGACGAACAAGCCCAGCGGAAACTCCACGGTGAGGTCGCGGAGGTTGTGCTGGCGGGCGCCGATGAGCGCGAGCTTGCGCTCCGGGTCGGGAGTCCGTCGCCGCGGTGGGACCGGGATTCGCAGCTCACCCCGCATGTAACGCCCGGTGAGGGAGTCCGGGTGGTCGAGCACGGCTTTGACGGGACCCTCGACTACGACCTCGCCACCGTGGCGGCCGGCGCGGGGGCCCAGGTCCACCACGTGGTCCGCCGAGCGGATCGTCTCCTCGTCGTGCTCCACGACGAGCACGGTATTCCCGAGGTCGCGGAGCTCCTTCAGGGTCGCGAGCAGCCGCGCGTTGTCGCGCTGGTGCAGCCCGATCGACGGCTCGTCGAGGATGTAGAGCACGCCGACGAGCCGGCTCCCGATTTGGGTGGCCAGCCGGATGCGCTGGGCCTCCCCGCCCGAGAGGGAATCCGCGGAGCGGCCGAGGGTGAGGTATTCGAGGCCGACGTTGCGCAGGAAGCGGAGGCGATCGTTCACTTCCTTGAGGATCGGCCGGGCGATCTCCGGGTCGAGTCCTACCCCCGTGCGTCCGTTCCCGCGCAGCGGGATGCTCTCGAAGAACGCCAGCGCGTCCGTCACCGGGAGGTCCACCACGTCGCCGATGCTCTTGCCGTGGAGCAGCACCGACAGGCTCTCCGGGCGGAGCCGCTTGCCGCCGCACGTGGGGCACGCCTGCTCGATCATGTACTCCTCGAGCTGCTCCCGCACGCTGTCGGAGGCGGTCTCCCGGTAGCGCCGCTCGACGTGCTTCAGGACCCCATCCCAGCCCGACTCGTACTCGCCGTGCCAGCGCTCGCTGTCGTACTGAAAGGTGAGCGTCTTTCCGGGCGCCCCGGACAGGACGACCTTTTTCACGACGGCGGGGAGCGCCTGCCATGGCGTGTTCAGGTCGAACTTGAACGCGCGGGCCAGACTCGGCAGGATCACCTTGCGCACGTAGCCGCTGGGCTCGCCCCACGGCAGGATGACCCCCTCGAGAATCGAAAGGCTCGGGTCCCCGAGGACCAGGTCGGGGCTCACCTCGCGCCGGGTCCCGAGTCCCGAGCAGTCGGGGCACGCACCGAACGGCGAATTGAAGGAGAACTGGCGCGGCTCGAGCTCGGGGAGCGACAAGCCGCACACGGGGCAGGCGTAGCGCTCGGAAAACAGCGTGGATTTGGCGCCGCGCACCACCTCCACGGTCCCGTCCGCCGCCTTCAGGGCCGTCTCGATCGAGTCGGCGAGCCGCGGGCGGTCCGCCCGGCGGACCACCAGCCGGTCCACCACGACCGCGATATCGTGGTTCTGGCGGCGGTTGAGCTTCGGGACCTGCGCGAGGTCGTAGGTCTCGCCGTCCACCCGGACGCGCACGAACCCCTGTTTCTTGGCGGCCTCGAACACGTCGCGGAATTCGCCCTTGCGGCCGCGCACCAGCGGGGCGAGGACCTCCAGCTTCGTTCCCTCCGGCCAGGCCAGCACCAGGTCGGTGATCTGCGAGGCGCTCTGGCGCTCGATCGGCGAGCCGTCCTCGGGACAGTGTGGTGTGCCGAGCCGCGCCCACAGGAGGCGCAGGTAGTCGTAGACCTCGGTGATCGTCCCGACTGTGGAGCGCGGGTTGTGACCGGCCGTCTTCTGCTCGATCGAGATGGCCGGCGAGAGCCCCTCGATCGCGTCCACGTCGGGCTTCTCCATCAACCCGAGGAACTGGCGGGCGTAAGCGGAGAGCGATTCGACGTAGCGCCGCTGCCCCTCGGCGTAAATCGTGTCGAAGGCGAGCGACGACTTCCCCGATCCCGAGAGCCCCGTGATCACGGTCAGGCTGTCGCGCGGGATCTCGACGGTGATGTCTTTGAGGTTGTGCTCGCGGGCACCGCGAACGATGAGCGCATCGCTGGACATAGACTCGTAGGCTAGAAGGCTGACGGGTTCCCGGTCAACTCTCCGGGGCAGGATGGCGAAGGTTCTGGAGGTTGGTGGAGGTTAGGGGAGGTTGGTCTGGTGCGGAGCGACCTCCCCCAACCTTCACCGACCTCCACAACCTCCACCAACCTTGATTAACCCCCTTCCGTTCCCTAGGTTAGCCTCCCCCATGGCCCAGACCGCGCTGCTGGTGCTGACCACGCTCGCGAACGATGCCGACGCGCGGGCGCTCGTCACAGCCCTCGTCGCAGCCCGCCTGGTAGCTTGTGGGACGCTCCTCCCGGGCGCCCGCTCGATTTACCGCTGGGAGGGACAGGTGACGGAGGAGGCCGAAGTGGTGGTCCTGCTGAAGACGAATGCGTCGAGGTGGGAGGCGCTGTGCGCCGCCGTGCGGGAGCGGCATCCATACCAGGTGCCGGAGCTCTTGGCGTTGCCGGTCGAGCGGGGGCTCGAGCCGTACCTCGCCTGGCTTACGAGCGAGGTGGTCGGGTGATCCGCAAGCGCGAGCCGCGATGGCAGTCGGCGGCCGAGCGGGCGCGGGTGGCGGCCGAGCTGATCGAGGAAGCGGAATCGCTTACCGAGACCAGCAGCATCGCATCACCGGCGGAGGTAGCCCGCGCCGGCCTCCCGCCCCCGATCACCGCGCAGCTCCCGGCGCCTCCGCCGGCGTCAGCCGAGGCGCCCCCGCCCGACGGACCCGTGGCCGAGCCGACGCTCGACGACGCCCTCGCGGCGGACCCGGACAACGTGCCGCTCTTGGTCGAGCGGGCCGGGCTGCTGGCGGGTGCGGCGCACTACCGCGCGGCGCAGCAGGATTACGAGCGGGCGCTGGGGGTAGACCCGATCCATGGCGAGGCGCTCACGGGTCTGGGCGTGCTGCTCTCGCGCCGCGGGTTGTGGAGCGACGCGGTGTCCCACCTGCGGCGCGCGTCGGAGGTCGACCCCGGCCGGGCGGCCGCCTGGTTCTATCTCGGCGAAGCGCTCAACCACGTGGACGAGCTCGAAGGTGCGTTGGCCGCGTACGAGCGCGCCGTCGAGCTCGAGCCCCGCAACACGCGGGCGCTCTACGGCCTGGGGATTGTGCTCGACCGGCTCAATCGCCCGGACGAAGCCACCCGCGTGTACCGCCGCTCGCGGGAGGCCTCCGGCAGGTGATCCGCGTAGTCGTGGACGACATCGCGTTCCTCGCAGCGGCAGCGGTCGTGCGCCCTGCCACCACCCGTCTCGATCCGACCACATCGGCCCTGCGCCGGCTGGAGACGGTGGGCGGCGCGGAGTTCACGCGCGGGCTCCAGGTGCAGAAGGAGCTCGCCGTGGGAGCCGCGGTCGTGACGGCGGGTGGAGGCGACCTGCCGGCGGAGTTCGTCATCCACGCGATCATCCAGAGCGCCACCGAGCCGGTGACGCGCGACGGTGTGGCGCGCGCGTGGCGCGCGACCCTGCACCAGGCGCAGGAGTGGGAGTTCACCAGCCTCACGGTGCCCCCGATCGGGACGGGGGCCGGGAACCTCTCAGTCGAAGACGCCGCCGACATCATGGTGCCCATCCTCAAGAGTCATCTCGGGAACGCGGCTTTTCCCGCGAGCGTATCCATCGTTGTGGAGACGCCGGAGGAGCGCGACGCGTTCGAGGCCGTCCTGCGGCGCAGCGGGGCCGCCGAGTCGTGACCCGCCGCACGTGGGCCGTCGCGATCCTCGGCGCGTGGGCGGTGTCCCTCGCCTGGCTCGCGCGACGGCAGTTGTTCGCGCCCCCGGAAGCACGGCTCGCCGAGGCAGGCCTGCACGTCGCGCCCGGCGCCCTGTACTACCGCCTCAGCGTTGCCGGCGAGCAGGTCGGATTCACCTCTTCCACTATCGACACGACGATCACCGGCCTCCGGCTGATCGACCTCCTGGTCCTTCGCGTGCCGGCGGCCGGAGGCATCCGTCGCACCGCCGCGCTCGCCCGGGCCGAGCTCACGCGAGCGTTCCGGCTCCAGAGCCTGGACGTCAGATTCGACGGCGAGCCCGGCCGGTTCGTCGCCGGAGGCGAGCTGAGCGGGGACACGCTGCTCACCCTCGCCTTGGTCTCGCGCACGGAGGCGGAGACCAGCCGCGTCTCCCTCACCCATCCGATGCTGCTGCCGTCGATGGTGCCGCTGCGCCTGGCGTTCGGGGCCGACCTGAAGCCCGGGCGCACGTACGCGTTCGGGGTGTTCGACCCCGTGGCGCTGACGGAGCGCCAGCTCTCGCTCGCCGTGGGCACGGAGTCCACCTTCGTCGTGTCGGACAGCGCGGCCTACGACTCGACCGCCAAGGCGTGGGTGCCGGTGCGGTTCGACACCGTTCGGGCCGTCCGGATCGCGCAGACCACGGGCGGCGTCGCGACGGCGACCGTCTGGATCGACGGGGAGGGACGCATCGTGCGGATGGAGGCTCCGTCCGGCTTCACCATGGAGCGGCAGGCGTTCGAGATCGCGTACCAGGAATTCCGGCAACGCGACACGACGCGCATGGCCGCGGCGAGCAAGGCCTCCCGGCCCGGCGACGTGATCGCGACGACCGCCCTCGCGGCGCGCGCCGCCTTCCCCCGCGCCACCCGCCCGGCCCTGCGAGTTCGCCTGTCGGGTGTGGCCTTGGACCGGGTTCGCCTGGCAGGTCCGGGACAGCGGCTCGCGGGTGACACGCTGATCGTGGAGCAGGCGCCGGCCGCCGCGCTGGCGGCGCGCTACACCCTGCCGGCGCGCGACTCGGAATTCCTCCGCCCCGAACCGCTGGTCCAGAGCGGCGACCCACGGATCGTGACGCAGGCGCGGCAGATCGTCGGCGGCGAGCGCGACCCGGCGCGCGCCGCCCGGCTCATCGGCGACTGGGTGCACAGGTCCCTCGACCGCAACGGGAAGGCGACCCTGCCCAGCGCGCGCCAGGTGCTCAAGGAGCGCCGCGGGGACTGCAACGAGCACACGTTGCTGTACGTGGCGCTGGCGCGGTCGGTGGGACTGCCGGCCAGGACGGCCGCCGGCCTGCTGTATCTCAACGGCCGTTTTTACTATCATGCTTGGCCCGAGGTGTATCTCGGGGACTGGGTGGCCGTGGACCCGACGTTGGGCCAGTTCCCCGCCGACGCCGCGCATCTGCGCCTCAGCGCGGGTGCGCTGGCCCGCCAGGCGGAGCTCCTCCCCCTGATCGGAGGCCTCACCCTCGAGGTGCTATGATCCGACTGGAGAACCTGACCAAACACTACGGCAGCTTCGTCGCCGTCGACGACATCTCGCTCGACATCCCGCAGGGTGTGCTGTACGGATGCCTCGGCCCGAACGGCGCGGGCAAGACTACGACGCTGCGGATGATCGCCGGCATCCTGCGTCCCACCACCGGCCGCGTGCTGCTGGGCGGCGACGACGTACATGTGAACCCGATCCCGGCCAAGGCGCGCCTCGGCTTCATTCCCGACCGACCGTTCGTCTACGACAAGCTCACGGGGGCCGAGTTCCTGCGCTTCGTGGCGGCGTTGTACGGCCAGGAAGGCGACGCGATCGAGCGCCGCGTCACCGAGCTGCTGGACGTGTTCGAGTTGACGCACTGGAAGGACGAGCTGGTGGAAGCCTACAGCCACGGGATGCGCCAGAAGCTGATCATCTCGAGCGCGCTGATCCATCGCCCACAGTGCATCGTGGTGGACGAGCCGATGGTGGGGCTCGATCCCAAGGCGGCCCGGCTTCTCAAGGACATCTTCCGCCAGTTCGTGGCTCGCGGCGGCACGGTGCTGATGAGCACGCACACGCTGGAGGTGGCGGAGGCGATGTGCGACCGCGTTGCGATCATCCAGCACGGCAAGATCGTCGCCGAAGGGACCGTGAACGACCTGCGGCAGCAGCACCGCGCCGGCGACGCAAGCCTGGAGGAGCTGTTCCTCAAGCTCACCGGTGGCGCGCAGGTGCGCGACTTGATCGAGGTCCTGGGCACGGACGGAGATCAGGCGGCGTGACGCAGCCCTCGCTCTGGCGGGTGCTCGAGCCCAAGTGGCGCACGGCGCTCCAGCGGATGCGCGAGGAGCGCTCTCGCGGCTCGGCTCGGCTATTCATTCTGGTGGTGGCCGCGCTGCTGTTCTGGGGCGGCATATTCGGCTTCCTCTACAAGATCCTCAACGCGCTGGAGCGGGTCCCGGATGTCGGGCCGCTGCTCGCCGGCAAGATCCTGGGGGTCGCGCTCCTGACGTTCGTCGGCATTCTGGTGCTGTCGAACGTGATCACGTCGCTGTCCAGCTTCTTCCTCGCGAAGGACCTGGACCTGCTCGTCTCGGCGCCGGTGGACTGGCTGCGGCTGTATTGCGCGAAGCTCGGCGAGACGCTGCTCCATTCGTCCTGGATGGTCGCGCTCATGGCCGTGCCCGTCTTCGCGGCGTACGGCGTGGTCTTCCGCGGCGGACCCCTGTTCGTTCCCTACGCGATCTTGACCGTCGCGCCGCTGCTCGTCCTCCCGGCGGTCGCCGGCTCCGCGCTCACGCTGACGCTCGTGAACGTCTTCCCTGCCCGGCGCACCCGCGACCTGCTGTCGATCGTCGCCCTCGGCACCGTCGGCGGTCTCATTCTCCTGTTCCGCCTGATCCGGCCCGAGCGCCTGGCGTCGCCCGAGGGGTTCCGCAACCTGCTCGAGTTCATCGCCGTGCTCCGCACGCCGACGTCGCCCTACCTGCCCAGCGAGTGGGCCGCCCAGGCCGTGATGGGATACCTGCGGGGCAGGGTCGACGTCCTGCCGCTGGCGCTGCTGTGGAGCACCGCGGGCGCGTTCGTCGTGCTGGGCGCGGCGCTGCACCGGCGGCTGTTCGCGCCGGGCTTCACGAAAGCGCAGGAGGCAGCGGAGCGGTTCGTGCGCGGGACGCTGTGGCGCCGCACGGTAGGCGCCCTGCTGTATTTCCTCCCGGTCGCCAAACGCGAGTTCGTCATCAAGGACGTGAAGTTGTTCTTCCGCGACACCACGCAGTGGAGCCAGCTCATCCTGCTGGCCGTGCTGGTCGTCGTGTACTTGTTCAACATCAAGACGCTGCCGCTGCACCGGGGCGAGGCCGTGGGATTCTTCTACATCACGCTGGTGTCGTTTCTCAATCTCGGGCTCGCGGGTTTCGTGCTCGCCGCCATTGCCGCGCGCTTCATTTTCCCCGCCGTGTCGCTCGAGGGACGCCACATGTGGCTGTTACGCTCGAGCCCGCTCGACCTGCGGGCGCTGCTGTGGTCCAAATACTGGGTGGGCACGATTCCGCTGCTCGCGCTGGCGCTGCTGCTCACGGGCGTCACGAACGTGCTGCTCGAGGTGCGGCCGTTCATGATGGTGCTGGGACTGGTGGCGATCGTGTGTCTGACCTTCGCCATCGGCGCGCTGGCGCTCTCGTTTGGGGCGCTGTTTCCGCAATTCGAGACCGAGAACGCGGCGCAGATCCCCACCTCGTTCGGCGGGCTCCTCTACATGATGGCCACCGTCGCCGTCCTGGCCGTGGTGATTTTCGGCCTGTGGCAGGGGGTGTTCCAGTACGTCCGATCGATCTATCTGGGGCAGCCGGTGGTGGTGGACGCCTGGATGATCGGGTGGTTCGCCGCGACCGCCGCCCTGTGCGCGGTGGTCACGGCGACCGCCCTGCGAGCCGGCCTGCGGCGTATGGAACGGTTGGAGTTCTAACTACAACGGGAAGTTCAGCCCCGCCAGGACGTTGAACGCGGTATTGTCGGCAAACACGAACTTCGCCTCGAGGAACGGCTTGAACGGCCGCGCCCGCCGGCCCTCCCACCCCGCGAACAGGTTGGCGCCCGCGTCGCTCGCGCCACTGGCGTGCAGGTATGCGAACCCCGCGCCGAAGTAGAACAAGCCGTACACCGTCGGGGGATGGTACTTCAAGTCGGCGTTCAACCGGAACGGCGAGCCGGTTTGGCCCGGATAAAACTCCGCCGACGGCACGAGCCCCCAGCGACGCCCCACCGGCAGGTTGAGCTGGCCGCCAATGAACACGTGCTTGAAGTCGAAGTCATAGCCGATCCGTGGGCCCACCGCGGGCCGGTCGACCATCACGGCGCGCCCACCCCGCACGCGCCGCTGCCCCTGTGCCATCGTCGCCACCACGACCAAGCCCGTGACGACGATCGCGACCCGCACTGTGAATCCGCTCACACCGGCGCTCCGCGGTTGTAGGTCGCACACTGATACGGAAGCGCGGCGCGAAAATCAAGGGCCGACTACTCGATCCGGTAGGGAATCCCCACTTCGTTCGTCCGGTAGTTGTCCGCCGTGCCGAGCAACAGGGTGGCCGAATCGAGCGCGTCCACGATGAAGCGATCGATGCCGCTGCGGCGCGCGATCCAGGTGCGCTCGTAGGTGCCGTCGCCGTTGTCGGTCATGGGTATGCGACGCCAGCTCGTCCCCAGCCGGTCGGCATGGCGCACATGCAGGAACACGAAGCTCGCGGGCGTGAGCCCCGAGCCCGTCGTGTTCGTCACGGCTGCCACCACTTTCACCGTATCATCCAGATGGAACCGGGGGATGCGGTTGGCCACGTCGAACAGCTCGCTGGGATCGGTGACCTCGATGAGCAGCGTGTCGTTGCGATAAATCTTGACGTCGCTGACCGTGACGGTCTGCCGGCTCGCATCCACGACGGTCCAATTCTGCGGCGAGAGCTGGACGGCCCGCCAGCCGCGCCGGTCCGAGCGATCGCGCACCAGCACGGCGCGCTGCGTCATGCGATCGGCCAGGGGCTTGGCGGTCGGGTTGAAGAGGCCGTCGGCAGTTGTATCCACCAGGAACAGGCCCTCGAACGTGACGTCGTGCTCCACCCGAGCGGTGTCGCCCTGAATCGTGACGTCGCGATGATAGACGGGACGCGGGCCGCCGGGCACGACGCGCAGGCGACCCCAGAACGTCGGCGCCGGATCGCCGGCGGTGGTCGTCAGGTCGGCCACCAGGCCGTTGGCCGTGAGCGTCGCCGTCGTGGCGGCGCCGGGGACTCCGAACTCAGTGTCGACCATGGCGCCGAGCTGGTCCACCTCGGCGGCGAGCACTTCGGCCTGCTCGGACGCGGGCGCTGTGCCCTCGCCGCAGGCGGCGGCCGCGAGCCCGATCAGGGCGGCGGCCAAGGTGAGATGGACGGTCTGCCGCATGGATGCGCGTCTCCTGTCGAAGTCTGTGGAACGTCGATCCGCACTCCGAGCGGTACAGACGCCAACCCGTGGACGATGTTAAGGTGTGAGAGCTGTCACCCGCTGGGGCGGACGACCCATCAGGGGATCGCCCGCCCGCGCACGGTGGTTTGGGCTACTGGCAACTGGATACGTGCAACTGGATGTTTCCACCAGCCAGGGTGCCCGATGCGCTGTAGCCGGTAGACAGCAGGAGCGTGAAGCTGTCGCTGCGTCCGGGCTCTCCGTTGTCCGTCACGTCCACCTGATACGTCAACCCGTCCTGGCCATCCACCTGAGCGGTACCCTCGATATGGCGCGTGGTGGCGTCCACCACCCGGTAGGCGGTTACGCCGGTGCCTTTCACGCGCGGGCCGCCAGGACCGTGATCGATGTAGGTCAGGTGGCCCCAGAACGCGCCCTGTTTGATCCCACCCGCGACACCGAAGTTTCCTCTAGCGCCGGAGGGTGTGGCCGTGATCCAGCCGCCGCCGGTGACAAAATCCGCGGCGGTGCAGCCGGGAGGCGGGGGCAGGGGCGGGGCCGACTGGCAGCTGATGTCGGCGTGCGCCGAGGAAACGATCACGTCCGCGGCCCCAGGCACGACCACATGGAGCGCGTTGACGGTGATGTCTCCTGGCCCGGGGCTCATTTGCTCGTTGATGATTACCTCCCCAACGAGCAAAGGCACGCGCTGGTTGGGCGCACCCGAGATCGTGATGGTTTGGCCGTTCACGGACAGCGCCGTGATGTCCGAGTTACCGCTCGCGGTCGCCCCGCCGCCGCCGCAGAATGCCGCGGCGCGCGCCTGAAGCAAGCCGGCAGAAATCGTATTGCCGGCGACCGTTAGCGAGAGCTCGGCCACCGACGCCTCGGAGCGGCTCGCGTTGCCCTTACCCACCGTGGACGCGTGCAACACCTCCGCCGTCAGCAGGCCGGGCACGCTCACGTTCAGGAGCGATGCTTCCTGGGCACCACCCGACGGCGGCAAAGAGCCGGCATCGGCCAGCACCAGGGGGGAGAAACCAAGCACCGTGGCCTGCACCACCGTGGCGCGACCGCTGTAGCTCGTCGCCTCGGTGGCGGAAGACGTGCTGACATCTGCCAGCACGCCCGCCAGCGGCGGTTGACGCTCGGAGCACCCGAGCGTGAGCGCCGCGGCTGCGAGTAAACCGGTGCCGAGCGCCGTATTCAGTCGAGTGGTCATTGCGGTAAGCCTCCTTCCTCGAGTCACAGACTCGAGCGAGCTGGGACGCTCCGCGTGGATGGCAAGGCGGGTGCCGCGATGCTGCGTCGCTACGTCGTGGGGATGCAACGACGCGTGGGCGCATTGATGTGAGGCGAGCGACGCTGAACCGCGTCGCGATTAGAGGCGCGCGGGCCCTGGAGCAAGTCCGACGGGCCTCGTCAGAGTCCGGCCGAGCGATCTGTAGGACTTTTCCGACGCCGAGCGGGCGCAGTCGTTGACGGGGCCACGAGGCGGTGCTCGATCGCGTAGCGGATGATCTCCGCGCTGGTCCTTAGCTTGAGCTTGTCGAGGATCCGGCTCCGGTAGGTGCTCACCGTTTTAGGGCTCACGCCGAGCTCGGCGGCGATTTGCTTGAAGGCGATCCCGGAGCCAAACCTGCACAGCACCTGATACTCTCGGTCCGACAGTGTCGCGTGCCGCGGCCGTCGCCCGCCGCCTCTCAAGTCGGAGATGAGCCTGCTGGCGAGCGAAGGGCTCACGTACGATGCGCCGCGCACAACCTGTCGAATCGCGTCAATGAGCTGCTCACGCGAATGGTCCTTGCCGAGGTATCCTGCAGCGCGGGTCCCCAGTAGGCGCAGGGCATCCGCATCTCGCCCTTGCACGTTCAACACGAGCACGCGGCACCGGGCATGGCGGCGTCTTACCTCGCGGATGAGTCCCCGCATCTTTGGGCCGGCGAGCCACGCGTCCAGCAGTATCACGTCGACCTTGGTGGGGTGCAGCTGCTCGAGCACCTCGTCTCCGGTTGCCGCCTCGCCCACGACCTTCATGTCGGCGCATTGCGCGATCATGCGCTTCAGGCCTTCGCGGACGACCCAGCGGTCGTCCGCGATCAGCAGCCTGATCCGGGAGGGCGTGGGCTCGAGCGGCGCGTTGGACGACATGAACCCCCAAGCTGCGCACAGAAATGCCCCGTCGAGCCGCATGCGGGCGCAACGGGGCCTGGAAGTCCCACCTTCTTGGTACGCAGTCTAGGACGGCGGACGTCTCGCCGTCAAGTGCGCCGGCTTACGCCGCGACGCGCGCCCCGCACGAATGGCAGTAGTGGGCGTCGTGCTCGAGCGCGCTGCCGCACCGCGCGCAGTAGCCGGGCGCGGTCGCGAGGCGACGGCCGCATTCCGAACAGAAAGCGGCATCGGATTCGGGGCGGGGACCGTGGGTGGGGCAAGCGGGAACCGGGAGATGGGAGACGGGAGAGGGCGACGCGCCGATCCCTCCCGTCTCGCGGCTCCCGCCTCCCGGGTGTTCTCCGCGCAGGGCAGCCAGCGCCTCCGTGGTGTACTTGGTTTTCAGGTTATCGAAATCCGCGTCCGAGAGCTTCCCCGTCGCGCGATCGAACTCGATCTCTTTCAGGGCGCGGAGCGCGACCGCCCGGGGCGAGAAATCATCATCGGGATCGTCTCCTTCGTCCACGCTTCCCGCATCCCGCTCCTCGCCTCCCGACGAACCCGGGCGTAGGATCGGCTGCAGGACGAAATACACCGCTCCCGCGGCGAGCAGGATCCCGCCGATCAGCTCGAGCATGGTGGTTAGACCGACAGTCGATCGAGCTCGCCGCGCAGTCGCTCGAGCTCTTCGGGCGTGCCAGCTGCGGCGACGGGCCGGGCGGGGACCGCGTTGGTCGCCGCGGTCCGCGCCCAGCCGCGCAACACCAGCGTCAGAGCCACGCCCGCCGCGACGATCAGCAAAGAGGGAACGAAGTAGCCCGCCAGGTTGAACCCGCGTTTGGGCGGCGCCATGAGGATCGCGACGCCTTGCTCTCGCACGAACTGGTCGATGATCTGCTGCCCGGTCATCCCCTGCTTCGCGAGCCCGACCACATGCTGGTGCATCGCCGGGCTGACGGTGCAGGTGAAGTCCGTGGTCCGGCAGGTGTACACGTCGAGATTGCAGCCGCACGTGCAGTGGAGCTGCTTCTCGATCGCCTGGATGACGGCGTCGTTGTCGGCGGCGGTAACGGGCTCGAGGGGCCTCCCCGCTCGTGCCGGGTCCCAGAGCCGCCCTGACGGTCCAGTTCCCGGGAGAGAATCGGGGGCCTGAAGCGTGGCACGACGCCACGACGCTACGACGCCAAGAAAAGCCCCTGCGCCGAACGTCAGAAAATCCCGGCGACTGCCGTACAACGTACCGTCGTAGCGCCGGTTCACCGTTCCTCCCCCACCAAGCGGACCGCGTATCCCGCTTGCGACCGTTTGGCAGCGGGCGAGCCTCCCGGCCACATCACGATCAGCCCGCCGAGTGCGATGACCATCCCGCCGTACCACACCCACCACACGAGCGGGTTGATCGTGAACCGGAACACCGCCTGCTCGGTGCCGTTCACCACGCCGCCGAGGACGATGTAAAGATCCTCGCGGAGATCGCTCCGGATACCGACCTCGGTGGACGGCTGGAAGGTCGGCCGGCCGAGCGCATCCACGTGCTGGCGTTTCTCCGTGGTGAGCACGCCGAGCCGCTTGCCGTCGCGGCTCACCTCGAGCGTCGCGGCGGTCACCTGGCGATTGAGGGCGTCATACTGCGAGATCCCGAGGTGGGTGAGCCGGTAGGTCCAGCCGTACGGGCTCTTGATCGACGCGGACTCCCCCGGCCGCAGGCTGGCCTCGGTCTCGGTCTTGAAGGCCATCCCGGCGAAGGCGACGAACAGGATCACGATGCCCGTGTGCACGATGTAGCCGCCGTACCGCCTGCGGTTGCGGGCCAGCAGCCGGCCGAGCGCCAGCGCATAGCCCTCCCCGTACTGGCGGTGCCGGGCGCGCGCCCCGCGGGCGAATTCCTGCCCCACGGTCCCCAGAACGAACCCGCCCAGCGCCATCGCGATCACGGCATACAGGTCCCGCATCCCCGCGACCAGCAGGATCAATGCGGTGAACGCGCCGACGGTGCCGGGGACGGCGAACTGGCGCTGCAGGTTCGGGACCGAGGCCCGCCGCCAGGCGATGAGGGGCCCGATGCCGGTGAGCGCGAGCAACGCCAGTCCGAGCGGGATGTTGACCTGACTAAAGAACGGTGGCCCGACGGTGATTTTGGTGCCCTGGACCAGCTCGGACAGGATCGGGAACAGCGTGCCCCACAGCACCGAGAAGGCGATCCCGATGAAGAGCAGGTTGTTGAACAGGAAGCTCGCCTCGCGGCTCACCATCGACTCGAGCCGCGCCTCGGCCGTGAGCAGCGGCAGCCGGTTCGCGTACAGGGCGAAGCTCGCCACCCCGGAAACGATCAGGAACGCAAGGAAGAAGTAGCCGACGCTCGACTGGGTGAACGAGTGCACGCTCGAGATCACGCCGGAGCGCGTGATGAACGTGCCGAAGATCGACAAGAGCCACGACCCGATGATCAGGGCGAGGTTCCACTTCTTCAGCATCCCGCGCTTCTCCTGGATCATCACCGAGTGAAGGAACGCGGTCATCGTGAGCCACGGCAGGAGCGACGCATTCTCGACCGGGTCCCACGCCCAGTAGCCACCCCACCCCAGCTCGACGTAGGCCCACCACATGCCGAGACAGATCCCGATCGAGAGAAACAGCCACGACAAGAGCGTCCACTTGCGAATCGCGACGAGCCAGTCGGTGTCGAGTCGCTTGGAAAGCAATGCGGCGATCGCGAAGGCGAACGGGATGGTGATCGAGATGTAACCGAGGTACAGCATGGGCGGGTGGAACACCATCCCGGGGTTCTGGAGCTGCGGGTTGAGACCGTTCCCGTCCAGCGGCGTGTACGGCAGTCGCTGGAACGGGTTCGCGTGCCCGAACAGCATGACCGAGATGAAGAACGCGGCCACGAGCGACACAACCCCTGCCACGTGCGGCAGGAGTGCGCGGTGGTGGCGCGGCGTCAGCACCAGCGCGAGCGATCCGAACGCCGACAGCACGGTGGCCCAGAAGAGGAGGCTCCCCTTTTGGCCCGCGTACAGGGCCGACCAGGTGTAGAAGATCGGCAGATTCCGGCTGGTGTAGGCGGCGACGTACTCGACGTTGAAGTCGTGCTGGAACAGCGCCCATTCGAGCGAGACGACCGCAACCAGGAGGGCGCCGCACAGCGCGAAGACGGCGTGGCGCGCGCTGCGCGCGAGGTCGGGACGATCCTTGAGCCCGCCCACGAATCCCGCGAGCGCCCCCCAGATCCCCACGAGCAGGGCGACCCACAGCGCCAGGTTGCCGAGCAGGGTCATTTACGCTTTGGGAACCGCTTCGTAGCGCGAACCACATTTGGCGAGCACGTTGGTCGCGTAAATCACGCCGTCCTTCTTGAGCCGGCCCTCGACCACGACCTCGACGCTGTCGTTGAACGTATCGGGCGGCAGGCCGTGGAACACGACCGGATAGCGCGCGCTGCCGTCGGTCACCTGGAAGCGCAGCGTCTGGGTGGCGACGTCCTTGGATACGGTGCCCGGGACGACGTGGGCCCCGACCTTCATGCCGACGTCATAAAAGGAGGGATCGGCCGCGATCTTCTGCGTCAGCTCCGTGGGCGTGAGGAAGTACTGGCCCGTCTGCTTCACGCCCGACGCCATGAGGTAGCCGACCGAGCCGACAATCAGCACAGCCCCGATGGCGAACTTGGTTCCCGCGTTCATCCTGTAATTATACCTCCCGGCGTCGCGCCTGCTCCAACGCCCAATGCACCGCCTCATCCGGCCGCTCCACGCGGGGAATATCCACCCCCGGCCTGAAGGAATCGTGAAGCCCTACCACGGGAGTCTCGATGCGGCGCGCCAGGGCGATCTCCGAGAGCGTGCCCCAGCCGCCCCCGATGGCGATGATGGCGCCCGCCGCCCGCACGATCAGGGCATTGCGCATCTCACCCATCCCTGTCGCGAGCGCGACATCGATGTCGGGGTTCGCCTCGCCAGGATCGTTCCCCGGCAGAATCCCGACGGTGAGCCCGCCGGCCTGCTTCGCGCCGCGCGCCGCCGCCGCCATCACGCCGCCGAGCCCGCCGCACAGCAGCACCGCTCCCTGCTCGGCTATCAGACGCCCCACGGCGACCGCCCACTCGCCCTCCTGCGGCGTGCACGTAGCGCCTCCGACGACGGCGACGAGCGGGCCTCTCACCGGCGCCCTCCCCTTCGCTCCCCATCCGCGAACGGCGGCTGCTCGAGACCCCGGTCGGTCACGAACCCGGTCACGTAGCGCGCCGGCGTCACGTCGAAGGCGGGATTGAGCGCGTCGGCTGCCGCCGGCGCGACGGGCCGCCCCGCGACCGTTTTCACCTCGTCCGAGCCACGTTGCTCGATCGGTATTCCCTCGCCGTCGGCAAGCGCGGCATCGATCGTCGTGGAGGGCGCCGCACAGTAGAACGGCACGCCGTGGTGCAGCGCGAGTACGGCCAGCGAGTACGTGCCGATCTTGTTGGCGAAGTCGCCGTTCACCGCGATGCGGTCGGCGCCGACGATCACGAGGTCCACCTGGGCCCGGCGCATGAGCGACCCCGCGACGGCGTCCACGATCACGGTGCAAGGGATCCCGGCATGCACGAGCTCCCAGGCCGTGAGCCGGGCGCCCTGCAGCACGGGCCGCGTTTCGTCGACGAACACGTGCACGCGTCGCCCCGCTTCATGGGCGAGGTAGATGGGCGCGAGCGCGGTCCCGATCCCGCCGGTCGCGAGCGCACCCGCGTTGCAATGGGTCAGCACCTTCGCGCCGTCCGGGATGAGCGGCAGCCCTGCCTCGCCGATCCGCCGGCACATGGCGCGGTCTTCCTCCCAGATGGCCGTCGCCTCGGCCTGGAGCCGCTCCCAGACGGCCGAGCCCCCCCAGTCGTCGGGTGTCGCCGCCGCGACGCGCGTCATGCGGTCGAGCGCCCAGCGCAGGTTCACGGCGGTGGGCCGCGTGGCCCCGAGCAGCCGCGCCAGCTCGTCGAGGCGCGCCAGGAAGCGGTCGCGCGGCGCCGCCCGCAACTCCCGCGTCCCCGCGACGAGGCCCATCGCCGCCGCGATCCCGATGAGCGGCGCGCCGCGCACCTGCAGCGTGCGGATCGCGTCCGCCACCGCCTCCCCACTCTCCAGATCCCGCTCGATCTTCGCCTCGGGCAGCGCACGCTGGTCGACGATGCGGACGGCCCCGGAAGGAGACCAGGCGATCGCTTGGACGGGCATGGGACCAACATAACGCGGAAGGCGGAAGGCGGAACGCGGAACAGCCACACCGGCGTTGGCCCCCCCTGTTCCGCCTTCCGAGTTCCGCGTTCCGCGTTCCCCGTGTACCATTCTCCGTCATGAGCTACCAAACTCTCCTGTTCGATGTCCGCGACGGCATCGCTTTCATCACGATCAACCGCCCCGACAAGCTGAACGCACTGAACGATCAGGTGGTGCACGAGCTGGCCGACGCGGCCGAGCGCGTGGCCACCGACGACGCGATCAAGGGCGCGATCCTCTCGGGCGCCGGGCAGAAGGCGTTCGTGGCGGGGGCGGACATCGGAGACCTCGCGAAACAGGGTCCGTTCGACGGGAAGGCACGGGCGCTGCGCGGCCAGGCGGTGCTGCGGCGCTTCGAGACGTGCGGCAAGCCCATGATCGCGGCTGTGAACGGCTACGCGCTGGGCGGCGGTTGCGAGCTGGCCATGGCGTGTCACCTGCGAATCGCGAGCGACGCCGCGAAGTTCGGCCAGCCTGAGGTCAAGCTCGGCATCGCCCCGGGCTACGGCGGCACGCAGCGACTGCCGCGCCTGGTCGGGAAGGGCAACGCGCTGCGCTTGATCCTCACGGGCGACATGATCGACGCGCAGGAAGCCTATCGCATCGGCCTTGTGAACCAGGTCGTCCCGGCGGGGGACCTCCTCGCGACCGCGGAGAAGACGCTGCGGGGTATCCTCGCCATGGGCCCGCTCGCGGTGCGCCTCGCCCTGGAGGCCGTGGACCAGGGGCCGGAGATGACCCTGGACGAGGGACTGTTGCTCGAAGCCAATCACTTCGGGCTGCTGGCGGCGACCGAGGACATGAAGGAAGGGTTGGCGGCGTTCCTCGAGAAGCGACCCGCTCGCTTCCGCGGCCGGTGAGAGTAAGTCTTGCCACGACAATAACTTCTGGGTATTTTTAGTGGGTTATCTGAGGCACTCGCGGCGCCGCCGCGCTGCGCCACGGGGCACCCCGTGGCGCTTCTTGTAGGGGGGGAAACCCGATGGCTGAGCGCGGGGGGGGCAGAGGAAAACGACCCACGGCGGTGGGTGAGGCCCTGCGCAGCTACCTCGCCAAGTCGGGGCTCGCCACGCGGCTCGCGCACGCGCAGGTCATTCCCGACTGGCCCGGGCTGGTCGGCCCACAGATCGCCCGAGTCACGGCACCCGAGAGCGTGACCCCCGACGGCACGCTGTTCGTGCGGGTCGCGACGAGCGCCTGGATGACCGAGCTGCAGCTCATGGGGCCGCAGATCATGGCGGCGATCAACGCCGGCCGCGGCGCCGGTCGAATCAAGTCAATCCGCTGGCTTCTCTCACAGTAGAGCGTTATGGCGAAGGCAAAACCCCGAGCATCGAAGGACAAGGGCAACGGCGACTACCAGGCCGACTCGATCCAGGTCCTGAAAGGCCTGGAAGCGGTGCGGCGACGCCCCGCGATGTACATCGGATCGGTCTCGGGACGGGGGCTCCACCACCTCGTGTACGAAGTGGTGGACAACTCGGTCGACGAGGCGCTCGCCGGCTACTCCACGCAGATTGACGTCACCATCCACGCCGACAACGCGATCACGGTGGTGGACAACGGCCGCGGCATCCCGGTCGACATCCACAAGACCGAGAAGAAGCCCGGTGTCGAGGTGGCGCTCACGGTGCTGCATGCCGGGGGCAAGTTCGACAAGAGCACGTACAAAGTCTCGGGCGGGCTGCACGGCGTCGGCGTCTCGGTCGTGAACGCGCTGTCGGAAAAGCTCGAGGTATGGGTGGACCGCGACGGCAAGCGCCATCACATGGCGTTCGAGCGGGGCGAAACCACGAAGAAGCTGGAGGTCATCGGCAAGGCGAAGGGCACCGGCACGACCGTCTGGTTCAAGCCCGACACGAAGATCTTCACGGAGACGCGCTTCGACTACGCTACGATCGCCACCCGGCTGCGCGAGCTGGCGTTCCTGAACAAAGCCCTCACGATCACGCTCAAGGACGAGCGCAAGGGACAGCAGAAAGAGGAGACGTTCTTCTACAAGGGCGGCCTCGCCGAGTTCGTGAAGCACCTGCTCGGCAACCGCAAGTCCCTGCACCCCAAGCCGATCACCTTCGAGACGACGCGAGAGGGTGTGGTCGTCGAAGGCGCGATCCAGTATGACGACGGCTACAACGACAACACGCTCTCCTTCGTGAACAACATCAACACGCACGAAGGCGGCACGCACCTCACGGGATTCCGCGCGGCGCTCACCCGCACGATCAACGAGTGGGCGAAGAAGGACGGCATCCTCAAGAAGGAAGAGTTCACCCTCACGGGGGACGACATTCGCGAGGGCCTGACCGCCGTGCTGCACGTCAAAGTGAAGGACCCGCAGTTCGAGGGGCAGACCAAGACCAAGCTCGGCAACTCCGAGGTCGAGGGGATCGTGAAGACCGTCGTCAACGACGCCCTGGGCGAGTTCTTCGACAAGACCCCGAGCGTGGCGCGCACCATCATTGCCAAGGCGGTGAGCGCGGCGCGGGCGCGCGAGGCGGCGCGCAAGGCGCGAGAGCTGGTCCGTAAGAAGAGCGGGCTCGAGGGCGGGCTGCTGCCCGGGAAGCTCGCCGACTGTTCGGTCTCTGATCCGAAGCTCACGGAGCTGTATCTCGTCGAGGGCGATTCCGCCGGCGGGTCGGCCAAGCAGGGTCGGGATCGCAGCTTCCAGGCGATCCTCCCGCTGCGGGGCAAGATCCTCAACGTGCAGAAGGCCCGGATCGACAAGATCCTCTCCAACGAGGAGATCCGGACGATCATCACGGCGATCGGCACGGGTGTGGGCGAGGATTTTAAGCTCGACGACGCGCGCTACCACAAGATCATCATCATGACGGACGCCGACGTGGACGGCGCCCACATCCGCACCCTGCTCCTCACGTTCTTCTACAAGGAGATGAAGTTCCTGATCGACGCCGGGTACATCTACATCGCGCAGCCGCCGCTGTACCGCGTCGCCAAGGGCAAGGAGGAGTTCTACGCCTACGACGAGAAGGAGCGCGACGCCTATGTGAAGCGGCTGACGAACGGCGAGCCCGGGACGAGCCATGGAAACGCCATGATCCAGCGGTACAAGGGGCTCGGGGAGATGAATCCCGACCAGCTGCGCAACACCACGATGGATCCGGCGCGCCGCACTCTCCTCAAGGTGACCATGGAGGACGCGTTTGAAGCGTCGCAGCTGTTCGAGACGCTGATGGGCGACGAAGTGGAGCCGCGGCGGAAGTTCATCGAGGAAAACGCGAAGTTCGTGCGCAACCTCGACATCTAGGGTCTAGCGCTTCAGCTCCTCGACGCCGTCCTTGGTCACCCGATGGGAGATCAACGGCAGCGGCTTTTCGGTGAGCTTGTCGCCGATCACGATCGCCTGCTGCAGCGCCTCGAACCCGAGCTTGATCCCCGCCGGATCTTTCGCGAACACCGAGGCGATCGGCTCTCCCGCCGGGATCTTGTCCCCCGGCTTCACCGTGATGACGAACCCGACCGTGGGATCCACCGCATCGTCGACCGCGAGACGCCCGCCGCCCATCGCGACGACGGCCCGGCCGATGATCTTCGGCTCCACGCGCAGGACCACGCCCGTGCGGGGCGCGTTGTACACTTCCACCTCCAGCGCCTGCGGCAGCACGGACGCATCCTCGACGACCTTGGGGTTGCCGCCTTGGGCCTCGATCACCCGCTCGAATTTCTCGGCGGCGAGGCCCGATCCGAGCGCGTTCTCGAGGCGGTGGCGCGCCTTCTTCGACGTCTTCTCCACGCCGGCGGCGAGCAGCATCTCGATGCCCAGGGCGTACGTCACCTCCATCAGATCCGCCGGTCCCTCACCGCGCAGCGCGAGGATCGCTTCCTCGGTTTCGAGGGCGTTGCCGCAGGCGCGCCCGAGCGGGCGGTCCATGGCGGTGAGCAGCGCGACCGTGGGGCAGCCGCGGTCCTCGCCGAGCGCGATCATCGTCTCCGCGAGCTCGAGACTCTGCTCGAGCTTGGTGAGGAACGCTCCACTCCCCCGCTTCACGTCGAGGACGAGCGCGTTCAGCCCCTCGGCGAGCTTCTTCGACATGATACTGGCGGCGATCAGCGGAATCGCGGCGACCGTGCCCGTCACGTCGCGCAGCGCGTACAGCCGGCGGTCGGCGGGGGCGATCTCGGGCGTCTGCCCGATCATCGCGCACCCGAGCTTCATCACCTGTGCCTTCGCCTCGGCGAGCGACAGTCCCGTGCGGAATCCGGGGATCGCCTCGAGCTTGTCGAGCGTGCCGCCGGTGTGGCCCAGGCCGCGCCCCGACATCATGGGCACGGCCACGCCGCACGCGGCGACGAGCGGCGCGAGCACCAGCGATACCTTGTCGCCGACCCCACCCGTCGAGTGCTTATCGACGCGCGGTGTTCCCCACGAGTCGAATGAAAGCCGCTGGCCCGAGGCGAGCATCGCGTCGGTGAGGGCGGCGAGCTCCTGGCGCTCGAGCCCGCGCAGCAGCACCGCCATCAGCAGCGCCGACATCTGGTAGTCGGGGATGCGGTCCGCGGTGTACGCGGCGACCAGGGCGGACCACTCTTCCGGCGTGAGGGCGCCGCCGTCGCGCTTGCGCTCGATGAGCGGCACGACCAACATTAGCGGCCCCCTTGCGTGCGGAGTCGTCGATGCATCGTCCCCTGTCTCTGATCATGTCCCTCGCCGTTCCCGTGCTGCTTGCCGCCCAGGCGCAGCCCACGGTGACGGAGCACATCGCGCTCGGCGACAGCGCACACGCGGCCCTGGCGCCGCAGCAGGCCCTGGGGCACTATCGCGCCGCGCTCGCTCACGATTCCACGAACTACGCCGCCCTGTGGAAGGCGGGGCGCGAGGCCGTCGACATCGCGAAGCAGATCGAGGGCAAGGACGACTCCTCGAAACAGGTCCGCGACAGCCTCCACGTCCTGGCGCGGGCGTACGGCGAGGCCGCGGTGCGCGTGAATCCCAACGGGGCGGACGGGCACTTCACGGTCGCCCAGGCCATGGGCCGCCTGTCGCGCACCAAGGGAGGCAAAGAGCGGGTCCGCTTCGCCAAGCTCATCTACGACGAAGGGATGAAAGCCTTGGAGCTCGATTCGACGCACGACGGCGCGAATCACCTGATCGGGGCGTGGCATGCCGAGGTCAAGCGGCTGTCGGGATTCCAGAAGTTCTTCGCCAAAACGCTGTTCGGCGGCGGCTTCCTGGACAAGGGCAACTGGGAAGACGCACAGCGGTACCTCGAGAAGGCTGTCGCCCTGAAGCCGCAGAACATTTTCCACCGCCTCGAGCTCGGCGAAGTGTACGTCGACGTCGGCAAGTACTCCAAGGCGCGGGAGCAGTTCATCGCAATCGACCCGCTGCCGATCGCCGACGTGCTCGACCACGAATACAAGCAGGAAGCCAAGCAGGTCCTCGCAGACATCAAGGGCGAGAAAGACGAGACCTAGCGCCGTCCCATCAGGCGCTCGATCTCGGCGGTGGTCTTCGGCGCCTTGGCGGAGAGCCACTCCGCCCCGGTCGCCGTCACCAGCACGTCGTCCTCGATCCGCACGCCGAGCGCTTCCTGCGCCAGGTAAATCCCGGGCTCGATCGTGAGCACCATCCCAGCCTTGAGCGGCGTACTGTAGTCGCCCGCGTCGTGCACGTCCATGCCGAGCCAGTGCGACAGGCCGTGAATGAAGTAGGCGTCGCAGGTCTGCGCACCGCACAGCGTGCCGGAATGCGTGCGCATGTAGTCGCGCGCGACCCGGTTGAGCTGCGCGATGGTCGTGCCGGGACGGGTGGAATCGAACGCGGCCTGCTGGGTCGCCAGCACGAGGTCGTAAATCGCCTTTTGGCGCGGCGTGAACTTGCCGTTCACGGGGAAGGTGCGGGTCACGTCGGCGGTGTATTGTCCCCACTCCGCCCCCGCGTCCACCACGATCAGGTCGCCGTCCCGCGTCTGGCGCCGGCTGACGTCGTAGTGGAGCGTGGTGCTGTTGGGACCGCTGCCCACGATGGACGGATAGCCCACGCGATCGGCGCCATTCCTCCGGAATTCCGCCTCGAGCGCCGCCTCGATCTCGTACTCCCACACGCCCGGGCGGGCCGCCTGCATCGCCGTGACGTGCCCGAGCACCGAGATGTCGACCGCCTTCCGCATGCGAGCCACCTCATCCGCGTCCTTCACGAGTCGCATTGAGTCGGCGGTGGGGCGCAGGTTGCGCACGTCGCGCCCCGAGAAGAGCAGGTCGCGGAACCGCGGCTCGTCGCGGGTTGTCTGGTCGAGCGGCACGTACAGGGGACCGCGGGCGCGGACCAGCGCGGCGGAGAGCACCGGGTCGAGGGAGTCGGTGGGGAGGACGCGCGCGATGCCGGTGAGGCGGACCGCCGTGGTGTCCGGCCCCAGGCGCAGGCCGGTCCAACGCTCCTGGAGCGGATCGCGCGGCGGCAGGAACAGCACGGTCTCGCCGGCGCCGCCAGCCACCAGGAGGAGCCACGCGTCCTGGGTCTCGAGCTCGGTGAAATAGAAGAACGTGTTGCTCTGGCGGAAGTCGTTGTCCTGCACGTAGTCGCGCTCGAGCTCGCGCTCGTGGGCCGCGGGCACCAGCACGACGCCGCGGCCAAGGCGGGCCAGCAGCACGCGCCGCCGCGCCGCGACGGTCGCGGTGTCGACCGGGCGGCCCATGCCCGGCAACTCCGGCACCGGCGTCCAGCCGCCGAGCGGCGGCGGCGCGGGACTCGGGCGCCCCTGCGCGGCGAGCGCGGGCGCGGCGACGCAAACGGCGAGGATGAGCGATCGCATGGGCTCCGAAGCTATCGCGCGCGCACGCGCGCGGCAACTTGACGCCGCATCCGCCGGGGACGCAAACTATGCCATGACTCTCCCCTCCGCACTCGAGGCGCGCGTTGCCGAGCTCGAGCGCGAGCGCAAGCATCTGCTCGCCATCATCGAGATCCTCAAGGAAGTCTCCACCTCGC
>Ga0207665_10000510_pt1 | contig 26219 bp, 20 predicted proteins | sample LARL112metaG_FD_184351 | JGI IMG/M metagenome (GOLD analysis project Ga0207665, IMG submission 184351) | Corn, switchgrass and miscanthus rhizosphere microbial communities from Kellogg Biological Station, Michigan, USA - LAR L11-2 metaG... | ecosystem: Host-associated > Plants > Roots >... | reverse complement strand
CGATGCGTTCGGGCGGCTGACCTGCCCACAGTGCCAGCAGGGTCCCTGGTTCTGGGCCACCCAGCAGATGGTGCCGTGGGACCGGAGCCGGGCGGTGGCGATGGCCACCCTGATGACGGCCGTCCAGCGCGCAGCTGACTATCGCGAGCCGGCGGCCGCGGCCGGACCGGCCATGCTCCCGCCGGTCGAGCAGGCGCTAGCCCCGTTGCCGCTCTATGACCGGGGGTAGGAACACCCTCTCGGCCCAGGCCGTGCCCGCTGCCCGGGCCGAGCCTGCGGTCCCGGAGGCGCTCGGGGCCCGGCTGGTGGGCGGCGCGGCCGGCCACTGGCTGACCCCGGCGGTCGAAATGGCGGCCCGGGTGAGCGGAGACTGGCTGCGGCGGCCAGATTTCGGCGCGATGCGGTGGGCCTCGTTCCCGGGGGGTGGTGCCCGCGTGCCCGGCCTGTCAGCCAGCCGGCTGTGCCGCGCCCGGGATTTCACCATGACCACCCTGCGCCAGTGGCGGCAGGCGGAGCGCTGCGACGACGTCGTGATCGTCGTGTCGGAACTGCTGACCAACGCATTGCTGCACACCCGGCCGGCGAAAGGCCATGGCAGTACGCAGTGGCCGATTCAGCTCGGCCTGCTTCAGCCGGGGCACTGCGTCATGTGCGCGGTCACCGATCCCAGCCAGGCGGCCCCGGTGCCCGGGAAACCGGGGTACTTCGGCGAGACCAGCCGCGGGCTGCACATCGTCGCCGCACTCAGTGATCAATGGGGGTACGTCATCTCGCCCGAGCAGGGCAAGGTCATCTGGGCCCTGTTCGCGTGACGGCCAGCCGGGCCGCGCGGCGGCAGGTGGCGCCGGGCGGTCCGGCGCTCACCGCTCCTGCAGGCGCTCGGCCAGCACCCGGGCCAGCTCGGCCCGGGCGGTCGGCGCCGTGTCGATCAGCCACTCGAAGTCCTCGCTGCTGAGCTTCATGAGCAGGCCAGGCTGGGCACACACCACGGTGGCCAGCCGGGTGTAGCCGTAGCCGCCGCCCCAGTCCCGGGCGGCCAGTTCGCCGAAGTGATCACCCGGGCCAATCGTCCGGATGGGCCGGCCGTCGATGAACACGTCGAACCGCCCGGCCAGGACGATGTAGAAGGACCGGTCCGCGTCCCACCGGCGGATGACCTCCTCGCCAGCGGCGGTGGCCAGGCGGATGGCCCGGGCCCGGAGGGCCTGCAAGGTGGCGGCCGGCACCTGGGCCAGCAGCGGCACCGCGTGCAGTTCGTCGGTGCCGGGGCCGTCACCGGCACCGGCACCGGCCGGCCCGCCTGGGCCACCGGCCGGGGCCGGCGCGTCCGCGAAGTGCTCGATGACCCGGCGCACGTCATCCGCGGAGCTGGTCGGGTTGAGGATGCACAGCCGGATCGCGGGCCGGCCCGCCAGCCGCGTGCTGGACACGAGCGCGCTGCCGCTGCGTTCCAGGGCGCCGGCCAGCGCCAGGTTGCGGCGCTCGGTCTCGGCTTCGTCGCAGCCGGGCCACTCCCGCCGGAAGCAGACGATGCCCAGCGTGGCCGGCGCCATCAGGGTGAGTTCCGGGCGGCCGCAGACCAGCCGCTCGGCGAGCCCGGCCAGATCGAGGCTGCGCTGGATGGCGGCGCGGAACGCGGCCAGCCCGAACGTGTGCACCGACATCCAGATCTTGAGCGCGCGGAACCCCCGGGACAGCTGCAGGCCCCGGTCGGCGAAGTTGACCTCGCCGGCGCCGTGTGCGTCGTTGTCGTCCAGGTAGTCGGGGTGGATGGCGAACGTGCGCGCCAGCCGCGCGCCGTCGCGGATCAGCACGCTGCCGCACTCCATCGGCTGGAACAGCCACTTGTGCGGGTCCAGGGTGACGGAGTCGGCCCGGTCGATGCCGGCCAGCAGCGCCCGCCCCTGCGGCGTCAGCGCCGCGAAGCCGCCGTACGCCGCGTCCACGTGCAGCCACAGCCCTTCCGCGGCGCACACGTCGGCCAGCCCGGCGAGCGGGTCGACGGCGCCGGTGTTGGTCGCCCCGCCGCTGGCGCACAGCGCGAACGGGACCCGCCCGGCGGCGCGGTCGGCGCGGACCGCGGCGGCCACCGTGTCCGGGGCCAGCCGCCAGGTCCCGTCGGTGGGCAGCACCCGCACCTGCCCGGTGCGCAGGCCCATCGCCCGCGCGGTCCGGGCCAGCGACGAGTGGGCCTGATCCGACACGTACACGATCTCATCGCCGGACGGCCCGCCCGCGGCCTCGCGCGCGGTGAGCAGCGCGGTGAGGTTGGCGGCCGAGCCGCCGGTGACCAGGACGCCGGCCGTGCTGGCGGGCATCCCGAGCCAGGTCCGGAACCAGTCAATGACCTCCAGTTCGACCTGGGCCGGGCCGGCCGACTCCATCCACGCCCCGCAGTACGGGTTCGCGGCGGCCGCGGCCAGTTCGGCCAGGGCGGCCGGCCAGGTGGTGAAGCTCGGGATGAACGCGAAGTAGCCGGGATGATCGGTGCGGCTGGCGTACGGCAGCACATCGGTGAGCAGCCGGGCCAGCACGTCCGGGTAGTCACCGGGCTGCTCGGGGGGCGGCCCGCTGAGCCGGGCCCGCATCTCGTCCGGGCTGGCCCGGCGCAGCACCGGGCCGGCCGCGGGCGCCGCCAGCCGGTCGACCAGCGCGTCCACGGTCGCGTAGCCCGCCCGCCGCATCGCCTCGGCGTCCATGCGCAATGGATGCTCCACCCCGCGCCCCCCTCAGCCGGCCGCCCGGACCGGCGGCGGCGGTGCCTGGCCCTCCCGCCCGGCACGCGCCCTCACTCTAATGAGCAGGTCAGCCGGGGAGCCAGGGAGCAGTACGCGGCGGGTTGCGTAATGCCGGGGGATTTTCCGGGTGATGAAGCCGGGAGTGGCCAGCCTGCCGCGGGTCCGGGCGGGCGATTGATCGCGGGCTCGGCCGGCCGGTACGGTCGGACCATCAGGGGGAAGGATGACTGGTGGGGCGGTTCTTCCGGGTCATCCGCACGCTCGTTCGCGACCAGGCCGTGGCCCGCGTGACGGCTGCGTTCACCGCGTTCGTGGTGGCCGAGTACGCGGTGTGGATCGGCATGCTGGTCTACGCGTTCCGGCACGGTGGCACGACGGCCGCCGGGCTGGTGGCCTTCGCCCAGCTGGCGCCGGGCATGTTGCTGGCCCCGGTGATGGCCACGCTGGCCGACCGCAGGTCGCCGACGGAACTGCTGGTGGGCGGGTACCTGGTGCAGGCCCTCGGGATGGCCGGCGTCGCGGTCAGCATGTGGGCCAACGCATCGCCATACGCTGCTTACGTGCTGGCCGTGCTGGCCAGCACGGCCATGACCACCACCCGTCCCGCGCAGTTCACGCTGCTGCCCGCGCTGGCCCGCGACGCCCAGCAGCTGACCGCGGCCAACGTGGTGGCGGGCTGGGCGGAGAACGCGGGGATGCTCATCGCCGCCCTAGTCGCGGCGCTGTTCCTGGGGATCGGGCAGATCGGCACGCTGTTCGCGGTGTGCGCCGGGCTGGTTGCCGGGGCCGCGGTGCTCGCCGCCCCGGTCCGGGTGGCCGGCATCGCGCTGGCCGGCGGCGGGGCCGGTGCTGACGGCGAGCCGGGCGGGCTGCGGATGGTGCTGGACGGCGCCCGGGAGGTCGGCCGGGAACGCCGGCCGCGGCTCCTGGTGAGCCTGCTCACCGCGCAGTTCGTGGTGGTCGGTTCGCTGGACGTGCTGTTCGTGGTGCTGGCCATCCAGGTGCTCGGCCGTGGCCAGGTGTGGGTCGGCTACCTGAACACCGCCTACGGGGTGGGGGCGGTGGCGGCCGGGGTGCTCACCGCGCACCTGCTCGGCCGGCGGCTGGGCCAGTCGCTGACCATCGCCGTGGCCGCGTTCAGCGCGGGCCTGGTACTCACCGCGTTCTCCCACGTAGCCGGCGTGGTCGCGGTACTGGTCGCGGTGGTGGGCGCGGGCCGCGCGGTGCTGGTCGTGGCCGCGAACACCATGCTGCAGCGGGTGGTGCCCGCCCAGCTGATCGGCCGGGTGTTCGGGCTGGTGGAAGGGCTGTCCATGGCCGGGCTGGCGGCCGGCTCGCTGCTCACACCGCTGCTCGTCGCGGCGGGCGGGGCCCGGCTGGCGCTGATCGTGGTGGGCTGCCTGCTGCCCGCGACCGCCCTCGCCGGGCTGCGCACCCTGCGCGGGCTGGACCGGGGGGCCACCGTGCCGGTGGTGGAGGTGGCGCTGCTGCGCTCGCTGCCGCACTTCGCGGACCTGCCGGGGCCGGCCCTGGAAACCATGGCGGGGGCGCTGCAGCGAGTCGAGCTGGGCCCCGGCCAGGTGCTCATCCGGGAGGGCGAGGAGGGCGACCGGTTCTACGCCATCGCCGACGGCGAAGTGGCGGTCTCGGTGGCCGGGCGGCCGCGGGGGGTGCGCGGCCGCGGCTCCGGGCTGGGGGAGATCGCCCTGCTCCGGCGGGTGCCGCGGACCGCGACGGTCACCGCGGTCGGCCCGGTCACCCTGTTCGCGCTGGACTCGGCCACGTTCCTGGCCGCGCTCAGCGGTCACGCGCCGACCCGGCGGCACGCCGACGAGATCGCGGCCGGATGGGTCGAGGCCGACGCGGGCCAGTAGCCCGGGCCGGTGGGCCTGGCGGGCGGCAGCCCGGCGGTCAGTCCAGCGGGCGGCGCAGCGGGTATTCCTGGTAACCGCGGGCCCAGTTGCCCACGGGCGTGGTGGCCAGCGCTTCGGCGATCCACGGGTCCAGCCGGATCTTGTCCAGCGTGACCGCCTGTCCCCGGTTGAAATCCGTGCGAACGGGCGGGCCGGTAATGATCCAGCCCTCCTCACCGACCGCATTCATGCAGGCGTACCGTTCCCCGGGAATCATCGCGGCCAATTCCACGATGCAGACCACGCGCGCCTGCATGGCCGTCACCAGAATGCCGGCCAGGTAGTCAGAGGGCTGTGCGTCGCTCCGGGCCACGGCAATGGTGAGCAGGGAGCCATACTCCCATCGGGTGGGCATTGGGCCAGCCTGCCACACCCCCTGGGCCGTGCCGGCCGAAAGGGGGCGGGCGGCCCGGCCACACTGAGGTCACCCGCCGGGCTGCGCTTCGGCCAGGTCGAGCAGCCTGGTCTGGGGCTCGCCCGCCAGGGCCGGGGAGTTCTCCCGCGAGGCCCACACGTTGTCCTGGAGGAACCGCAGGAAGCGGCGGGCCTCGTCGGGAGTGCCGAAGTCGAGATCGATGAGCACGTACCTGGGATCATCGAGCGGCCGGTGCACGCGGTGGGCCCGGACCCCGGACTGCGCGCGGGCCGGGGCGAAGCGGTCGAACGCCGCTTTCCACTGATCGAAGTCGGCAATGGGATGCTCGATGTGCAGAGTGGTCATGCTCGCCTCCTGGGTCCGCGGCTGATGCCGCCTGCTCACGCTAAGGTGGCCCGCAGCCAGGGGCTATCCCACATAGCTGGGGGTTTTCACCAGGTGGCCAGGCCGGACCGGGACCATGCCCGCTCGGTGCAGCGGGTCGTCCGGGTGTGCGCCGCCGCGGCCGATGCCCGCGAACTGCGCCTGGCGGTGCTCGGCGAGCTGCGCCGCGTCTTTGGCTTCGACGCCTACGCATGGCTGCTCACCGACCCGCAGACCTGGGTGGGCGCGGCTCCGCTGGCAGACGTTCCGTGCCTGCCCGAGCTGCCCGCGCTCATCCGGCTCAAGTACCAGACCACGGTCAACCGGTGGACCGGGCTGCCCGCGGGCCAGGCCCGGACGCTGCGCCGGGCGACCGGGGGTGATCTCGCGCAGAGCCTGCTGTGGCGTCAGTTCCTGCATCGCTTTGGCGTGCACGACATGCTCTCGGTGGCGTTCACCGACCGCTACGGCTGCTGGGGGTTTCTCGATCTGTGGCGGCTGGCGCCCGGGCCCGGGTTCAGCGACGGCGAGGCACGATTTCTCGGCCAGCTGGCCAGGCCGCTGGCCACGGCGCTGCGGCAGACCCAGGCCGCGACGTTCCGGCCCGGGCAGCCGGTGACCGGGCCGCCCCCCGGACCGGTCGTGCTGCTGCTCGCGCCCGACCTGACGGTCCGCGCCCAGACCGCCGAGACCCAGGACTACCTGCGCCGGCTCGTGCCGCCCGACGGGCATCACGCCCCGGTACCCGCGGGCGCCTACAACGTGGCCGCGCAACTGCTGGCGGCTGAGCAGGGTATCGATTCCCACCCGCCCTGGGCACGGGTGCACCTCACCGGCGGGATCTGGCTCACGCTGCGGGCGGCCCGCATCGGTCAGCCCGCCCAGCCCACCGGTCCGGCCGGGCAGGCCGGGCCGGATATCGCGGTGACGATAGAAGCCACCACCCCGGCCGGCCGGGCCGGGCTGTTCGCGCGGGCTCATGGCCTCACTCCCCGGGAGAGCGAGCTGCTCGGCCACCTGATCGGCGGCGGCGACACCCGGGACGTGGCCCAGCAGATGTTCCTGTCCACGCACACCGTGCAGGACCATCTGAAATCGGTGTTCGCCAAGACCGGCGCCCGCAGCCGCCAGGCCCTGCTCAGCCGGGTCGTCGGCGCCTAAGTCAGCCTCCGCCCGGTCAGCGCGGGACTGCGCCGAACCCGATCTCGTTTCCGTCGGGGTCGGCGTACGTGGTCTTGCGGACCCCGTTCGGGTACGTCTCCTGCTGCGCCGGCTCCAGTCCCCGCTGGGCTATCCCGGCCATCGTGGTGTCCAGGTCATCAACGAGGAGGGTGTGCATGGCGTGGCCGGCATGTTCCGGCCGGTGGAGGATGTACACCGACCGGTGCTCGGCGAGTTCCCATACGGCCTCCGTGTCGTTCGGGAAGAACGATGGCGGGGCGCCGAGCAGCTTCTCGTACCAGGCCAGCGCGGCAGCGTAGTCGCTGACCGGTATCCCGGCGAACAGGTAGACGGCCATGCCGCCATGCTAGGAGTACTAGCCGATAGCGGTGCCGAACAAGTACCCGATGCCATAGGTGAAGGCCAGGCCGAGCGCTCCGCCGATGATGACCCGCAGGACGGCACGGCGGATGTTGCTGCCGCCGAGGCGGGCGCTGAGGGCGCCAGTCAAGCCGAGAGCGATCAGGACGGCGGCGAAGGTAACCGGGACCCGCAGGCTGGCCGGAGGCAGCAGGATGGCCAGCACCGGCAGCAGCGCGCCGGACGTAAACGACAGCGCCGAAGCGGCGGCGGCCTGGACCGGGCTGGGGATGTCAGCGGGGTCGATGTGCAGTTCGGCGTCCAGGTGGGCGGACAGGGCGCCGCGTGCGGTCAGTTCGGTGGCCACGGTACGGGCAGTTGCCGCGGAGAGGCCTTTGGCTTCGTACAAGGCGGTCAGCTCGGTCAGTTCGGCGTCCGGCGTGTCAGCGAGTTCACGTTTCTCCTGTCTTATCTGGGCGCGCTCGCTGTCACGCTGGCTCGAGACCGAGACGTACTCGCCCAGCGCCATCGATACGGCCCCGGCGACCAGCCCGGCCAGCCCGGCGGTGAAGATAGGGCCGCGGGCCGTCGTGGCCCCGGCCACTGCGATGACGATGCCGGCCACCGACACGATCCCGTCGTTGGCGCCCAGCACCGCGGCCCGCAGCCAGTTCAGCCGTCCCGCGGTGCCGCCAGAATGCGGCTCCCTGGGGTGAGTCGCCTGCCCGCTTGCGGCGGCCTCCACCTGGGCGGCAGAGGGCATGACCTCGTCAGCGCTCATGCCTCCACAAGTACTGCAACACCCGCGGCACGCCAAGTGCCGCGGGCTACCGGCGCAGGCCACGGACACCACTGCATTCCGCCCGGTCAGGCCTGCCCGCCTGGTTCGCAGAGCCGGTCCTCGCCGCGGTGGCACTGTAAGCGTTGAACTGCATAAGACTGTTACAGCACCCTGGTGTCATGCGTGAGGCAGCCGAGGTGGCGAACGCGCCGGTCCAGCGTCCCGCCCCGCTGCGCTCCGGTGCGCTGGCGGGCGCGCTGGGCGCGGTGGTCTTGTGGGGCCTGGCCCCGGTGGCCACCCGCGCGCTGGTCTCGCAGCTGGCCCCGCTGCCCCTGCTGGTGCTCCGGATGAGCCTGGCGGCGCTGGTGCTGCTGCCGTGGGCGATGCCGGTATTCCGGCGGCTGAGCCGGCGGCAGGCGGCACGGCTGGTGACCGCCGGGCTGCTCGGCATGGTCGGCTACACACTGCCGGTCACCGCGGGCCTGCAATGGCTGCCTGCCTCCACCGCTGGCCTGCTGCTGGCGAGCGAGCCGATCTGGGTGATGCTGATCGGCCGGATCTTCCTGGCCGAGCGGCTCGCCGCCCGCGCGTGGCTGGGCAGTGCCGTGGCCCTGGCCGGCGTGGCCGTGCTGGCCGGCCCGGACGCGCTGACCGGCGCAGACGGCCTGCGGGAACTCGCCGGTACCGGGCTGGTCCTGGCCGGGACGCTCGCGTTCGCCGCCTACACGATCGTGCTCCGGCCGCTGAGCGCCGCCTGCGGGGCGCTGCCCGCCACGGCCGCGTCCACCGTGGTGGGCGCGATCCCGTTCCTGGCCTTCGCGGGCACGGTATCCCTGCCCCAGCTGGCCCAGCTGCCCGCCTCGGCCTGGGGCCAGCTCGCCTTCCTGGCGCTGGGCAGCTCGGTGGCCGGGATGGTGATGTGGAACCGCGCGGTGGCCACGGCGGGCAGCGCGCGGGTCAGCCTGCTGCTGTACCTGGAGCCGGTGGTCAGCGTGACGGGGGCGGCCGTGCTGCTGGGGGAGGGCGTGACGCTGGTCATGATCGCGGCGGGCCTGCTGATCCTGCTTGGCGTGGCCGCCGCGTCGACCGCGATGACCGGCGGCCGGGTCACCGGAACCGGGTGACCGGGGGCGGCACCCAGGTCCCGTCGAGAATGGGCTGCTCCGGCCAGTACGCGCGCAGGTACAGGGAGAACGGCCCGCTGGGTGCGGGCAGCCAGTTGGTCAGCAGATCGCCCTCGCTGGGCCGGGTGGCCGAGGCGGTCAGGGTCAGCGCTCCGTCGGCGGCGTGGTGCAGGTCCTTGCTCTTAGTGCCCAGCGAATAGCGGTTCAGCTCGTTCGGGTGGAAGAAATGATGTTCGTTGTAGAGCGTCAGGGACCAGAAGCCGCGGACCGGGGGCAGCTGATTGGGCGGGAACGTCACCGAGTAGGCGCGGCTGCCGTCCAGGCGTTCCCCGTCGGCGTCGAGGTCCTGATAGAAGTAGGTGGTTTCGCCGGGCGTGTTCACGAAGATGTTGGCTTTGGCCATCGCCGTCCGGGACAGGTAGTCAGTGCCGAAGCGGGCGCCGTTGCGCTGGGTGCTCCAGTTGCCGGGCAGCGGCAGGCCGATGTTGCGGAACTGGAACAGGCCGGCGACCAGGCCGTCGTTGGCGTCCGCCGCCGCGGTGCGCAGCACGTCGCCCAGCCGCGGGTCGGCGGCCGCCTCCCGGAGCAGCGAATCCAGCCACCCGTACCAGGCTTCCTCCCCGGGCAGGGCCGGGACCTCGGCCAGCACCGTGGGCAGCTCGGCGAAGAACTGCGCGGGATCGACCCACTGGGTCTCTCGCTCGCCTGACGTGGCACCGCCGGCCGGGAAACTCGGTGCGGCTGTCCAGTCGCTGCTGCGCATCTCGCCGGTGTACTCGCTCAGCGGGTACATCATGATCTGGTTGATGACGGGCTGGATGGCGGCCCGGTCGGCGTCGGTGTCGTCCATGAAGACCCGCGGGGCGCACACCGCGATCCGGGTGCCGAACCGGAACACTTCCGCGACGCCGTCCGGCACCTGGCCGTCCCAGGACTGCGGGGCGAGCAGGTACAGCCCGGGTTTGGTCTGGTACATCGCGCCCAGCCGGACGAACGAGTCGGTGCGCTGGTCCACCGCCTGATACACCCAGAACCGGTCACCGAAATCGGGGACCTGCAGCACCGACGGGCCACGCTGGCCGTCGATGACGCCGAACCCGTACACCACGTCCTGGTTCGGGCAGGCGACCAGCCTTTCGTCCGGTGTGACGTAGTCGTGCAGCATGCCCACGCTGCCGGGCGGAGCGGCCGGGACCATCCCGCCGAGCAGTCCCGGGGAGGGCACCTTCTCCATGATCGACAGCCGGTTGTGCATGTTCACCAGGGGCCAGCCCCACAGATAGGCCAGCCGGCCGAGCGAGCGGACATAGTCAACGGTCATCCGCGCCCCGGCGACGGGTCCAGGCACGTCAGCTGGCATCGAGTCCCCCCAGCCATCGCGGCGGGGCAGGCCGTGCCCTGCCGCACAACCGCCGATCCTCACCCGCTCCGGCGTGGCTGTCGTCACCCGGCCCGGGTGGGAAGCGGGTCACTCCTGGTCTGGATCAGAACTCATAGAGCGGGTCGAACTCGCCCAGCCCCACGTCGAGCGAGTCGATCAGCTCGCGGAGCTCGTGGTCGATGACCCGCAGCAGCTCCCCGTCCTGGTCGAAGACTTCCGCGATGATGACCAGGTTGGGAGTGTTGGAGGAGGCCCGGACCAGCAGCCAGCTGCGGTCGTCCAGGGTGATCCGCACCCCGTTGAGCAGGTTGGTATCGATGATCTCGTGGCCCGCGAAGCTGGTGCGCTTGCCCAGTTCGGCCGCGATGCGGTCGACGATCTCGTACTTCCTGTCGTCCGCGGCGAACGGCTGGCGGTTGGGCGAGGCGAACGAGAGCGGCAGCCGGGCGAGCAGATCAGACATCGTGACCCCGGGCTCCGCCTGGCGGGCCCGGCACAGGACCCACAGGACGGCCAGGCTGGCCACGCACGCGTCGTCGTAGCCCCGGCCCACCGGCTCCCGGAAGAAGAAATGGCCGCTGCGCTCGAAGCCGGCCAGTGCGCCGGCCTGCGCGACCGTGGCCTTGACGTAGGAGTGTCCGGTCTTCGCCCAGACCACCGGCGTCTTCAGCTCACTCTCGAACAGCGAGGTCGATTTGACGTCGATGACGAACGGCCGGGCGGTGCCGAACTCGGCCTCCAGGTGCTTGGCCGTGAGCAGGCCCACCTTGTCGGCGAACGCCAGGTTGCCGTGATTATCGACGACGCCGAGGCGGTCACCGTCGCCGTCCACGCAGATGCCGATGTCACTGCCGGACGCCCGGACCAGGCTGCCCACGGACTTGAGGAACGGGATGCTCTCCGGGTTGGGGTTGTAGTGCGGGAAGTTCCAGTCGGGCCGCACGTTCCCGGGGGCCACCCCGAAGCCGAGCCGGGTGAGGATCTCGGGGACGTAGAGGCCGGCCGTGCCGTTGCCGGTCTCCACGGCGACCTTCAGCCGGGGCAGCCCGTTGAACCGGGGCCGCCACCGCTCCACCAGGTCGTCGATGTACCGCGCCGCGAAGCCCGGGACGAAGCGGTACGCGCCGGCCGGGCCGCCGTCGCCGGACGGCTGATCGGTCACCGTGGCCAGCGCGAACGAGCGGAACCTGGCCATTTCCTCCGGCCCGAAGGTGCTCGCCGGATGATGGCCCATCTTGATGCCGGTCCAGCCGTTCTCGTTGTGGCTGGCGGTGATCATGGCCACGCACGGGATGCCGAGGTCGAACTGGGCGAAGTAGGCCCCGGGCGTCGTGCTCAGGCCGATATCAGTGACGTCCATTCCGGCTTGCAGGAGCCCAATGACGAGGGCATTCTTCACATTTTCTGAGTACCGGCGGTAGTCGTGACCGACGACGATCTGCCGCCCGGCGTGCAACTCGGCCTGCATGAATTTACCCAGGCAATTGCCGAGCTGCCGGAGGCCCACATAGTTGAGATTGATGTTCCCGTTCCGGTCGCTCGGCTCGATGACCCATCTCGCGTCGTACTCACGGAAACCTGCCGCCCCGACCAGGGGCTCCAGGAAGTAATTAGCTGAGTTGTAGTCAGCTGTCACAGGCTCATCATCCTCGGATATCTGGTGCGGGTAACCGCGGCCGTGACGGTGGGCCGGCTCCTGGTGCCGGGCCGGGGAGCCTGCCGTTCAGGCTGCGCAAGGCCAGCAGAAGCCCCTCAGGCTACCCACCAGGGACCGTCCCAGCAAGGCTAGCCGGGGCCGGGTGCGGCGGAGCCAGGCATTACCCGCATTTCACTATCGGGGCCGCATTGGCATGGCCGCCAACTGCATTCCAGGAAATGCGGCGGGGATAGCGGCCCGCCCGGTCACTTCATCCGGTCGAGGATCTGCCGGACCAGGTCCATGGGCGTGTGCGGGTGCAGGAAGGCGAACCGGGCCACGGTCTCGCCTTCCCACGCGGACGGCGGGAGGAACGCCACCTGGTCGCGCAACAGCGCGTCGGCCCAGCCGCTGTACTGCTGGGCGGTCCAGCCGCGGCGGCGGAACAGCACGATGCCCAGGCCCGGCTCGCGGACCAGCTCCAGGTAGCCGCGCCGCGTGATCTCCGCGGCGGCCTCGCCGGCCAGGCTGATCGCGGTCTCGATCGCCTCGGTGTAGGCCCGCACGCCGTAGACAGACAGGGAGAACCACAGCGGCAGGCCGCGGGCCCGGCGGGTGAGGTGGTAGGCGTAGTCGGTCGGGTTCCACTCGGCCGGCTGCTCGTGGATCACGTCGAGGTAGGACGCGTCCTGCTTGTGCACCGACCGGGCCAGGGCCGGGTCGCGGTACAGCAGGGCCGCGCAGTCGAACGGCGCGAACAGCCACTTGTGCGGGTCGACCACGAACGAGTCGGCGTGCTCGATGCCGTCGTAGGCCGGCCGGACGCTCGGCGCGAACAGCCCGGCGCCACCGTAGGCCCCGTCCACGTGGAGCCACAGGCCATGCTCGCGGGCCACCCTGGCCGCGCCGGCCAGGTCATCGACGATGCCCGCGTTGGTGGTACCCGCGGTCGCCACGACCACGGCCAGCGAACCGGGGTCCCCGTCGGCCTCGATCGCCGCCCGCAGCGCCGCGCCGGTCAGCCGGTGATCGGGAGTGGCCACGGTCAGCGCGCCCATCTCCAGGATGCGCAGCGTGTTGATGATCGAGGAATGCGCGTCCTCGCTGACCACGGCGCGCAGCCGGCCGCCCCGGCCCGCGCCCGCGGCCTGGCGCTTGGCCACCTCCCTGGCCACCACCAGAGCCGACAGGTTCCCGGCCGAGCCGCCGGACACGAAGCACCCGCCGGCGGCCGGCGGCAGCCCGGCCCGGTCGGCGATGAGCCGCAGCACCATGTTCTCCGCGTGCACCGCGCCCGCCGCCTCCAGCCACGAGATGCCCTGGATGGAGGCACACGAGATCAGCATGTCGAACAGCAGCGACGCCTTGGTCGGCGCGGCCGGGATGAAACCGAGGAACCGCGGGCTGTCCGCCGAGATCACCGCGGGCGCGACAACCGACGCATACGCGCCGAGGACCTGGTCCGGGTTGTGCGGCTCGTCGCCGAGCAGGCCGCCCAGCGCGGCGTCGAGCCCGGCCGGGTCGCAGTGCGTCCCGTCGAGCGGGACCGGATCGAGGCGCAGCCGGTTCTCCGCGTACGCGAGCACCGAGCGGATCATCTGCTCGGTGGTCGGATCCACACTGTGCATGAGGCGAACCCTAGAGGAACTGGCCGGTTGGCACGTTGTCCGGATCGCCGTTCCACACCACGGCCAGCACCGCGTCCGGGTCGATCACCGTCCACCCGGTCTCCCGCTCCAGCCGGACCAGACCGTCCGGCCGCACCTGGACGCCGGTCAGCTTCCGGCTCTCCGGCGCCGGGAAGGCGACCTGCCCGATCCTGCTGATCAGCAGGGAGATCGACCCGGGCTTGCCGATCAGTGGGGTCAGCAGGTCACGCATGGTCTCGCCGGTCATGATCCACCTCCAGATCGGGACACGCCTAACAGCAGCATGCCAAGTTCCCACATTTTGCCAATGGCCTGGGCACCGCGATGCTGGCGCCGCGCCCGCGGCCGTGCCAGTGTGTGAAGAGGCTGCCGGGGGGTATGAGGTCTCCTCGTCTCGGCAGGTGGAGGCCAAAATGGGGCGGGACATTCAGCCGGTCAAGATCAGCGGCGAGGACCGGGCCAAGTACCGCGACAAAGTGCGGCGTTCGCTGGACGTGTTCGCCCGGATGCTGCGCGAGCGCCTGTTCGACGCCAGCACCTTGCGGGTGGGCCTGGAGATCGAGCTCAACCTGGTGGACGAGCACGGGATGCCGTCCATGCGCAACGCCGACGTGCTGGCCGCGATCGCCGACCCGGCCTGGGCCACCGAGCTGGGGCAGTTCAACATCGAGATCAACGTGCCGCCGCAAGGGCTCGGCGGTGACGCCGTGGCGGCCCTGGAGGACGAGGTCCGGGCCAGCCTCAATACGGCCGACGCCAAGGCCCGCGGCGCAGGCAGCCGCCTGGTCATGATCGGCATCCTGCCGACCCTGTCCGAGCAGCACATGAGCCTGGAGACGCTGTCCGCCAACGCGCGCTACCGGGTGCTCAACGAGCAGATCTTCGCCGCGCGCGGGGAGAACATGCAGATCACGATCGAGGGCCCGGAACAGCTCCACACCCAGGCCGACAGCATCACCCCGGAAGCCGCCTGCACCAGCGTGCAGCTGCACGTCCAGGTCAGCCCGGACACGTTCGCCAGCTACTGGAACGCCGCGCAGGCGATCGCGGGGGTCCAGGTCGCGCTGGCCGCCAACTCGCCGTTCCTGTTCGGCCGGCACCTGTGGCAGGAGACCCGGATCACCCTGTTCGAGCAGGCCACCGACACCAGGCCGGACGAGCTGAAACAGCAGGGCGTGCGGCCCCGGGTGTGGTTCGGCGAACGCTGGATCACCTCGGTGTTCGACTTGTTCGAGGAGAACATCCGGTACTTCCCGGCGCTGCTGCCGATCTGCGAGGAGGAGGACCCGCTGGCCGAGCTCGACCGCGGCGCCGCCCCGCAACTGGCCGAGCTGAGCCTGCACAACGGGACGATCTACCGGTGGAACCGCCCGGTCTACGCGGTGGTCGACGGCAAGCCACATCTCCGGGTGGAGAACCGGGTGCTGCCGGCCGGCCCGACGGTGGCCGACGTGATGGCGAACGCCGCGTTCTACTACGGGCTGGTCCGGGTGCTGGCCGAGGCACAGCGCCCGATCTGGACCCAGCTGTCCTTCGCCACCGCCGCCGAGAACCTGCACGAGGCGGCACGGCACGGCCTGGACGCGCAGCTCTACTGGCCGGGGGTGGGCGAAACGCCCGCCGCCGAACTGGTGCTGCGCCGCCTGCTGCCGATGGCCCGCGAGGGGCTCAGCCGGTGGGGGATGAACGCGGACCACGCCGACCGCCTGCTGGGCATCATCGAGCAGCGCTGCCTGACCGGCCAGACCGGGGCCGCCTGGCAGGTGGCGGCGGTCAGGGCAATGGCCACGCGCAATGGGGCGGGCCGCGATGAGGCGCTGCGGCTGATGACCCAGCTCTACAGCGACCACATGCACGTCAACGACCCGGTGCACACCTGGCCCGCGGCCGGCTGAGCCGCCCCCGCTGGCCGGCCGCACCAGCCCGCGGAGGCAGCCTCCCAGGGCGTGCGAAACGGCACAGCCGCCGCCATTGCTGGCAGGGTAGGCGCAACAGGGCCGGCCCGGCCCGTGCGCGGCACCGCGTCAGCCTGGGGGCGTGTCATGAACGAAATCGATGAGGGCGAGCTGATCCGCGCGGGCCAGACTGGGGCGGTCGTCGCGGGCACGGTCAACGGGGTCAAGCGCACCGTGCCCGCTGAGCTGCTCCGCAAATGCTGCCACGAGCTGCGCCGCCAGATCGACCCCCGCGGGCTGCGGCTGGCCGACGCGGTGGTGTCCGGCCGCCTGGACCTGGCCGGGCTGCGGGTGGCGTTCCCGCTCCGCTTCGAGGGATGCGAGTTCGACGCTGCCCCGGTGGTCGAGGGGGCCCAGCTCTTCGAGCTGTCGCTGACCGGGTGCCCGCGGCTGCCCGGCCTGCTCGCCAACGGCCTGCGGCTGCGCCGCGACCTCGACCTGTCCCGCTCGCGGGTGGCGGGCGCGCACTGGACCAGCGCGAGCACCTCGAAACGCGCGGCGATCTGGCTGTGCGAGTCGGAGATCGGCGGCCGCCTGCTGCTGGTCGACGCCACCGTGGACGGCCTGGGCGACCGCGCGATCCAGGCGGACCGGCTCCGGGTGGGCGGCGCCGTCCGGCTGATCCACCAGTTCACCGCAGTCGGCGAGGTCCGGCTGCTGGGCGCCCGGATAGACGGGTCGCTGGACCTGACCGGCGCGCAGATCGAGTCCGCGGCCGGGCCCGCCGTGGACGCCGAGGACGCGGTCATCGAGGGCAGCGTGTTCCTGATCGAGGACCCGGCCGGGCGCAGGCCGGTCATCCGGGGCCGCATCGACATGGTCAGCACCCGGGTGGCCGGGCGGTTCGTGGTCCGCAACGCGACCATTGACGCGCGCCCCGATACCCCGGCGGGCAGCATCTACGGCCGGTCCATCGGCACCGGCACCGCGCTCGATGCGGCCCGGCTCTCGGTCGGTGCCGAAGTGATGCTGGCCGGGCGGTGCGAGGTGACCGGCGGCATCGACATGTCCATGGGCGACATGAGCGGCCTGTCCATCGGCGGGGAGTGTGTGCTGCGGGCCCCCGGGCGCACCGCCCTGGACCTGACCAACGCGGAGATCCGCGCGGTGCTGCGGCTGGACCGCGACGCGTCGGTGGCCGGCACCATCCGGCTGGCGGGCGCGGCCCTGCGCGGGACCCTGGCCCTGCACGGCGAGCTGAGCCACCCCGAGCAGCTGTCCCTGGTGGACGGGAGCGGGATGAAGGTGGACGGCGACGTGTACCTGGACGGCCTGCGGGCCACCGGCGGCCGGGTCAACTTCCGCGGCGCCACGCTGGGCAGCGTCCGGGCCCACCGGGCCCAGCTGGACAACCCGGCCGGGTACTCGGTCAGCCTGAACCAGGCCCTGGTCAAGGGGTCGGTGCGGCTGGCCGACGGCTTCACCTCGACCGGGCTGGTCGGCCTGGGCCGGAGCACGATCGAGGGCCGGCTGCAGTTCACCGGCGGCTCGTTCAGCTGCCCGGCGCCGACCCCGCGCAACGAGCCGGGGCACGCGATCGAGGCGGTGTCCGCGACTGTGCGCGGCGGCATCGACCTGGGCTGGCAGGCGGTCACGCCGAGCGTGGACTTCACCGACGCGGCCACCACGTTCCTGGCCGATGACCCGAACGCCTGGCCGCCACGCTTCACGATCGCCGGCCTGACCTACGACCGGTTCGAGAAACCCGAGGGCGGGCAGCCGCAGCGGATCTGGGATCAGGCCGCGCGGTGCGCCTGGCTGCGCCGCCAGGCCGTGTTCGACTCCGGCCCGTACGAGCAGGCGGCCCGGGTGTTCCGCCAGCACGGGTACCTGACCGAGGCGGAGCAGGTGCTGATGGCCCAGCGGCGGCACGCCCGGCAGGACGGCCGGTCCAGCATGGGCTGGCCGCGGCGGGCCATCGACGCGGTCTACTCCACCATCGGCTACGGGTACCGCCCGTCCCGGGTGCTGTGGCTGCTGGCCGCGCTGCTCATCGCGGTCATCGTCTCACTGGAACTGCCAGCCAACCAGGCCACGCTGCGGGCTACCAACGGCAACGGCGACGTGTACGCGACCACCGGCCTGCTCAGCACCGCGGCCGCGCGCACCGGCCTGGCCAGCCAGGCCGGGCCGCGCCCGGACTCCTGCGGTGGCGGCCAGGTGCGCTGCTTCAGCCCGGTGCTGTACGCGGTGGACACGGTCGTCCCGCTGATCTCCCTGGACCAGCGGGACACCTGGTACCCGGACCCGTTCGTGCCGGGCGGCGAGTTCATGCTGTGGTGGCTCAACCTGGCCACCCTGCTCGGCTGGCTGCTGTCGTCGATCTTCGTGCTGTCCCTGGCCCGGCTGTCCCGCAGCCCCTGAACCGCTGACCAGCACCGGGCCGTCAGCCCGGGAGGACGTCGCGGGACATCAGGTCGGTGAGCGTCTCCCGGCGGACCACCAGGCGCGGCTGGCCATCGCGGCAGAACACCACGGGCGGGCGCAGCGCCCCGTTGTAATTGTTGGCCATCGTGAAGCAGTAGGCGCCGGTCGCCGCCATGGCCAGCAGGTCGCCGGGCCGCGGATCGCGCAGCACGGCCCCACTGATCAGCCGGTCGCCCGACTCACAATGCCGGCCGACCAGCTCGGCCGGGTGGCCGCCGCCGACCCGGCTGGTGATCGTGGCCTCGAACCGCTGGCCGTACAGCGCGACGTCCAGGTTGTCGCCCATCCCGCCGTCCACGGCCACGAAACACGGATCATCGCCTTTCACCGAGATCACCCGGTAGAGCGTGACCCCGAACGGGCCGACCAAGGTGCGCCCCGGCTCGATGATCAGTTCCGCACTGGCCGGGAGGTACTGCCGGGCCGCACTGGCCAGGGCCCCGACCCAGTCCTCCGGGCTGGGCGGCTGATCGGTGTACGTGTACCGCACGCCCAGCCCGCCGCCGAGGTTGTACACCGGGAACTGGCCGAGCCCGGCCACTGCCTCGATGGCCCGGGCGTACGGCTCGGCCGACATGATCTGCGAGCCGATGTGCACGTGCAGGCCGTCCAGCCGGAGCCGGTGGCTGCGCCGCAGCCGGTCGATGGCGGCCCGGGCGGCCGGGATGGGCAGGCCGAACTTGGACCCGGCCTGGCCGGTGGCCACCGCGTCGTAGGTATCCGGCCGGACCCCGGGAATCACCCGGACCAGCACCCGCTGCCCGGCGGGGGCCAGTTCCTCCAGCCGGTCGATGTCGTCGCTGTTGTCGATCACGATCAGGCCGACCCCGGCGTCCAGCGCCATCCGCAGTTCCGCCCGGGTCTTGGCGTTCCCGTGCAGCACGATGCGGGCCGGGTCCACCCCGCCGGCCAGCGCCATGGCCAGCTCGCCCGCCCCGGCCACGTCCACGCCGATGCCTTCCTCGGCCATCAGCCGGTACCCGGCGGTGCATGGGAAGGCCTTGGACGCGAACACCATCCGGGCCCGCGGCCAGTTCGCGTCCAGCGCCCGCCGGAACCGGCGGACCTGGTCCCGGACGGCCGCCTCGGCGACCACGTACAGCGGGGTGCCCCAGGCCGCGGCCAGGTCAGTGAGCCGGCATCCGCCCACCACCAGCTCACCGTCCGGGTCCACCCGTGAGCCGGGCGGGAACAGCCCCAGCAGGTCCGCGGCGGGCGCGGCAGACGTCTCGGCAGGCACAGCAGCAGCCTCCTGGGCGATAGGGCGCCGGGTCAGGACCGTCACGTGAGCCGGCAGGCCACGACCATTCTCCCGAACGATAGGTGCCCCCGGCTGCCCCACCCCGCCCGGGGTGTGCCGTCAGCTGCTGTCCGGGGACCAGCAGGTGCGAGTCGAACCGGCGGCCGGCCGGAACAGTAACTCACCGGGCGCCCGTCGCGGTCAGCACGGCCAGGGTGAACGTGGTCACCGCGGCCAGCCCGTGACCGAACGGGATGACGGCCACCGGGTAGGCCCGGGGCTGGCGGCGGCCCGGCAGCTGCGCGGGCAGGCTGGCGATCACGTCCTCGATCAGCCGGGCGGCCAGCGCGTCGTCGGTCATCGCGCGTTCGAGCATCGCGTCGGTGGTCCGGCCGCGCCGCGCGGCCGCCCGGGCCGGGCCGGCCGCGGGCGGCGGCGCGACCGGGCCGGCCGCGCCGGTGGCGGCGGGACCGGCCGCGCCCGGCGCGGGGGAACGTGGATAGGGGGTCCACAGCGTCACCGTGCAGATACCGAGCCCGATCGTCGGGGCCAGCAGGCCCACGGCCAGCCAGGCCAGCGCGTCCCACCCGGCGAGCACATAACTGGCCCAGACGGCGAAGCCGGTGAGGGCCAGGCTGAAGTGGCCGATCAGCACGCCCGGGTGCAGCCCGTCCCGGACCGCCCGCTGCCGGCGCAGGCCACCGTGCCGGACCACGGAACGCAGCATGTAGCCGCCCAGGCTGATGGTGAACAGCCAGGTGAACAGCGTGCCGAGGCCCATCGCCCCGATGCTGGCGGAAGAGGCGGCAGCAGGCATGGCCGTCACCTACCGATCTGCCCGTGTGCCGCCGCTGCGGCCGCGCACGTTTCGTTGCAGCGTAACCGGACCGATCGGGTCGGCGACAGCCCGGTTTCCGGGGGCCTGGCCCCGGTGACGGGAGCGCTTTGCTGGGGCGAATGTCAGAGATTGACCGGGTTAGGACCATCGGCACTGGGCAGGCCGCGGCATCCCGGCGGATAGTGAGCACGTGCCGGGGGGTGCGTACGCTCCGCAGAACCGGCGGCCGGGACGCGCGCTGCGCGCGGTCGCCGACCCGGCGCTGCCCGGGACCGGCGTCGAGGTCACGGTCGAGACGAAGCTGCACCCGCCCGCGGCGCGCGCGGAGTGGGTGCCACGGGACGCGCTGGTCCAGCGGCTGGTCACGGCCGGCGCCGCCAAGCTGGTGCTGGTCGGTGCCCCGGCTGGGTTCGGCAAGACCACCCTGGTGGCCCAGTGGCGGGCCAGCCCGGCCGAGCACCGGCCGTTCGCCTGGCTGTCCCTCGATCCGGGCGACGACGACCCGGCCCGGCTGTGCTGGCACCTGGTGTCCGCGCTGCACCGGGCCTGCCCCGGCCTCGACGGCGAGGACATCCGGCAGGCGCTGTGCGTGCCCGCCCCCGACCTGGCCGGCACCGTGCTGCCGATGCTGATCAACGCGCTGGCCGCGCTCCCGGGCCAGATCGTGCTGGTGCTCGATGACTACCAGCTGATCCGCGAGCCAGCCTGCCACGAGCAGATCGCGGCCCTGCTGGCACACCTCCCGCCGTCCCTGCTGCTGGTGGTGATCAGCCGGGCCGATCCACCGCTGCCGCTGGCCCGGCTCCGGGCGGCTGGTGACCTGATCGAGATCCGGATGCCCGAGCTGCGCTTCACCGCGCCGGACGCCGCCCCGTTCACCCGGGCCGTGTCCGGCGTCCAGCTGAGCGAGCCTGACCTGGCCGGCCTGGTTGAGCGGACCGAGGGCTGGCCAGCCGGGATCCAGCTGGCCGCGCTCGGCCTGCGCGGGCAGCCCGCACCCACCGACTTCGTGCGCGAATTCACCGGGGACAACCGGTTCATCGCCGACTTCCTGGCCGAGGAGGTACTCAGCCAGCTGCCCGCCGGGATTCGCCAGTTCCTCACCCAGACCGCGGTCCTGGACCGGTTCAGCGCGCCGCTGTGCAACGCGGTGACCGGGCGGGATGATGCCGCGGAGATCATCGACGTGCTGGAGCGGGAGAACATTTTCGTGGTCCCGCTCGATGAGGTCCGGCAGTGGTACCGCTACCACCATCTCTTCGCCCAGGTCCTGCGCACCGAGCTGGTCACGGCCGAACCGGCGCTCATACCCGCGCTGCACCAGCGGGCGGCCGCCTGGTACCGGGTGGCCGGCTGCGCCGGGGAGGCGATCCAGCACTCGCTGGCCGCCGGGGACGCGGCCGGTGCGGTCGAGCTGATCGCCCGGCACTGGTACGGCTACCTGAACGATGGCCGGTCCGCCGAGGTGCGCGGCTGGCTGGACTCGCTCACCGAGCGGCAGATCGCCGCCAGCCCGGTGGCCGCGCACTGCGCGGCCTGGGTCGGCGCGCTGTCCGGCGAGCCGGAACCGGTGCGGCGCTGGCTGCCGGTGATCGAGGCGGCCCCGCCGGCCGGGCCGCTGCCGGATGGCATGGGATCGCTGCGCACCTCGGCGGCGCTGCTGCGCGGGGTGTACGGGTTCGAGGGCCTGCACACCATGCGCGAATGCGCGAGCACCGCGGCCGGGCTGGAAACCAGGCCCGGCACGGCCTGGTACGCGCTGGCCCGGGCGGCGCACGGATTCAGCCTGTACCTCGCGGGGGACCTCGAGGCCGCCGCCGGGCCGCTGGCCGAAGCAGCCGCCAGCGAGCCGCCCAGCACGCTGCCCGGCGTCCTCGCCTGCGCCGCGCTGGCCCTGGCCGATGTGGAACTGGGCCAGCAGGCCCGGGCCCGGGATCTGGCCGCGATGGCCCGCCGCGGCGCGGTCCGCGCTGGGCTGACCGGCACACCGCACAGCGCCGTGGCCTTCATCGCCTCCGGGGCGGTGTATGCGGCCGAGGGCCGGCTCAAGGAAGCCAGGAGCGAGCTGCGGCACGCGGCCCGGTTCCGCCGCACCACGCCCGGGATCAACCCGTGGATCACCGTCGAGGCCCTGCTGCGCCTGGCGCAGGTGCTGGTGGACCTGGACGACGCGGCCGGCGCCCGGGACGCCATCACCGAGGCGGCCACGCTGCTCGACATGTTCCCGGACGGCGCGGAGTTCCTGCACGGCCGGCTCGGGCGGCTGAAGCGGCAGCTGGCCCCGGCCCGGCGGGCAGCGGGTGCGGACCCGCTCACTGAGCGGGAGATCGCGGTGCTCCGGTTGCTGCGCGGCACGCTGTCCCTGCGCGAGATCGGCCAGGAGCTGTTCGTGTCACCGAACACGGTCAAGACCCATGCCCAGGCCATCTACCGCAAACTCGGCGTCTCGTCCCGGCGCGACGCGGTCCAGCGGGGACGCGAGCTGGGCATCCTGTGACGCTGGAACCCTAGAGCAGTTCGAGCAGCCGGGCCCGGCGGACCGCCTCGCTGCGGTGGGCGGCGGCCAGCTTGCGGTAGATGCTCTTGAGATGTGTCTTCACGGTGTTCACCGAGATGTACATCTCAGCCGCGATCTCCGCGGTGCTCAGCATCGCGGACAGGTGCTGCAGGACCTCCCGTTCCCGGTCGCTGAGCTGCTCCACGATGAGTGGCACCGTCTCGGCCGCGCCGGACGGCTGGCCGGCCGGCCCCGGGCTGAGCAGGCCGGCGCCGAGCAGCTGGCGGTAGCCCTGAGCCAGTTCCGGATCCCGCCGCAGCACCGGCCGCAGCCAGCCCTGTTCCAGGACGAATGGCAGCCGGAGCTGCTCGGCGCGGGCCAGCCGCAGCGCGTGCCCGAGTGACCGGCGGCCCCGGGACCGGTCCCCGGTGCAGTAGCTGAGCCGGGCATCGGCCAGCCACGCCGCCAGCCGGACTTCGTCCGGGGCCTGGGCTGAGCCGGCCGGGCCGCTGGCCAGCGCCTGCCGGGCGGCCCTGGTGTTCCCGGCCGCCAGCCAGGCATGAGCCAGCGCCGCCGCCGCGTCGAGCCGGGTTTCCGGGTCGGCGCGGCTGGCCCAGTCGATCGCGGCGTCGGCATCGCCCGCGGCGGCGCAGGCCCGCGACTCGATGATGGCCAGCCGGTGCTCCAGCCAGAGCGGCACGGACCAGCCCGCACGGGCCCGGGCGGCCATGTCCGCGGTCACCCGGGGGCGGCCTTCGGCCAGCCCGCCCTGCGCGGCGACCAGGCACGCGAGGGCGTGGACCAGCATGTCCGGGCGCGCCCGCAGCCCCGCACTGGCCAGTTTCAGCTGGCCACGGGCGCGTTTCAGCTCACCCCGGGACAGCTGGGCCTGAGCCAGCGCGACGTGGGCGGCAGGACTGGACAACGCGGCCGGTTCGCCGCCGTCACCACCGGCCGGCTCGCTGGCCAGCTCCGCGACGCAGCTCAGCCGCCCGCGCAGGGCCTCGGCCAGCGCGAGCAGCCCGCGGCAGTCGGCCCGTTCCTGCGCCGCGTCAGCGGCACCGGCGGACGCGCTCAGCGCGTCGTGCAACGTGGTCGTGGCCGCGTCCACCTGGCCTGCCCACAGCTGGGTGGCGGCGTACCCGCTGAGGACCTGGGCGTGCATCCCCGGGTGCCGGGCCAGCGCGTGGTCGGGCAGCGCGGCCAGCAGGCCCCGGGCCCGGGCGGCCGCCCCGGCCGCGGCGTCCTGGTCGCCGGTACGCCGGGACAGCGTCAGCCGGATCAGCGCGGCGGCCAGCCGGGCCGGGACTTCGGCACTGGCCGGCAGCTTCCCGAGCAGATCCTCGGCTGCGCCCAGCAACGTGTCATCTGGCTGGCTCCCGGCGCCGGACAGCTCCAGCGCGGCCCGGACCAGCAGCGGCTGCGGGTCGGTGAACACCTCGCCCGGCGGCATGCGCTGGAAGGCCTCGGTCAGCGGTTCGCTGGGCTGCGGTTCGAGCAGCCGGCCGACCGCGAGCTCATCCAGGACCATGCGCGCCGCGAGCGGCCAGTCACCGGAATCGCCAGCATGCCGTACCGCCTCACTGAGCCAGCCGTTGCGCCGGAACCACTGCGCGGCCCGCCGGTGCAGGTCCGCCACCCGGCCGGGGTTCTCCCGGCGCAGCTTCAGCCGCAGGGCGGCGCCGAACAGCGCGTGATACCGGTACCAGCCATGGCCGACGGGCTGCACGAACGCGTTCGTCTGGGCCACCCCGGGCAGCAGCGACCCGGCCTGCCCGTCGTCGGTCAGCTCGTCAGCCAGCTCGGCGCTGACCCGGTCCAGGATGCTGGTCCGCAGCAGCAGCTTCCGGGTGGCCGGAGGCTGGGCGCCGAGCACCTCGTCGACCAGGTACCCGGTGATGGCGCTGTCCTCGTTGCCGAATTCCTTGATGAACTGCGCGGGGTCGGGGTGCCCGTCCAGGGACATGGCCGCCAGCCGGATGCCCGCCGCCCACCCCTCGGTGTGCCGGGTGAGGCGTTCCAGGTCCGGGCCGAGCAGGGTGACCTGGTGCTGGGCCAGCAGCTGGGCCGCCTCGGGCACGGTGAACGCGAGGTGGTCGGCCCGCACCTCGGTGAGCTCACCAGCCAGCCGGTAGCGGTGCAGGGGCAGCAGTGGGTCCATCCGCGACGTCGACACCAGGCGCAGCCCGGGCCGCGCGTTGCGCAGCACGTAGGCCAGCCCGTCCAGCACGGCCGGCCCGTCCAGCACGTGCAGGTCGTCGAGCACCAGCAGCACCGGCGGGTCCTGGGTGGCCAGCACCGCGGCCAGCTGGAGCAGGAACGAGTGGTCCACGTCGCCACGGGCGGCCGGCGGCAGCGCCGGGACAGTGGCACCCGCCCGGCCCAGCGCGGCCAGCACGTAGGACCAGAAGATCCCCGGGTCGTTGTCGTAGTCGTCGAGCGTGACCCAGGCCAGCGGGCGGGCCGCGGCGTGGGCGGCCGCCCACAGCGTGATGGCCATCGTCTTGCCCGCCCCGGGCGGGCCGGTGACCGATGTCAGCGGGCCCTGCGTGCCCGCGGCGAGGAGATCGTCGATGCGCGCGCGCGGGACCGCCCAGGCGGGCACGCCCGGCATGGTGATCTTGGACAGCAGGACGGGGTCGCCCGTCCCGCCCACGCTGGCCGTGGCCACCACCCGTCCCACCTGTTCCGCCCGCGGCCGCTGGTGCCAGCCACGGCGGGCCCGCCGGGCTGGCTGCGGGCATAGTCATCCGCACCCTCTACCTAAGGTCTGGCCCGGATCAGGGTGATGCAACATCACCCTCGGCCGATCTCACCAGGGTGAGGAAGTCACCCGTGATGAGTGGGGCGCGGCGGGCCGTGACGCGGCACGGTGGAGTTTCAGCACTGCCAACGTGATCCGCCGGGGGCCTGCTATGACATCGTCCTACTACGAGATCCGAGTAGTGGGCGTCCTGCCACCCGAAGCTCTACTCGACTTCGAGAAGCTTGACGCCACGGTCGAGCCGGTCGGCACCCTGGTCCATGGGAAGCTGCAGGACCAGGCGGCCCTGCAGGGCCTGCTCGCCCGGCTGGAGCTCCTGGGCGTGCAGGTGCTGGAGGTGCGGCGGGTGCAGCACCAGGACAGCCCGGCCAGCGAGCAGCCCCCGCCGGGCTGATGGCGCCGCCGGGCGGGCCAAGAATCAGCCAGGCCGGCGTCAACGGCATCACCCCCGGCGGGTGAGGCGCTACTGGCCGCTGGCGGCCTGCTCGCCGGCAGCCGCCTTGGACCGGCTGAGCAGCACGAACGTGAACACCCCGGCGGCCAGCACCAGGATCGCGGCGAGCAGCAGCGCGGCGTGCAGCCCCGTGTAGAACGCGTTGTACGCCGCGTGGATGACCTCCTGGACCAGCTTGCCCTGGCCGGCCCCGGCCGAGCCGGCCGAGCCCGCGGAGTTGCCGTTCGCCGGGACCCCGCCGGTCTCCACCGCGTGGATCACGATCGCCTGGAAGTTGGCCGGGATGCCCAGGTGCTGGAGCCGGCTGGTCAGGCTGGCGTGCAGCTGCGAGTTGACCAGCGCGCCGAGCACGGCGACGCCGGTCACCGCGCCGATCTCCCGGCTGGTATTGGTGGCCGAGGCGGCCATGCCCGAGCGTGCGGCGGGGACCGCGGACAGCGCGGCCGAGGTGATCGGCACCACAGTGGCGCCGATGCCGATGCCGGTCAGCGCGAGGGCGGCGGCCAGCGGCAGGTAGGCCGGGTCCGGGTTGAGGGTGAGCGTGGTGAGCAGCAGGCCCGCG
>Ga0207665_10000509_pt1 | contig 26239 bp, 15 predicted proteins | sample LARL112metaG_FD_184351 | JGI IMG/M metagenome (GOLD analysis project Ga0207665, IMG submission 184351) | Corn, switchgrass and miscanthus rhizosphere microbial communities from Kellogg Biological Station, Michigan, USA - LAR L11-2 metaG... | ecosystem: Host-associated > Plants > Roots >... | reverse complement strand
TTGCGCGCTCGCTGCGCACGCAACGCAGCTTCACCATCGGCGTCATGGTGCCGGAAGTCAGCGAAGGCTATGCCACGCTGGTCATGAGCGGCATCGAAGATCACCTGCTGCAGGAAGGCTATTTCTACTTTGTTGCAAGCCATCGGCATCGCGCCGATCTGATCGATGAATATCCCAAAATGCTGCTGGCGCGCTCGGTCGATGGCCTGATTGCACTGGACACGCCGTGGACCCAGGCCGACCTGCCAATTCCGGCGGTCACAGTGTCAGGGCACAACGAGGTGCGGGGCGTCACCAACATCGAACTCGACCACCGGCGCGCCGCGCAGCTGGCCCTGGAACATCTACATCAGCTGGGGCACCGCAACATCGCATTTATAAAAGGTCAGGAGTTCAGTTCGGATACCGAGGTTCGTTGGAGTGCGATCCTCGAAATAGCAGGGGAGTTGGGCATTCCCGTGAATCCAAGGCTCACCACGCAGCTCGAGGGTGATTTGCCGGCAACCCAGCTAGGCTACAGCGTAACCAAAAGATTGCTGGCGACCCACGAGACTTTCACGGCACTCTTTGCGTTTAACGACCTCTCGGCCATCGGAGCGATTGGGGCATTGCGCGAGAAAGGGATGCAGGTGCCCGGAGACGTTTCAGTTGTAGGCTTCGACGACATTCAGAGCGCCGCGTTTCAGAATCCGGCGCTGACCACGGTGCGGCAACCCTTGCGGAAGATGGGCATGATCGCCGCCGAGACGGTGCTGCGTCGAATCGCGCGGCCAGGAATGGATGCGGTACCGCAGCGGGTGATGGTGGAGCCGGAACTGGTGGTACGCGAATCAACGGCGGGGGTGGGGAAGAAGAGCAGGCTTTAGGCTCTCGGCTTTGGGCTCTTTAGTCTCTGCGCGCTTGGGGAGAAGAAAGCAACGAAAGCAGCAGCGCTGCTTCTTCGCTAACGCCTGCAGCCTAACGCCGAGAGCTCAAAGCCAGGAGCTCAGAGCCTAACCCGCGTCACTTCCACTTCCCTTCCCCCTCCACAATCGTGATGTAGCGCCCGATGGGCAAATCGGTGAAGCGCTCGACCTGACCGCTGGGTAAGGGCCATTTGATTTCCAGCCAGTCGATCTTCGCCTGCTTGCCGATGCCGAGCACCATCCGCGGGTCGTGATACGAGAGGTAGCTGCCACCGCCAACTTTCATGCGGCTGCGCTTCAGGTCACCGGACTGGTAAGAGATGCGAGCGCCGATCGCATCCGGATTTGATTTTTTTCCGACTAACTTCAAACCCAGCCACTGATTCTGACTACCGGCCTTGTTGCGCAGGAGCAGGGGCGCATCGTCATTGTTGGAGATCAGTACATCCACGGAACCGTCGTTATCGAAGTCGCCAATCGCCAAACCCCGCGCCGAGAGCGGCTTTTGGAAGACCGGGCCGCTTTGCGCGCTGACGTTCGTCCACTTCTGGCCGGAGTTGTGGAAAAGCAGCAACGGCTCGCGGTAGCCGACCTGCTTATGCGTGAGTTCCTCAATCAGGTCGTCGGGATTGCCGTTGGCGAGCATCAGGTCGAGGTTGCCGTCGTTGTCGTAGTCGAAGAACTTCAGTCCCCATCCGCTCATCAAGCGCGTGGCGGCGCCTATTCCAGTGGCCAGCGACTGGTCGTCGAAGGTCTCGTCGTGATTGTTGTGGTAGAGCGAGTACATCTCGTGATCGATGTTCGCGACGAACAGATCCATCCAGCCATCGCCATTCACATCCGCGGAGTCGAGTCCCATGCCTGAACGCGGACGGCCTTCGGTGCTGTAAGCAACTCCGGCTTGCGTGGCGATTTCGTCGAAGCGGCCCTTGCCGCGATTGGCGAACAGGAAATTCGCGACTGTGTCGTTGGCGACGAACAGGTCCATCAGCCCGTCGTTGTTGATGTCGGTCGCAACCACGCCCCAGGCCTTGCCAAGAACGCTGGCGATTCCCGACGACTTGCTAACGTCGGTAAACGTCCCGTCGCCGTTGTTGTGAAAGAGCCAGCTGGCCATGGGTTTGTAGAGGTGCGGAATGCAGTAGCCGCGCTTGGCATCCTCGCCGGCGTGGCAGTCTTTGCTCTTCGACTTGTCGAAGTCAACGAAGCGGCAAACGAACAGATCGAGGCGGCCATCGTTGTCGTAGTCGAACCAGACCGCGCTGGAGGCCCATCCCGGAGCCGCTACGCCCGCTTTCTCGGTGACGTCGGTAAAAGTTCCGTCGCCGTTATTGCGATAGAGAATGCTCTTGCCGTACTGCGTGACGTAAAGGTCGGGAAAGCCGTCGCCGTTATAGTCGCCGACGGCGACGCCCTGCCCGTAGCCCCCAGCCGCCACGCCGGCCTTTTCGGTGACGTCAGTAAACGTTCCATCGCGATTGTTGCGGTAGAGCGCGTTGCGCAGCGGCGGCGAGGGATTGTAGAAGTCGCAGGCGCCGCTATTGACGAAGTACAGATCCATCCAGCCATCGTTGTCGTAATCGAGGAAGGCGCAGCCCGCGCCAGTGGTCTCCGGCAGATACTTTTGCGCGGACTTGCCGGCCACGTGCTTCCACGTGATGCCGCTTGTTGAAGCTGGAACTTCCTCAAACGGGTAGTCAGAGGATGGGAATGCAGTCGCGAACCGCGAGAGTCCGGCGAAAGCGGCCGTGCCAAGCGCGCCCGTCAAGAAGCGGCGGCGGGAAAGTTTCTGCCACAAATGCTTGGAGATCGTCGTCTTCACTACGTTCGGATTCGTTTGTGGCTGTAGGCCATAGATAGCAACGCCTAGTTTGGATTCTCCTGGCCCTTGTTTTCGGGCGGCGGTTCCTTCTGCGTCATCTGGCGATGGATGGCGAATTCCTTGTCAGCCTCAGCTTTGCGCCCGCTGCGGCTGTAGGCGGTGGCGAGATTATAGTGGGCCACCGGATTTGTGGGCTGCAGCTTCACCGCCGCCTCGAGGGGCGGAACCGCCTCGGCGAACTGCTTAGTTGCAATCAACGACGCGCCGAGCCCGAGCTGGGCGTCGCCGAAACCGGCGTCCAGTTGTGTGGCGCGGGAAAAATGCTTCACCGCGTCGTCCCACTGCTGTTCCTGGCGTGCCAACTCCCCGAGAATGAATTCGGCTTCGGCGTTCGAAGAATCGATCTTGAGCTCCTGCACAAATTCTTTTCTAGCCTGAGCGCCGACATCAGCCGGCGGATTGGGCTTCGAGAGAAGCAAGCGTCCCATGCGGAAGTGGATTCCGGGGAGATCGGGATTCTGTTTAAGGATCTGCTGGTATTCCTTGGCAGCGTCGTCCCACTTACCCTGCAACTCGAGCGATTCGGCATTCAGTTCGTGGGCTGGATACGAGTCCGGCGCAAAGCGGGCAAGCTCCTGAGCGGCTCGGGTGGAGAGGTCTGAATAGGCGTGGACACTTACGTATAGAACTTCGGGATCACGAGGGAAATCGCGATTGAGAGATCGTAGGAATTCAGTAACCGCCTCGGGTTGATCCGCAAATAGAGCGCAGCGCACGCCTGCAAGGCCTGCGTCGCGCTTCAAAGACTTGTCTTCGACGTGAGCCAGGCTTTTCTTGAGTAGAGGCAAGGCTTCGCTGCAATGCCCTGCCTTCGCAAGGCTCAGCCCTTTCTGAAGCGACTGAGAGGTGTCCGGAGCGGAAGCACCAGAGGACTTGGTCTGCGCCCGACTGCTGGAGGGCAAAAGAATGGCGCAGAGAAACGCGGTCAAAACCAGAATGCGCTGCAGGAACATGAGAAATGGGGCAGGCTTGGGTGCCTGCCCCACATCATACCGCGTCAATAGTACAACTTGAGCGCGAACTGAATATTACGTGGGTCTTGTGAGGTGTTGATAATTCCCATCGTCCCTCCACAACAGCTTCCATTCGGAGTGTTCAGATTCACGCGGTTGAAGGCATTCAGGAAATCAGCCCGGAATTGAACTCTCACCCGCTCGCTGACGGGGAAGTTCTTTTGAATGCTCAGATCGACCCCCGCAAAACCTGGACCGCGAACAGGCCCCTGTGCCGGACAGTTTCCAAATTGCTCAGGGCCCGTTGCCGTGTAGGGAGCATTGTCGAACCATTGGTAACCGTTGTACTTGCCGCTCGTCGGATCGAAGGAGTTCCGACGTCCAAACACCTTACCCGCTCCGGCTCCGCAATTGGGACGCTGGCCTCGGGAGTTGACGACGTTGGGTGCGCTCCCAGAATCGTACAGAGCGATAGGGAAACCTGTGTGCAAATTGATGATTGGATTGACCGACCATCCGCCAGCAATCTGGTTGACTACGCCGCTGGCGTTGCCAGCCCACTTCTTGCCGCGACCGAATGGGAGTTCATACACCGCGTAAGAACTGAGAATGTGTTTGGCGTCGAAATAACACTCCGAATAGTCAGCGCTTGGGTTGTAGAGGTTCTGGTAGTACGGACTGGCAGGCGCACCTTGCGTGCTGCCCCAGGTTCCGTAGTAGCCGCTATTGTCGGTCATGCACTTTGAGTAGGTGTAAGCGACCTGATACTCCAGTCCCTGTGAAAAGCGCTTTTGGAGGACAGCCTGAAGGGCGTGGTAGTTCATGCTGCCCACCGAAGCCGTTCCCGAGATCTGGGAAATATCCGATTGGAAAGTGGGATTACCGGCCAAGTAGATGCTCGGGGCCGTGCAAGGGGGTGCGCCACAAGCACTATCTGGCAACAGTTGTTTCTGCAGGTAAGGCATAGGAACCATCAAGTGGGTGCCATGCTGGCCCACGTAGCCAACCTGCAGTGTGGCAGTATTAGCCAATTGGTGCTGAATCGTGAGATTCCACTGATTAGTAAGCGCCGGCTGCACTTTGGGGTCCCAAACTCGGATCAATGCGCCAGCAAAGGGATCGCTCGCCGCGCCTACAGGCGCCAGACCATCTTCGGTAGTCGTTCCCGGAAGAGCTACGCCCTTATACTGCACAAGCGTCTCAGCAGCCTGAAAAGGTGGATTCACTGGCAAACGCAAGTTGGTTCCCGTGCCTTCGAGGTAGGACGAGATGGTAAACGCACCTCGCACCACGGTCTTGCCGCCCAGTCCTGCCGGCGTCCAGGCAAAACCGATACGAGGCTGGAATGCCTTGCCGCCATATACGCCGTTGTACAGGCCGCGGCTGCTGTTCCTGCAGGTGGTGGGAGCTGTCCCCAAGTTTACCTTGGAGCAGTTTGGCGCCAGCACTTCTCCGCTCGTCAGATCGAAATTGACCTGCCGATCATCCTTCTCCACCCAAGGTGTAAAGGTTTCGTAACGAACGCCCAGGTTAAGAGTCAGACTACTAGTGGCTCTCCAGTCATCCTGAACGTAACCAGCGATCGTGCTGGAGCGATGTGCCCAAACGCAGCAGGTGAGGCCTGAGCCATAAGCCGATGGCATCCCAAGATAGAAATCGGCACCGCCGAAGCCGTTCCCTCCCTTCCCTGGGCTGACCGGATTCTCGGAACTGAAGGCGCCGCTAAAGAGAAGACCACCCAGTGACCCACTGTTGCCGCTATAGAACGAGTTAACCCTATACCGCCAGTACTCGAAGCCGGTGTGGATGACATGACGGTTGTGAGTCCACACCGCCGAATCGGCGAACTGAATCACCGCATCATGGAAGCGCTGGTGGACACCACTGCTCCCGATGTTGCTTAGTATGCCGGTTCCAGGAGGTGCTCCCTCTCCTGGGTTACTTGGAGTTCCACCATAGAACCCAAGCATCAGCATGCCCGCACCGCCCTTGTTGCCGTTTCCGATGCCGAGTTGCTCCGCGATACTGCCCGCGCTCCCGAAGTCACTGCCATTTTCCAGCTTGACGTAGTTGATTCCGAACCGAACGTCGTTCAAGAAACTGGGACTGAAGGTGTGCGTCCAGTCGATCACCTCGTTGTCAATCGGCGCGTCGGAGAAACCGTTGCCCAACAAAGCAAAGGAACGAGTCAAAGGGTTGTGTTGTTTGGCATGGGAATAGCGCCCAAAAATATGGTCATTGTTGGTCGCGTTAAAGTCGATCTTGATATCGAATTGGTTCGTGTTAAAAGCCTGCGCTTCGGTGTAACTGAAATTGTTCTGCCTACCGGCGCCCGTCGGAGTTGGATAGAGGGCAGAGCTGAATAGCGCCTGCGCGACCGGATCAATGGGTTCTGTGATCACGTTATTCGCAAAAGCCGCGTTGCCGTTGAGCGGATCGTAAAGCTGATGGGTCCTCGTGGGCACGTTGTTAACGAGAACCGTGTCGTTACACAGGCCCGCGGTAAATCCGCCCGCGCAAATATCTCCGAAGTCGCCCGTTCGCTCCGTGGCGGTAAAGAGACCAGCTTGGCGGGTCGTGGAAGGGTGATCGAAACGCTGCCCCTGATAGTCGAAGAAGAAAAAGAGCTTGTTCTTCACGATCGGCCCGCCGATCGTGCCGCCGAACATGTTCCAGCGCAGCGTGTTTCTTGGCGAGCCATTAAATCTGTTTTCCCACGAATTTGAGTTCAGCTTGTCATTGCGGAAATACTCCCAGACATCGCCGTGAAAGCTGTTAGTTCCCGACTTGATGGTCGTGCTGATGATGCCACCCTGGAAGTTGCCGAATTCCGCCGACGCATTCTGCGTGATGAGATTAAATTCCTGAATCGCATCGGGCGTGGGAGTAAAGCCGAGCAAGTTATCCGAGACCTGATTGTTATCCATCCCGTCCAGAATAAAATTGTTCGCCTGCTCGCGGTTCCCGTTGATGTAGGGCCGAGCTCCGTTCGCTGTATTGTCACCGTTATTAAAATTGGTTGGATCGGGTGACACCGCACCTGGCGCCAAGAGTGTCAATTGCACATAGTTGCGAGTAGCGAGCGGCAACCGGTCGTTGGTTTGGGAGTCGATGACGGTGCTGATTTCAGTTCGCTCGGTTTGCAGCACCGGCGCTGCGCCGGTCACCTCTACTGTCTCTGTCACCTGCCCGACCTTTAGTTGAGCATCCAGACGAGCGGTTTGGTTTAACACCAGCGTGAAGGGTGGATAGGCTGATTTCTGAAATCCCGGTGCAGCGATTTCAAGCTTATACGTACCGACCGGAACGCGCGGTATGTTGTATGCACCTGCCTCATTTGTTTTCGCATTCCAAACGGTTCCGCGTTCAGTGTCGGTCGCAGTCACTGCCGCGCCGTTGATCGGTGCCCCACTCGGATCCGTCACGGTTCCAACGATAGCCGCTGTTACTTCCTGTCCCCACGCGGCTGCGGTGAGCCCGAGCAGTGCGGCCAGAACGAGGAGCAGGGCTCCACTCCACAGTGTTCTCTTCATCACAGAACCTCCCACGCGCTTTGAATTACCTGTTTCCCCACAGAGCACAAATCAAGAATGGAGATATGCTATATAGCACCGCGCAGTTGACCGTCAAGAGAAAAATTGTCAATGCAGCACGGCCGCCACGAGATCGCGGGGCCCGGACCACTGCATAGCACTGCATTTCGAGAGCAGACGAGTTTGGGACCGGATGCAGGTATGAAAATCGGAATGAACCGGCTCACACTCTCCTACGATTTCTTGGATTCAACCGTTTCTTAGCCGACCGTTCCGGTTTTCTTCGGTTGGGTTTTCCGGGCACCGGGTGTTCCGTAAGCAAATGAAAATCAAGCCTATAGCAGTTGCCTGCTATATAGCGATCATCAGGAAAATCGATGAGGTTCTCGCCTGGCACGCAAACTGCGCTTTACCTGAGTCGCCATTGTGTGCTATATAGCGCGTAACGCAGTACCGACTGCCATAACGATTCGGTGGAGCCCCGGGCAGATACGACGTTGACCTCAGTATCTGAGGATGAGGATGCGACCAAGCCGAAACGGAACGCCAGCTTACAAGAAAATTCAGAACGTGATCCGCAAGCGGATCGAGGGCGGACAGCTGAAGATCGGCGACTCCGTCGACTCGGAACGCGAACTGGCGCGCATCCACGGAGTAAGCCTGATGACGGCCCGGCATGCGCTGGCCAGCCTTGAGCGCGAAGGCGTGGTCGAGCGGCGTCGAGGCTCAGGTACGTTTGTTGCGCCCCCGAAAATTCACTTCAACCGGCTGATGAGCTACACCGAGCACATGTCAAGCCGCGGGCTGTCCCCGCGGTCGAAGGTGCTATCGGCGAAAGTGATCGAACACCAGGCAGAAATCGCGGCTCGGCTCGCATTGCCCTCCACCAGCGACCTGGTGAAAATCGACCGGCTGCGTTTGACCGGAGAAGAGCCGTTCGCACTCGAGACCGTCTACCTGCCCGGCCCGGAATTTGGGGCGCTCGCCTCGGCGCCTCTGGGCAAGAGCTCATTATTCGCAACCCTGCTACACGATTATGGAGTGGAACTGGCGTACGCGGACGAGGAAGTCGATGCGACCGCGGCGGATGCACACACGGCCGAGTTGCTCTCGGTGCCACGCGGGGCGCCGTTGCTCCGCATCCGGCAGGTGATCTATTCGACTTCCGGCAAGGCCGTCATTTATGGAGTAGGTTTTTATCGCTCCGAGCGGCATACTCTTTTCATTCGCAGATTCCGGTAGTTGGCTTGCAAGCGCGGCCCCTGAAGGGGCCGGTCGAGGAGCGTCTGACGGCATGCATCGATGCCCAGAGACGAACCCCTACTCTCCGGCCGGCAATCCTCTGCATCACGGAGAACTATGCCCCTCACATCGACCGATTGGCTGGTCATCATCGGGTACCTGCTGGCGAATCTGCTGATCGGTGTGTATTACCGGCGGCGCGCCAGCGGCAATACGGAAGAGTTCTTCATTTCCGGGCGAGACGTTTCCTGGTGGTTGGCGGGCACGTCGATGGTGGCGACGACCTTCGCGGCCGACACGCCCCTGTTGGTGACGGGCCTGGTGGCGCGACAAGGAATCGCCGGCAACTGGATCTGGTGGGGATCGTGCGTGGGCGGAATGCTCACGGTGTTTTTTTTCGCGCGCTACTGGCGGCGCGCGGAAATTCTCACCGACGTACAACTGGTCGAGATTCGCTACGGCGGCAAGCCGGCCGCATTCCTGCGCGGGTTCAAGGCGATCTATCTAGGACTGTTCATGAACTGCTTCATCCTGGGATGGGTGACGCAAGCCATGGTCAACATCATTAGGGTGCTTCTCGGACCGGCGATTGCGCAAGGCAAAGTGCTCAACTTCGCGGGAATGTCATACATGCTGGGCGATCCGAAATCGACGGCGTTGATCATCTGCGTGTTTGTGTTGATCCCGTTCACGGGCCTGTACACCTTCATCGGCGGGCTTTGGGGCGTGCTCGTCACGGACCTGTTTCAGTTCGCCTTGAAGATGACGATGATCATCGTGCTGGCCTGGGTCGCGGTCGCAAAGATCGGCGGCATGGGCGCTCTGCAGACGCAGCTGCACGTAGTAGCCGAAAGCACGCGCGGGACTGGCGCGGAGATTTCCGATCCCACCGCATTCCTGCCTGATTTTCATTTGGGACTAACAACCAATGCCCTGTGGACGCTGCCGGTGTTGACCTTCATCGTGTACCTGGGCATGCAGTGGTGGCTGGCGTGGTATCCGGGAGCAGAGCCGGGCGGTGGCGGATACGTGGCGCAGCGCATGTTCAGCGCAAAAGACGAGAAAAATTCCCTGGGCGCGACGCTCTGGTTCAACATCGCGCACTATGCGCTGCGGCCGTGGCCCTGGGTGGTCACAGGATTGGTCGCACTGGTCGTGTATTCCCCGCATGGCGGGCTGCATCCGAGTGCGGATTTCGCCGCGAATCCTGAGCAAGGGTACGTGATGGTGCTGCGCGACTATCTGCCGCCAGCGCTGCGCGGCCTGATGGTGGCAGCGTTCCTGGCTGCGTTCATGTCGACCATCGGAACCCAGTTGAACTGGGGGAGTTCGTACCTGGTAAACGATCTTTACAAACGCTTCTTTGTTCGTGACGCCACCGAGAAGCACTACGTATTGATCAGCAAAATCTTTACAGTCTTCCTCGTGCTGGGCAGCGGCTACACGGCGACGAAGCTGGCGTCGATCAACCAGGGATGGCAGCTGGTGCTGAACATCGGCTTCGGCACCGGAGCGGTCTACATTCTGCGCTGGTACTGGTCGCGCATCAACGCCTGGAGCGAGATCGTGGCCATGGCGGTCGCCGCGCTGATGACGATCGGGTTGAGCCGCGTGTCGTTCACTGGAAATGATTCGCTGGTGTACGCGAAGACGGCGCTGATCACGGGACTGGTGACGACCATCGCGTGGGTGATTGCCACGTTCGTAACGCGGCCCGAGTCGGATGAGACTCTGATCGGTTTCTACAAACGGGTGCATCCGACGGTGTACGGCTGGAAGCGGATCGCCGAGATGGTGCCCGAGATGCCGCAGGTGCGCGACATGGCCGGCAACGCGTTCAACTGGCTGATGGGCGTGATTCTTGTATACGGATGTTTGTTTGGGATCGGAAAGATTGTTTTCGGCCAGTGGGGATGGGGCGTCTTCTTGCTTGCGCTTTCCGCAGTGGCCGGGTATCTGATTTTCTGGGATCTGTCGCGGCGCGGGTGGAGTACGTATTCGGGGAAATCGGTGCCGGTGGGGGCTTCACCGGTGGTCGAAGGAGATTAGGGTTGTTGTGGGGCGGACACTCTTGTCCGCCGCCTTTGACTTCGCTTGAAAAACAACAGCAACGGCAGCGGACAAGAGTGTCCGCTCCACACAAAGAAAAAGCCGCTGCTCGTCGCAGCGGCTTTTTGCTTAGTCTTGCTCTTTGCGGTTCTTTTTGCGAGCACGCTTGCGTGCCAGTGCTTGTTTGACGCGCTTCTTCTCGCCCGGTTTCAGGTAATAGGAGTGACGCTTCACTTCCTTAATGATGTCTTCCGTCTGAACCTTGCGCTTGAAGCGGCGAAGGGCATTCTCTAGCGATTCGCCCTCTTGCAGTCGAACTTCTGCCAAATCTCATCACCCCCAAACCAGCCGATTGGCCACTAGTAAGATTACACGTTTTGGGCGGTGGCGGGAAGGAAGAGCGGATGGATGGAATGGTGAGTGCGCTTGCGATTATTTTGCCGATTGACCGTTTGAGTGCGACGACGCCGACCAAGCCGAAGCAATTGGAAGAGGGATTGGGTACGACGCTGCCTAGAAGTAACGTAGACTGCCGGAATCCATCAGCTTGCGATGCTCTCGCCATGCGTTTTGGAGTTCACTTCGTAGTGATTCTTCTTGCGCCAGTATCACTGGCGCAGTCTGGCCGTTGCGATCTTCTGCCCTCACAGGCGAAAGTGCTACTCGATCAGCGATTCCCCGAATGGCGGCCAAAACTTCTGTCCGACCTGAGCGGATATGACAAGAAACTTTGGCTCGAAACGCATCCGAAAGGCTGCTCCGGAATCGCTATAGGCCACTTCGAGCATCCGGCCCGCGTTGGGTACGCAGTCTTGTTGAGCCCGGAATCAGGCCATACTGGCAGCTACAAAATTATCGTTCTGAGCAAAGGTCCAGACGAATACGCTGTCAGGCTGCTGGATCACGCCGAGGGGAGTACATATTCGGACTCCGGTCTAGTTATCTCTAAAGAGCCACATGGAACCTACTCGGAGTTCGGCGATACGAAATCCGTGCGGCTCAAACTCGATGGCGTGAATGTCGAGTGGCTCGAAAAAAGTTCCGTGCTCTACTATTGGGAACATGGCAAGTACCGCAGTATCCAGACTTCCGACTAGACGACCGAAAACGTCGAAATCGGCGCGTGCACCAACTACCGGGTCCCACCCGCATGCTAGATCGCTCCTTATCTCAAGTAGGAATGTCAACGTCATCCCTTCAAGCAAGTCCCCCGCCATCCACCACAAGCTGCGTCCCCGTAATCCACGCCGCCATGTCGCTGGCCAGAAATAGAACAGCGTTCGCAACATCCTCGGGCGAGCCCACGCGAGCAAGCGGACGGCTGGCCGCCTCTTTCAGGAAAGCCGCAGGGTCTGCGCCCAACTGCGCACACTCGCCGCGCAGCATGGGCGTATCGATGTCTCCGGGGCAGACGCAGTTCACGCGGATATTCGACTTGCCGTGGTCGATGGCCATGGCTCGCGTCAGGTTCAGCACTCCAGCCTTGGCGGCGCAATAGGACACGGCTTGCGGTCCGGCCTTCAGGGACCAGCCCGAACCGGTGTTCACGATGGCACCGCCTCCGTTCCTCTCCATGTGCGGGATCACTTCGTGCGACAGCAGGAAAATTCCCTTCAGGGTTACGTCAAGCGCCAGGTCCCATTCTTCTTCACTGAGCTCGACTATGTTTTTGCGAACGATGACACCTGCGTTGTTGCACAGAATGTCGATGCGGCCGAAGGAGGCGATGGCGCTTTCGGTGGCGCGGCGGCAGTCCTCGGCGGAACGCACATCGCATTTTTCGAAGAGAGCCCTGCCGGCGCGCTCGGTGATCGTGCGGACCGTGGCCTCGCCTTTTTCAATGTCGATATCGAGAACCACGACGGCGGCGCCCATCTCGGAGAGACGGAACGCTATGCCGCGACCGATACCCGAACCGGCGCCCGTGATCACGGCGACCTTGCCTTCGAGCGACAGCAGGCGCGCGGCGGTTTCGGAGATTGAGGTCATTTGGTCCCTCATCAACTTGCGGGTGCCCCATTCAATCGCGCCCTTTGCGATTGAGTGGGTCAAGATGCGGCAGCCATTGCCCAACACGTCTCATCCGCAGAATAACAGGCCGCCGTTGCGAGATAGCGTCAGAACCTATGGCCCCGAGAATCGCGCAGCATCGCTACCCCACTCAATCGCACAGATCGCGATTGAATGGGGCACCCCGCATTTTCTTTGGAGCCAGTTGCTTGGGGAAGGGCCCGACTTCAGTCGGGCCGCAAGAGCCGTTCAGCCGCGGCTCCAGCCGCTGAGGTTCGCTCTCGAAGAACTTCATGACCGCTGCGAGCCACGTTCCGCAAAAAGCCCAGCCCGGGCGCTGAAGCGCCCTTAAACTCACGATCAAAGTGGCACGACTGAAGTCGTGCCCTTCCCTAGACTTACCGGAACAGAGTTTTTGCGCAGCCTCTGAAGTCGTGCCCTTGCCGTTCGAAAAGATGCTTTGGGCTTCGGTCAACCGAGGAGCCTGTCGAATCACATCGTCTCCCACTTCGTCGTTCGCAAAACTTCCGCTGGTTCGTGAAAGGACTATAATGCTCCGCCGCAAGGCTAATTTTTAGCTTCGAGGTGAGATGTGCGTTGCACTATTTTCTTTTTTCTGGCAATCGTTCTGTCCGCGCTTCCTCTGTCCGCTCAATCGGGGGAATGGAAACAGCTTTTCGACGGCAAGGATCTCACGGGCTGGAAGCATGTCGGGCCGGGAGGCATGACCGTTGAGGACGGACTCATCCGCACGCATGGCGGCATGGGATTGCTCTACTGGACTGGCGGCAAGCTCGGCGACTGCGTCATCCGCGTCGTCTTCAAGATGCGCGATCACAACAGCAATTCCGGCGTCTTCATTCGCATTCCCATCGAGCCGCGGGAAGAGTGGATGCCCGTGCACTACGGCTACGAAGTCCAGATCGACAACGAACCCGAGAAATCAAACGAAGACGACTACCACATCACCGGCACCCTCTACTCCTTGACCAAGCCGCTGGCCAAGCCCGGCAAGCCGGGGCCCGAGTGGAACACGATGGAGATCACGCTCGATGGACCGCACACCATTGTGGTCCTGAACGGCGTGAAGGTTACCGACTACACCGAAGGGCAGCCGGTGCCGGAGAGAAAATTCGATTTCGAGCCGCACCGGGGCACGCGCCCGAACGACGGATACATCGGGCTGCAGAACCACAGCGACAACGACATCGTGTTTTTTAAAGAAGTCGCGATGAAGCCCCTGCCGAAATAGGCAGAGTTGCAATCCCCATCTTCATACCGCCGGAGGAAGACATGAAGCGTGATTTTTCTCGCCGGAAATTTCTGCAAACCAGCAGCGGAGCCTTGATTGCCGCCAACACCGTCTTTCTGAGCACGGAAAGCTTCGCCTCGCCGCGCCCCGTCCCCGCCAGCGATCGCATTCGCCTGGGCATCATCGGCATCGGAATGCAGGGCTCGCCGCTGCTCACCACGGCCATCACCTTGCCAGGAGTCGAATGCGTGGCTGCCTGCGATCTCTATGACGGACACCGCGAACTCGCCAAGGAAATCGTCGGCAACACCAGTCTTCCCACCACGCGCCGCTACCAGGAACTGCTCGACAATAAAGATATCGACTGCCTCATCGTCGCCGTTCCTGACCACTGGCACAAGCAGGTCGTGGTCGACGCCGTGAGCGCCGGCAAGGATGTGTATTGCGAAAAACCCATGTCGCATACGGCGGCCGAGGGATTCGATATGGCGGATGCGCAAAAAAAGACCGGACGCATCGTGCAGATCGGCTCCCAGCGCGTCAGTTCCGTGATCTACGGAAAAGCGAAAGAGATGATTGCGCAAGGCGCGATCGGCAACTTGAACCTGGTCGAGGGGACCCTCGGCCGCAACGATCCCACGGGTTGCTGGGAGTACACTCCACCCACTGATCTGTCTACGCAGAATCTCGACTGGGACACGTGGCAAGGCACCGTCCCCAAGCGCGCTTTCGATCCCCTGCTTTACGCTCGCTGGCGCTGCTGGAAGGAGTACGGCACGGGCGTGGCGGGAGACCTGCTCGTCCACCTGGTCAGCGGAATCATCTACGCACTGAACTGGAACGAACCGCCGAAACGCGCCATGGCCATGGGCGGCATCCTGCGCTGGAAAGACGGGCGCAATATGCCGGACGTCCACGCCGTTCTGTTCGAGTACGGCGACATTCCCGTGTACACGCGCCTGAACCTGGGCTGCGAGAGCCCCGAAATCGTCCGCTTCCAAGGATCGAAGGGCTATATCGAGGTTACAGAGTTCGGGCTGAGCTACTTCCCGCAGCCCGGTGTCGATACTTACCCCAGCTACTACTCCACCAATGCTTATCCGCGAGCCATGCGAGAGGAATATCTCAAGCAGTGGCATGCCGAACACGATCCGGCCCCAGGCAAAGAGCCGCTGGCGGAATCGACTACCTATCGTGGCAACGATTACGACGACGTGAAGCCGCACCTGGCGACCTTCTTCAATGCGGTGCGATCGCGGAAGCCAGTCACGGAAGATGCGGTGTTCGGAAATCACGCGGCGCTCGCCTGCCACATGGCGAATGAATCATACTTCCGCAGGAGCGCGGTGACGGTGGACACAACGACCAGGAGCATCAAGAGCTAGAGGTCACTGGACAGCGGGAAATTATTTCAGATCGTTTGCTGGGTAGTCGGTGCCTGGCGCGTCATACTCGCGACCATACTTGTTCTTGTGCGGAGCGGGCGGCCCGTCTTGCACGACGCGAATCACGCCGAGGGATTGATCCTGCGCTGAAAGCGTCACGGTTTTAGTGAGCTTCTTCAGGTTTTCAAGCCCCGACGTTTCCGCAAAAACCTGCATCGTGTAGCGACCTTCCGGAACGTTCGGGATGGAGATCTTGCCGGCTGCGTTCGAGATGCCGTAATAAGGAGTCTTCAGCGCAAGAACAACGGCGTTCATCTCCGGATGGATGTTGCAGAAGATGTAACTAACGCCGACCCGATCGAAGTGGACGATCCTGGTCGTTCCCGCCTCATACAATCCCAGGTCAAATCGCTTCCCTTCAAAAAGCGAGAACACATTGTGAAAGAAAGGATCGTGATTAGGAAATTCCACCGCGGTTCCGGCAGGAACCACCAGCAGATGCGGCACGAAAGTCTTATCTCTCTGCACGAGCCGCGGAGGCGTAGCCGAAGACGCCGCGGCCACTGACCGAAGCGTGTGCTCGTCGAGCGGAGAGAGCCACACAACAACGTTGGCGCGATCTTTCTTGTTCGCGTGCGTGTGGCCTTCGCCCACGATTTCAATCTGCGCGGTGACATTCAAATCCTGCGCCTGCGCCAGAAATGAACAACCGAGCAGAACGACACACAAGCGCGCCAGACGCAAACCGTCGTACCGCACACACGAATTAAAGACCGTAGTTTTCAGAACAGAATCCCCATGACCAGATTAAAGCGGTCCGCCGTATATCGAGTATTGTCGATCTGATAGGTAGCGATGTGGCCGTACTCGGCGGAGAACACCAGGTCAGAACGCGGCCGGTAGATCACGTTCATCAACCCACTCTGGTTGCGGGCGGCGGGTCCGTTGTTGCCACCGCTGCCGTATTGCGAAAAAGGAAACGCGCGGACTTCGCTCGCGAAAGGATTGTCCTGCCCACCCGCGAAGTTGAACTCCACTTTCGAAGACGCGCGCACTTTCAGCTGCGCCCAGCCGCCGAGCGCATCCAATCCTTGAACGCGGCTGGCCGGATCGGTGGGATTCCCGTTGAACAGCGCGCTCTGGTAAGAGCCTCCCCCCAAGCCGCCGAGCCCCTGGCCGCGAAAAAATTCGCCGCTCAGACCCAGCATTTTTCCGAGGGGGACGCTCCAGTCGAGCGTGCCGGCCCAGGCACCGAGGTTGCGGCCGAAGCCCCAGTTTTGCCGGCTGTAGTAGCCACCCGCACCTACGGTTAACGGCTCGCCGAAAATGCTGTGCGTCCACGCAACCCGCCCTGCATATCCAGGCTGCCGCGAATATTCTCCCGCCTGCGGCCTGCGCCCGTAGGCATAGACGGGAGGCTCTCCGGTCAGTCCATCGAGAATTCCACCCTGCAACAGGAAATTCGAGTTCTCAGAAATGGTCAGACGCCGCTCCACTCTGATTTGCGGAATCCACATCCACAGGTTGCCAGCCTGCGACAGCGCCGGCTCCGCCAGCGTCGCAAACGACGTTGGCGATAAGGCGGAGAAAAACGGAGCGTCCTGCCCGGCCACAATCGAAGTGTGCGCCCAGTCCAGGTGGATGGTAGCGGTGCGCAGGCGGAATAAGCCGAGAGCGATACCGTTCGGCGCATATTGAAAGCCACCGGCGAAATCAGCCTGCAGGTCGCCGCGCGTTTTCGCACCCGCCAGCTCCGGGCCAAAGACCTCAAGCCCGATCTGCGACTGCCGCAGTGAGATGCCCGTGCTATTGGAACGCCCGAGCGGGTCACGGTCACTATCGACCTGGCCCGGGACATCGGAATTCAAAACACCGCCGCGGTTCGAGAATAGATCCATCAGCACCAGGCCCGACAGGCGCACCTTGTACTTCGAGCGGCTCTCGACCTTGGTCTGATACTGATCGTCGATCTTTCCGGTGAGCAGATCGTATTCTTCTTCGATCTTGGAGAGCCGGCCCTGCGAAGAGGATTCCTGGACGGGAGCATTGCTCGCCTCTTGGTCGGGCGTAGCTGGAGCAGGCTGAGCGACCGCAACCGGCTCCGGTTTATTCGCGGCCGGTAACTGCGCAACCGCCGAATGCAGTTCTTCGCGAAGTTCGCGGGTTTCGGCGCGGTACTGTTCCGACTCCGAGCGCAAGTCGGACACTATCGATCGCAGTTCCTTGACCTGCTCCTGGAGCTGTTGAACAGTTTCCGCCAATGAAGGATCCGGCGCGGCGTTTCCGCCCGGCGCACTTTGCGCGCTGCAGTGCCTACCACTGAGCGAGGCAAGGATCAAGGTGCAGCAAACGAACGACCGCTGGAGCAGCATAGTCTCCCCCGAAATAAGCGAATCTTCATTGTTGAATGTGATCAGCGCATTTCAGCGAGCAGATTTCCGTGGGCTAGGGTTACGGCTCTAGTCGGCCGCTTCGACTCGCACACCTGCTCGAACCACCCCATCGCCTGTCGCCGACGCAATGGGTGTACCGCGGGTCCCGGGCAGAACGATCAGAAATACTGTGCCCGCCGAGGACGTGCTTTCGACTCTTACGTCTCCGCCGTGATCCTGCACAATCTTCTGCACCACCGTAAGTCCAAGCCCGGTGCCGTTCTCTTTCCCCTGGCTCACGAACGGCTCAAACAGTCTTTCACGCACGAGTTCCGGAATGCCATGCCCGTTATCGGCCACCCGCACTTCGATCGTGCTCTTGTTGGCATGGATCTCAATGCGGACAGTCCCGTCTTCCCGCGATACCGCCTCACAGGCATTCACGAGCAAGTTCTGAAATACGCGTTCCAGCTTTCGCGAATCGAACCAGCCATCGGTCGAGCCATCCTTATGGACGGTCATGCGCACGGAATGGTATTCAGGATTGGCGCGCACGTTCTGAATGGAGCGCTGAACGACGTCTTCAAGATCGCCATAGGTCAGGCGCAATGACTCGCGGGTGCGCGAAAACTCCAGCAGCGAGTCGATCAGGTCGGTCATCTGGTGCACCGCGAGCAGCACTTCGTGGTAGAGTTCCTCGCGCTCGGCCTTGCTGCGATTGCTGTCGCTGAGGAATTCCGCGTTCGCCATCACGGCCGCCAGACTATGGCGCAAGTCGTGCGAGATCGAACTCGCCATGCGCCCGATGGTAGCCAGTCTTTCGGCGTCGATCAGTTTCCGCTGCGTCTCCTGAAGTCCGGCGCGCATGCGCACGAACGAGGCGGTGACTTCGGCAACTTCGTCGGACCCTCGAGCCGCCAGCGGATACTCGTAGTCTCCCTTGCCCAGCGCGCGCACGCCTTCCACCAACGTCCCGAGCGGCCGCGTAAGCGTGTGCGAGAAGATGAACACCAGGCAACTGCCGACCACCAACGCCACCAGGCCAAGGGCAATCAGCAGGCGATTCAAATGCCCGAGGAAAGCTGTCGCCTGATCCAGAGACTTCAAGACGCACAGCTGTACCGGAGGAGAAACGCCGGGCGTAAGATCGACGCGAGTTGCGAGAAAGCGCTCCTGGCCCAGCTGGATTTCCACCGGCTCGGGTGCTTTCCCTCCAAAAGAGATGCCGGCGTGCTGAATGAGCTCGGTCTCCTGCAACGGCGAGAGCGTGCTGCGCACCAGCGTCTTTCCGTACAGAAATACCACTTGGCTCGCGGCCACCTGGCTTAGTTCGCGGGCAACCCCGTCATCGATCTCGTAGCCCACCACCAGATACCCTTCGATCTGGCCCTCGGCGCGTGTCCCGACATAAATCGGCTGCAGCGAGACTTCGAAAAGGTGCTTGCCGCAAAACCACCAGTGTCCGCCTTGCTCGTGGGAAAGAGAGTCCGTCAGGGACTCCTGCGCTGCTTCCCGGTCAAAGTCCGCCGCCTTCGAGTGCAAGGCCACGACTTTTCCCGTGCGGTCGGCAAGCACCAGCAGATCACTTCCAGCCAGTGTCCACTGATCACGCGACGCGTCCTGAATAGTGGCCGTGTCGCGCGTAGTCATCATCGCCTTGAGGGGAGGCAGATCAGCCAGCAACTCGGCCGAGTGCGCCAGCGACTTCTCGCGCAGCGTCTGAACGTTATGAAAGGTGTAGACGGAGTTGCGCAGATCCTGGTAGATCTGCAGCCGAACCTGCTGTTCGGCGGTCTGCCGCGCTACCAGCAATGCGCCGACCGTCATGCCGACGCCCACCAGAATTAGCGAGAACAGGAACTTCGTCCGTAGTCGGAACTTCCCCATCCTGCCGCGTTCCTCCCCTTGCTCACGCGCGAACGCGTGCGACTACGGTACGAATTTATACCCGACCCCATGCACCGTCCGAAAATGAATCGGATTGGCGGGATCGGCTTCCAGCTTTTGCCGAAGCTTCAGAATGTGATTGTCCACCGTGCGCGTAGTCGGATAATTCTGATAGCCCCACACGTCATTCAGCAGTTCTTCGCGCGACACGACCCGGTTGGGGTTCTGGGTCATGAACTTCACGATCTTGAACTCCTGCGGTGTCAGCGCAACCTCAGTCCCGTCGCGCACCACGATCATCTTGGTGAAATCGATCACCACCCCGTCGAACGTAAACGTCTCAGCCGCGACCGGGCGACTGGAACGTCGAACGGCTGCGCGCACACGCGCCAGCAGTTCTTTGGGGCTGAACGGCTTGGTGACGTAATCGTCGGCGCCCAGTTCGAGCAGCAGCACTTTGTCCATCACATCGGAGGCGGCGCTCAGCACGATGACCGGAACGGCCGGAGCTGTGTTCTTGATTTCGCGGCAAACGTCGCGCCCCGGCATTCCGGGAAGCCGCAGATCGAGTACCACGGCGGAGGGTGGAGCGTTGCGAAAAGTTTCCAGCCCTGACTGGCCGTCGAAAGCTGCATCGACGGAGTAGCCTTCCGGCTCGAACAACCTCTTCAGGGCCCGGTGCACCGCTCGATCGTCTTCGACAACCAATATTCTTTCCATGTTTTTGTAGAACGCGTCCCGACGGCGTATCCGGTGGGGCGATCAAGGGAGTTTCTCACCAGCGACCGTCGTTGCGGTCCGGATACGAAGCGCGCTTCCCCACCCCGGCTGGCTGCAAAGGCAGCCCACACATTGTTCGCCGATGTCTTCGCGTTGTCAAAATGCTACGGAAAAGGGCCTAGGAGGGTTGTCAGCAAATTGTCACGGGTTTGCAAAACGTCGGTAACAAACAGAATCTAGGGGGATAAGGCAAGGCACCAGACCGGGGGACGGGGCAGCAACGGAACGAAGATGGAAGGGGCCTTAGCGCTCTTTGGAGGCCTTTCCCTAGCGACACCAGCGGGCTTTTAGCGACCTTAGCGGTTAAAAGTTCTCTCTGCGACGTTTGCGTTTTCAAGATTTTCGAACTCTTACAGCTCACCCAACAAGTCGCGCCTCCGATTCCCGGTTAGGGAACAGTAAAGCTGCTGCGCCCTTCTCGTCTCCCGACACAATCCAACCATTTGATGGCAAAAAAGATTCCAAGCTGCCGGAAGATCAGGCGCCACCCAATCGATTAGGTAGACAGGCCCCATCCTGAGCAAAGTAAAGCTCTTGACGGTGGTTGCAAGTCCGTGCTATACACAGCGGCATCTACTTGGATAAATCGATTTAGCGTTGATTTAGTTATTCACATTTAGGTCCAGAGATCAGGACTGCTACAGGTTTGATACCGGCGCACCATTTCGGCGAAAAATTAGCCATCCGCACTCCGAGGAGCTAGCTCATGAGCTGTTCTCGTCCGTTTCTCCGCACCGTCCTTGTAATCCTCGCTTCTCTTCCTTTAAGCATCGTTGCGCAGGCGCAGTACCGCGCCAGTATCCAGGGCGTGATCACCGATCCCCAGGGAGCCGTGGTTGAAGGCGCCAACGTCACGTTAGTCGATACCCAGACCAATCGGACAGTGGCCTCGACCACTGATGCCAATGGTATCTACAACTTCCATGCTCTGCCGCTGAGCACATACACCATCACGGTAGAGAAAAGTGGGTTCCAAAAGAAGACGGTCGATCATTATGTCCCCATCGCCGACCAGCCGAACGGCCTGAATCTGGAACTCGAGTTGGGCGGATCAAGCGAGACGGTCAACGTGTCGGCGGAAGATATACCTCCCATCGAGACCCAGACCGCCACCATCAGCGGGACGGTCAACAGCAATGCGATTCAACATCTGCCTTCGTTCGGACGAGATGTCTTCACCCTGATTCAATTGGCGCCGGGCGTCTTTGGCGATGGCAGGCTGGGAGGAGGCGGAGGCGGAGCCAACCTGGCGGGCACGCAGGGCCCTGGCGGAAACGGCGGAAGCGGCGGAATCTTTCAGACGGAAAATGGTCCGCAAGCGCTGGCGGCGGGCCAACAATACGAGAACAACAGCATCAGTATCGACGGTATCAGCACCACCAGCGCTGTCTGGGGCGGAACCACCGTCATTACGCCTTCGGAAGACTCCGTTGAGAACGTCAAGGTCGTCTCCCACGGCTATGACGCCGAGAACGGCCGTTTCAGCGGCGCCCAAGTTCAGGTCACCTCAAAGGCTGGTACGAACCAGTTTCATGGCAGCCTTTTTTGGACCGCGCATCGGCCCGGCCTGAACGCTTACCAGCGCTTCAACGGCGAAGGTAATTCGGTATTGCGAGATAACAACTTCTTCAACCAGCTCGGCGGCAGTGTTGGCGGTCCGATCTGGAAAAATAAAATCTTTGCGTTCTTCGCCTACGAAACGGTTCGGGAGCCGCAACACGCCAGTACCGATAACGGCTGGTACGAGACGTCGGCTTTCGACTCTCTTGCGACGGCAGCCTCGGCTGGTCCAATAGCACAGACCTATCTCAGTTTCCCCGGCGGAACGCCCATTGGCGGAGTCATTAATACCAGCGCGACCTGCGAGACCGCCGGCTTCATTGTGAACGTCAACTGCGCAAACGTCGCGGGCGGGCTGGATATTGGCTCTCCGTTAACCACCGGCTTTGGCAACCAGGATCTCGGATGGGCCGATCCCCAACACCCCGGGGTGGGTGGCGGTCTCGACGGCATTCCAGACATCGCGAATTTCACCACTGCGGGTCTATCCAAGTCGTCGAAGTCTCAATACAACGGCCGTCTGGACGCAAACATTACCGAAAAGGATCGGCTTGCGTTCACCATTTACTGGGTCCCCCAATCCTCCGACTTCATCAACGGCCCAGCCCGCCAGTACAACGTCTTTCATCACACGCAGATCAACGAAGCCTACTCCGCCATCTGGAATCGCACTTTTTCCGCGACACTCCTCAACGAGTTTCGCGTCAACGCGGCCGGTTGGCACTGGAACGAGATCACATCGAACCCGCAGTCGCCCGTTGGGCTTCCGCAGGATCGCATCGATCACATAGGCGGAATCGATCTCAAGAATTTTGGAGCCAATCCCGGCAGCATTCTCAACCAGTGGACGTACAGCTATAAGGACGTAGCCACCAAGGTGTTCGGGCCGCACAGCATTAAGTTCGGCGGCGACCTGACTCGCCTCTTCTACTTGAACCAGTGTGTGGGTTGCGGCATCCCCGGCTACGACTTCTTCAACATCTGGGACTTCGTAAACGACGCGCCTCACAACGAGAGTGGGAGTTTCGACTCGCATAGCGGGTTTCCATCAACCTTCCGTCAGGACGACCGCACAAACATCTGGGGCTTCTTCGTGCAGGACGACTACAAGGTCCGCCGGAACCTGACCCTGAACCTTGGACTGCGCTGGTCGTATTTCGGCGCTCTCTACGCCAAGCAGAACAACATGTATCGAGCAATTCCGGGTGCCGGTGCTAACTACATGACGGGCCTGATTGTGAAGAAGCAGGACTCGTGGAATCCCGAAAAGGGGAATTTCGGACCTCAGGTCGGCTTCGCCTGGAGTCCCAGCAAATTCAACGACAGATTGGTCGTCCGCGGTGGTTACGGCCTGAGTTACAACCAGGAAGAGATCGCCATCTCCGCCAACATCAACACCAATCCTGGTCTGTTCATTTTCCCCACTCTCAGCATGTCGACTCCAACCTCAACCAATCCCGGCATCGTTTATGCCACGTCTTCCGATCTGCATTCGTTCCTGGGCTACCCACAGAACCTGAACACGGTTGTGGACTTTGGTCCGAATGGACTCCCGACGACCGGCTCCGTCAACGTGGGCATTTTCCCGCAAGACCTCCCCACCATGCGTGTCCATCACTACTCGCTCGATACGCAGTATGATCTGGGGCACCGGCTTGTAGCCATCATCGGGTACCAAGGCAGTCTGTCACGTAACATCTACTTCCACGAAAACCCCAACGCTTTGCCGGCCTCGCGAGGATATGCTTTGAATCCACAGATCGGCGGCGGAGACTACTGGGGCGTTTCCGGACGGGGCAATTACAATGCCCTGCTCGCCGAACTGAAGCACGACTTCTCACATCAGTTCATGGCCGATGCGCAGTTCACTTGGTCAAAGAGTATGGACACCAGCTCCGGTCCATACTTCGAACAGCCCTACGTCTACAACCTCGACCTTGACTACGGACGATCGGACTACAACGTTGGCAAAGCGTTCAAGTTGTTCGGCATGTGGCAGCCGGTATTTTTCCACGGAAGCAAGAAATGGGTTGAAAAGATCGCGGGCGGATGGTCGATCAGCGGAATTCTGAATCTTCACTCCGGATTCCCCTGGACGCCTGTCGCAAGCGTAGCTGGTGGCAGTATCTATTGCGGGCAGTGCGGCTACGGACAATTGTTTCCGGCGAGTTACTTAGGCGGGGCTGGCAGTAGCACAAGTAACGATCGGTTCAAGTCGGTTGCCAACTCCAACTTCCCCAACGGTGGCACGGCGTACTTCACAACTCCTACTTACACCGCCTACGACAGCAATAACTTCGGCAACGCACTCCCGCAATCTCCCGCCGTGCGCCGCAACTCACTCAATGGGCCCGGATACCGGGATATCGACATGACATTGACCAAGGCCTTCGGTCTTCCCACCATGCCGGTCCTCGGGGAAGGTGCCAAGCTGGAATTCCGGCTTGATGCCTACAATGTCTTCAATAACCTGAATTTCAAAACATCCGATCCCAACGACATTGCGAACAATATCAACGACTCGAGCTTCGGCCGTGCCCGAACGGCGTTGGCGGCTCGCGTAATCACACTGGGAGCTCGCTTCAACTTCTAATTCATCAGGCTCTCTCACGGGCGCGCCTCTTCATGAGGCGCGCTTTTTTTGATGAACACCTACGCCATCACCGCAGAAACAATGCGAAATCAGCTTTCCTGAATTTCGGAAAAAGCGAGAGTCTGTGATAAGGCACCCGTCCCCCCTCACGCACATCGACGGCTAGCCTGTTTCCAGATAAGCACTTCCGCTTATCTTATGAGCTTGTAGCTATATATAAATTCAGAAATAAGCGAAAGTGTCCCACGTGGAACACATCGCCACTTTGCAGCAGTTGCTAGCTCGTAGCTCGGACTAAACAGCCTTGAATCCAACCAGGCTTATCGCGGCACGTGCTTCCGGATTCTTCATGAAGGTTTGCCAGACGAGTCCCGTGCGGTGGTTCTCTGCCATCAGCATCGTGATGCCCAGGTCTATGCCGAGCACGTCGGCGTCGTACCAGTTGGTCAGTGGATTGAATGCATCGACGAAGCCATAGCGCGCCCACGCCTTGCCGTACTTCGTGCGGATGTTGTGCAGCACGCGCATGCAGTCGTCGAAAAGAAATGGCAGCGACCCGCCCGTCGCACAGGGCACGATGCTGCCGTCGACTGGACCGATGAGCGGCGGCCCGCCCCACGCCGTGTATCCTCCAACGTAATCGGACGCGCTGATCCCCCAGAGGTTGTCAGCGTAGTCGGAGAACTGCTTGCTCAACGAAAGGCAGAACAGTTTGTGCGCGCGCGTCGCGTCGATGGAATTCTGGAAGTAGTTGGCGTGCGCGTCTTTCACGTTACGGAAATCGAACCATGCGTGCGAATACTGATGCACGAACAGCGGATCGCTTCCTGAAATGTAAGTGATGCCTTGATACGTGATGGTCGGACGGCTCCAGGCTTCCCAACTCGCCGGCGAGATTGGATGCGTGGGAGAGCCGATGGCGAGCAGGTAGATCATCATCAACTCGCAGTAGTGCTCCCAGCGTCCCGCAAGAAATCCTGACTCAGGCGTCCAGCCCATGGAGAGCGTCGAGCCACCGTTCAGCATCCAGGCCCAGTCGACGCGGTTGTAGATGGTGGTGGCGAGCTCCTGAATTTCGGCGTCGTGGTAGTACTGTCGGGCGGTGAGAACACCGCACAGCAGGATCGTGGTATCGACCGACGAGAGTTCGCACTTCCCTACGCGCGCGCCCGTGTTCATGTCGACGAAGTGATAGAAGAACCCGTGCTCCTGCGGAAGTTGATTGGCAATAAAGCGCAGCGTCGTGCGCACGCGTTCCTTGATGTCGGCTGAGTTTTTGTATCCGCGACTGTCGCCGATGCACAAGGCCGTGAGGCCGAAGCCGGTGGCGGCGATGCTTGCCATGGTGCGCGTATCGTTGCCGGCAGCAAGAGCACGATCTTTCACTTGGCCGGTGCTGGAGCCAGATTCGGTCCAGAAGAAATCAAACGACGCACGCTGAATTTCGTCGAGCAGCTGGTCGTCGGTCTGCTGGGATGAGCCTGAATTCTTGTGCGAACTCGAACAGGTAGGAAGCCAAGCCAACGGCACCGCTAGTGCGCCAGCCTGGAAGATGCGTATAAGTTCTCTGCGGGTCAGGTCGCGCGAAGCCATCGTGATTTTTTTCGTATTCGAGTTCAGAGTTCTGCGCAGCCGATGCCCGGCAAAACACGCCCCAAAATCTCAAAACGCTGAGGGCGCAGAGAACAACCGCAGAGTTCGCAGAGATCCGCTCTCTGCTTCACCGTGACTACCTGCTGTCTACTTCACGTTGACGACGGCCAGAGAATACGACGGCAGCGTCAGAGTCAGTTCCCCGTTGCTCAGCGCGCGGGTTTCGGGAGCAGCCAATTCCGC